>UMLJ01049900.1_pt1 | contig 16793 bp, 17 predicted proteins | sample 1966521 | NCBI WGS metagenome assembly UMLJ01 (sample SAMEA4836199, study PRJEB28245) | human gut metagenome | biome: gut microbiome; material: fecal sample | place: Denmark | collected 2008
AGACATGTCACTCATACTCCCGTCAGATGGCAGCATTGAAACTGCCATAGAAGCTTCCTTGAATGATACCGGGAAAGAGAAGTCAGAAGGAACGGTAGAACAGACCGACTCCACATTCGAGCCCCAACAACCGTCAACCGGAAAAGAGGAAGCCATTCCCGCATCTCAGCGACGTATAAGCAGCAGGCAGAGAAAACTATCTCTGGACGAATACCGGAAAACCTTTCTTCAGGTTCCGAGAATCGAAGACCGCAAGCCCGTGTTTGTTAGCGGCGAGGTACGTGACAGGCTGGACGAGTTTGTCCGCAGGTTGGGAGGACGCAAAATGAGCGTTTCAGGACTGCTTGAGAACATCGCCCGGCAGCATCTTGAAATCTACTCGGAAGACTTCGAGCAGTGGAGAAAACTGTGATATTTTCCTGAATGACAGACTTACTGACTTCAAGTATTATAGCATTCAGGCAGTCAGCAGCCGCCTTGGCGGAGTAACGGACAAAACTTCAGTTTTGGGAGTTAGCGAGGTTATCTTTCGGGCATCCCGAAAAACCTCGCTCCACTCCCGAAGAGTGGAGGCAATCCGCTCCCGGTGGTCGCAGATTGTGAGAAAAAGAACTATCAAAAATCAAACAGAGAAAATATGAATGACAGAAAGAATAACAGACCGAGGGGACGCCCCAGAGTAAGCGGAGTGTGCAAACTCAGCAAAGCCGTTACAGTGAAATTCTCCAAGATAGACTATGAACGGTTGTGCCGACGCAGCAGGCAGGCCAACCTCACGCTGGCGGAATTTCTCCGCATATCAGCCTTTGAGACGACGATAACGGCCAGGCACTCTGCCGAGGAAACTGCCGTCATACGTAGCCTCACGGGTATGGCGAACAACCTGAACCAGCTGACCCGGTTGTCCCATCAGGCCGGGTTCCACCGTACCCAAAGGACGGTGACTGAACTCCTGCAGAAACTCAAGGAGATTATAGTCCGGTACAGGTACGGAGAAGGGAGGCCGTCATGATTGGCAAGATCAAGAAAGGGAAATCCTTCGGCGGCTGTATCCGTTACGTGATAGGCAAGGACAACGCGGAAATCATCGACTCAGATGGTGTATTGCTAGGAAATATCCGGGAAATAACGGACAGTTTCAACTACCAGCGGGAGCTTAATCCGAAGATAAAACAGCCTGTCGGACACATCGCATTGAGTTTCAAGCCGGAAGACAAGGCATTGCTGACAGATAAATTTATGGCTAAAATAGCCCGGGAATACATGGAGCTGATGGGGATAAAAAACACTCAGTTTATTCTGGTAAGACACCATAACACAGACAATCCGCACTGCCACCTGGTCTATAACCGCATCGGATATGACGGCAAGGTAATCTCTTCCCAAAGCGATTACAAGCGTAATGAAATCGCCACAAAATTGCTTAAGGATAAATACGGACTGACATACGCCGAGGGCAAGGGCAAGACTAATGTGGAGAAACTCCATGCTTCGGAGCGTGTGAAATACGAAATCTTCAATACCGTCAAGGCAGCTTTGAAGCATTCCAAAACATGGAAAGAGTTCAACGATTACCTGCTTCGCCGGGGCATCAGGCTGGAATTTGTAAAACGTACCAGGGAGATAAAAAAGCCGGAGGACATACAGGGAATGCGGTTCACCAAGGACGGGCAGACCTTCAAGGCTTCACAAATCAGCAGAGAATTCAGTTTTGCCAGGCTGAATGCCCAATTGGGCTGGAAGACTTCGGAATCCCAACAGGAATCCGAACGTAAGGTGCAGCAAAGGATACAGGACGGAGGGTATCTCCTCGAAAGCACGGGACCGGGACTGTTCAGTCCTACAAACGGCACCGCTCCCGAAGAGCCGTTGCCTCAGGATGAACTCTTGCGCAGACGCAGGAAGAAGAGACAAAAGAGGAAAGGTTTCGGATTGTAGTCCGTCCTTTCCCATTCAAATTATTCATGAACATTAAAATTGCAGGAATATGAAAATGGAAGAATGTATCGAGAGCATCTTCGGATGCCTGGAAAGAATCGAGAACAAAATCAACGGGCTGTCCGTCCCCTTGCCGGAAGGCAACAGCCCGATAGTTAATAACACGCAGGATGAGTCCGTGCTGAATGAAGTCCGGAAAGGTCATGAGACATTTCGCAAATTGTTGGCTCGCGTGTACGAAGGCCTTGCCGCCATCAAGAACGATATGGTTTCCATGGACAGGAAAAACTCGTCACAGGAAAGGCTTGGACAGGTCTTGTCAGAAATGCATAATGAACAGCGGCAGAACCAGAAGAAAATGGAAACCCTGTTTTGTGAGACCAATGACACGATCAGAAAGAATGCCGTCAAGACAAGCAACATCAACCATCATTTCAGCCTAAACTTGGAATCCCCGTACATTCTTGGGAGTTTTTCCGTAATGTTCGCGGCAATCGTGGCCCTGTCCGTAGCTCTCTATTTTTCGGCGAGGACAGATAACGTGCAGACCGATAATGATCTGAAATACCGTTATGTCAAGATGAAAGGAGAGGCTACCCCCGAACAACTCGTGGAACTTGAGAACCTCTTTGGACCGAACCGGGATAACGGACGGATAGAACAGATGCGTGAGGACGTGAAAGCCTACGAGGAAGCGGTACGGAGACAGGCCACCCTGACCGAGCAGGCACGGCTGAAAGAACAGGCCGCGAGAGAACTGGACAGCAAGGCGAAGTCCATCAAGGACAAGTCTATTACGGACGGACCCAAAAAGTAAGCCCATGGCCAGTGTCAAAGTGAAATTCAGACCTTCCACCATAGAGGGAAAGGAAGGTACCATCTATTATCAGATTATCCAGAACCGTGTAATCCGTCAGTTAAAGACGGATTACCGGATATTTACGGACGAATGGAACTCGGACAAGGAATATCTTATATTAAGTACGGTTGATATGAAGAGATATGATTATCTGTCCCTTATTCGGCAAAATATTGAATGGGATAACAGAAGATTTCAGCATATCATCCAAAGATTGTCATCTTCAAACCTCCAATTTAATGCGGATACTGTTGTAAAAGAATTTCAAAATAAATCTTCTGATATTACATTGTTCAATCGTATGCAGAATACTATTTCAAAGCTTTGGAAGCAGGGATAGTATCGAACGAGTGAAACATATTCATCAACTCTTAACAGTTTTTCTGAATTCAGGAATGGAGTTGATTTATATTTTGAAGATATGGATTCTGATCTGTTGCTTGCATATGAATATCATCTTAAGTCTAAATCTCTTTCTCCTAACACAATATCTTTTTATATGAAATGCCTGAGAGCCGTTTACAATAAAGCGATTGATGATGGATTTGCCGAGAATAAGAACCCATTTAAGAAGGTTTTTACATCATCGGAGAAAACAGTGAAAAGAGCTATTCCGGTAAAATACATAAGGAAATTAAAAGACTTGGATTTAAGCCATTCTGTTTCTAAAAGCTTTGCCCGTGATATATTCTTATTCAGTTTTTATACCAGAGGAATGTCATTCGTGGATATGGTGTATTTACAAAAGAAAGATTTGAAGTGGAAAGAACTTACTTATCGTAGAAAAAAGACCGGTCAATTATTGAGTGTCCGATGGGAACTATGTATGCAGGAGATAGTTGATAGATATTCATCCTCTGGCATGTCGCCTTATTTATTGGCTATTATTGACAATCCCGATGAAGATACAAGAATGCAATATCATAATGTTCAATCATTGATTAATCGAAATCTCAAAGCGATTGGGGACTCTATAAATATCACAATCCCTTTGACTATGTATGTTGCACGTCATTCGTGGGCGAGTGTTGCCAGAAATGAAGGTATTCCTGTTTCTGTAATCAGCGAAGGAATGGGACATGATTCGGAGAGGACCACTCAAATCTATCTTGCATCTTTAGGAACACAAATAATTGACAAGGCAAATCGAAAAATTCTAAAATTATTGTAGGAAAGAATGATGATTCATTTTAGGGGCTCTCAACTAGAACTCCTTTTTCAATGTGCAAGTTAAAATGTTTAGGTATAGTATTTATCTCACTGAAGGAGATGAATATCTATATTGATGTTTCTCATTATTATCTATTTATGAGTTCTTGCATCGCGGATTTACTATACAATAGAGATATAAACGAACGAAATTTAATTAGTATCTAAAAAAATCTCAAAAAAGAAAGCAAGAATGCAGCAAAATAACTAACTTTGTATATATATGTCTATCCCCTTCAGGGAGATAGATGAAATTTAGTAAGTCATGGGTACTGACAATCTATTTCATAAAATGGAAAAATCGTTTGTTAATGGGACAAACGACTGCGAAGCACACCCTAAATTTTGGATTGCAGCACTTGTCCAAATGAATTGTGAGAAGAAAGCATCAACTCTATTAAACAAAGCTGGTTACGAGACATATACACCTACACAAGAAGAAATAAATCAATGGAGTGATTGTAAGAAAAAGTTCTGTTATTGGAATTCTTATCAAGGGTATTCTATGCTTGTGTCTAAATAGTTAAATACTATTTAATTAGTAGAAAAATGAAATTAGCGAATATTAAAAAACCACAAAGATTTATAAACACGAAATGATATGAAATTTAAGGTTACACTCAAACATCCTACCGATTATGGAATGTTGAAGAAAGCTCCTGAAATATTTGAAACTTATCGCACTACAACAAAAGATGCAATAGAGGAATATTGTCAACTAAATTTCGTAAATCGTTCTGAAATTTTGGAATTCACACCTCTTGTCGTATCTAAAGATGGTATTGGATGTTATGGTGATGGATTTTATGAACGAAACTCTTTTTATGATAAACCGCCAATAGCATTTAAAGCACACACTGTACATCCAAAGAAATTGGTCAATTCTTTGTGGCGTGATGCCAATAATCGTCACCTTGATTTTCTATTCAAAATTACTGAAGTAGTAGGAGTGTGTGGGACTCCGCTAAACCCCTATGATACGACTAAATGGGAAGTCGAGTACGTTGAATTAAACCCTAGGACAAAACAAGTAATAAAAGGGGATTTTTTTGGTATCGTTAGTTCTACATACATGCGTATGAACCTTGCAGAATTTATGCGAAAAAACTATTGTATAGAGATAACACAGCTATAAAAGATTATTTACAATCATGATTGTCTGCATTTGAAGGCAATGATTATTAATGAAAAGATTTATGCCGAGCAATAATTCCAAAACAGTAATTGTAAAAGTCACTCACAGTTGTAATTTAAATTGCAGGTATTGCTGTGTAGGAGATGTTCCCGAGTATCAGATAATAAAAGAAAACACTATTGATAATTTATTCAAAAAAATCGCTGATAATTGTAGTGAAAGCACAATTATATGGCATGGTGGAGAGCCATTGATTGTAGGGTTGCAATTTTATAAAAGAGCTGTTGAATTACAAGCAAAATATCCGCATCATAAATTTAAAAATTCTCTTCAAACCAATGGAACACTATTAACAGAAGAGTATTTAGATTTCTTTGAACAAAATCATTTTGCTTTAGGATTTAGTCTTGATGGTTGTAAATTGTCTCATAATCTCAATCGCCCTTTTAAAGGGGGTAGAGATTCTTTTGAAATTACATTCAAATGGTATAAAGAAGTAGAACGTAGAGGAATGAATCCTGGGGCCATATGTGTGATTAATGCAAATACAGCAAAGTATATTAAAGAAATATACGCATTTGCAAAAGAATATAATGTTGCGTTTAAATTCAATGCCCAGTATCCTGCTGGGCGAGCATCAATAAATCTTGATTTAGGACTGGATAATAAACAAATCGCACAAGCCTATATAGAACTTTTTGATTTATGGTTTAGTGACAACCCGAAGAATAGAGTTAATATTCGTATGTTTGATCATTTTGTCAAAAGTGTTACAAGAATTACCAATGGAGATAATTCTGTTGCTGGATTTGATTGTGCATGGGCAAATAGATGTCAGAAATCATTTATAGGGATATCGACAAATGGAGATATTTACCCTTGTGGTAAATTTGTTGATGAGCAAGCATTTTGGTATGGAAATGTCAATGAAGATAAAAGTCTTAAAGAAATTCTTGACAATAATATCCGTAATCAATTCTTGATTCGTCACGACCAAGGAATAAACGAGTGTAAAGATTGTCGATATCTTTCAATGTGTTCCTCTGGTTGTCCACATACAGCATATTTGTTCACTAACAATCTATTCGCAAAGAATCCATTTTGCGAGGCAGTTTTGATGCTGTTTAAGCATATAGAGAAGAGATTGATAGAACGGAATAAATACAAAGATATTTTTATTGAACCAATCAACGAGAATGATTTAAGTGAATATCTAGTTTATTCGCCTCGTCGTGGTGGATGTTTTGTTATCGGGAAAGATATAAAAGCAGAGTTGGACAATTATGTCATCAACGGCATAAAACCTATTAACAAACTTCTCAATTCACATTTGGAAAAATGGGAACATCAATTACCGATGGAAGTGCCACACTATAATCTTGACACTTATAATAAATGTGTTATTCTACTGACGCAACAATGTAACTTGCAATGCAGTTATTGTTATGCAAGGAATTCTCGCTCGAATGACACATTATCAAAAGAATATATACAATTAATGATTGATAGAATACTTACCAATCGTTCCAAATCTCAAAAAATTTTTTCTTTTATTGGCGGAGGTGAGCCTACCTTGAATTGGGATTTGCTTATTTGGAGTGTTGAATATATTCGAAAAAATCAACAACATGAAAACATTATTATATCAATTACAACAAATGGAACTTTACTGGATGAAGAGCGCATAATGTGGTTGAAAAAACACAATGTTGATATTGGACTATCCTATGATATTCTTCCTGACATTCAGAACAAATGCCGTGTATTTCAAAATGGGAAGGGAACATACAAAAGAGTGGATGAAACCATTCACCTTTTGCATAAACACAATTTGTATTTTAGAGTTAGAGCAACTATTTCAAGCGGGTCTGTTGAATTAATGCCCAAGATGATAGAATTTGTTAGAGACACATATCCTTTTATTAGTCATATTCAATTAGAACCTGTACAAGATAAAGTGCAAAATGATTCGTGCTATTATGATAGATTTATAGAAAACTTTATGAAAGCTTATCAAATAGGCAAACAATGTGGAATAAATGTTTATAATATGATAACCCTTTCGTTAAAAACAATAAAATCACAATTTTGCCGTGGTGAATTTTGTATAACACCGACAGGAAGCCTTGTCGCTTGTCAACGATTTTCATCAGAAAGAGACAGACTATTCTCTGAATTTAATTTTGGTGCAATAAAAAATAGAATGATTCTCATTGACAACGAGTCTCTTTCGGCCGTAGAAAATCTTTTCTCCTATAAATTACCACAATGTGAAACATGCTTTGCTAAATACCATTGTGCAGGAATATGTCCTGCCATTCGTTCTGAGTTATCTAATAGGCAAGTAATGGAGCATTGTTTATTCACTAAGAAGCTCCTAAAACAAATGCTGTTAACATATTATAATTAGAAATATCATTAATTTAATTCAAATCATTATGTACGCAAGAACATCAAATTACGTTGGAGACATGATTCAAATTGAAAGAGCTCCTCAAATCCTCATGTGTGAATCTTCGGGTGGGCACAAGGATTATCCTGAATTTCATACTGATAAGTATGATGTTTACAATGAGTATTCAGAATATGACGACTATAGTAATTATTCTGATTGCAGTTTCGATCCGTGTAATGGTGGACGTTCATAGTCAGAAGAAAATGCTTATATTAAGCCAATATGTTCGGATATACACGTTTGAAGATCATGCCTTAATTTATAATACCATTAATGGGGAAATTATAATTCTACCCATTGATGGTATTAAAGGAGGTGTTGTTTCAAAGCAATTGGAGGACTCTGTCAAGGGATATATGTACAAACATTATTTTCTTGACAGAGAGTTGCCATGGAATAAATTTGAAGAGCAATTTGAATCGAATGATCGCTTGTTGATTAGCCTAGAAACATTTTTAGCTTGTAATCTTTCTTGTCCATATTGTTATCAAATTAATAACAATCATCCGAAAATTAAGATTTCTTTACAAAATTTAGATTTATTATTTGAATATATAGCCCATGTTCATCAAAAGGTAAATTTTAAAATTCTACTATTGAAAATTCTTGGTGGAGAGCCATCATTAGATTGGGAACAAGCCAATTATCTTTTACAAAAAATCATACCATTTTGTAAGAGTAATAACATTAAGCTTGATCTAAGAGTAGATACGAATTGCACTAATATCAGTCAATTTACGTCAATTATTGGATATGACTCTATTCATTTTACAATACCTCTTTGTCATAAAGAACAACATAATAAATATAGACATTATAGAAATGGCGAAGGAACATATGATGATATAATTAGGAATCTTAAAATTCTTGAGAAAATGCCTAATTGCCAAATAGTTCTTAGGCATAATACAGATGCATATAATATTACTATGTTTGATGCATATTTGGAGGATATTTCCCAAAGAGGCCTTCATAATCCAACCATAATGCCACAATATACTACAGACCCAGACTGTGGCGATTATAGGAACCAGCTAACTTATCAGCAATATATAAATTGGTTGTCAACAGATTGTATTGATAATTTAATAAAATATGGTTTCAACATTACGATATATCCTCGTCTACTGTTAAATGGGAAGTGTCAGCATTGGTCGAATTATTCGCTTAAACTTTTTTCTGATGGGAAAGTAGGTGCTTGTGCTGCTCATTTCTTCGATCCGCAAAATCCATATTTAACAGATATCATGAAAAATGGGGTCGAGTCAATACAAACTTATTGGAATGCAGCAAAAGCCACACAATTATTTCGTGATACAAAATGTAAGAAATGTTCTTCTTTTTTTGGATGTTCATCCCACTATAAATTACCATGCATCCAGGAACTTCAAATAAATCCATGCAACCCAGAAGAAAATTTGTATTTAAATTGGCAGTTGTTTTTCAAAACGGTATATAAACATATCAAAATAGGAAATTTAGATCGGTTCCCAGGACTTAATATTAAAATAATATAACCATGAACCATTCTAACACTAAACTTTACAAAAAGTTCTCAATAGGCATTTCATTTTATAAAATGACTGCTGACGATTGGATTAATATACTAAATAAGTACCACTTCTATATAAATGACATTTTCTTTTCACCTATTGAAAGTATAGATTATCAAACTAGGCGTAATATTTATAATTATGAAAAACAAGATCAGTTTTTCCTTGAAGGAGAATTAAATAAAGTACTTAGTGCAGCCCTAGACCTAGGCGTTGCTCGAAAAATAGTTCTCAATGTCCCTAAGTTCCTTGATAATCCGGATGAATTATTAATTGCTTATCAGAGATATAAAAGCAGATATGATATCGAATATGTTACTACTTTTTTATCTTGCGCGAGAAAAATTAAAGAAATTGACAATTCTCAACAAATAATTTGCAGTTATAATCAAGGGATAAAAACAGAACAAGAATTAGAAAAAATATTAGAAAGCAATCTCTTTTTTTCAATCGTATTAGGCACTAATTTTTATAGAAATATTAATGCATTTCGCTTAATACATCAATATGAGCAAAAAATAGAACTATTACTAAATAATGGATGCATGTCCAATTGTGCAAGTTTCTGTAGACTTCCAAATAAGTATTGTAAAAATAATTTTGCAGAGAATCTGTTGCATAAAGGAATAAATTGTCTTTATGCAGAGTGCAGTATGTTTCCTGAGGAAATACACAAATATTTTCTTCCCAATGATTTGATCGATTATTATAAGCTTTCAACCCGACCTATTTATTTTAGAGGCATGATTGATATGTTGTCTTCATATATTGAAGGTGAATCCTCTAAATATATAAACACTAGTGTTACAAACTACAATTTATATGGAAGACTTGCACATTATAGTGGATTCTATAAAGAACTCAAATATGAGGAAATCTTAAAGAACAAAGAGGCAATCTGGGAACAAATCAAAAATAAAATAATATGAGATTTAATAAAGGCTATTCATTGAATGAATTGTTATCAAATATTGATTACAATGATTGCATTATTGGTAGTAAAGATTCTATAATATTGGGCTTTAGTGATGACTACTTTGCTGAAGATGCGGATTTAACTTGGACAGACAATGAGTTAATACTTAATAATTTATTGGCCAAACCTTTTAACCTAACTATAATAACGAACATTAAGATTAAGAAGCAAATTGTAAACAAGAATATAGTTTATTGTAAAAATCCATTACGATTATTTGAAACAATAGTTGACAGCTGTTTTGTCTGGCCTAATAAAAATGTTGAGATTGGACAGAACTCGTCAATACATACTACGGCAATCATAGGTAAAAATGTCAGTATCGGTAAAAATTGTAAAATTTCTCCTTATGTCGTTATTGGAGACAATGTAACTATTGGCAATAATGTTGAAATAGAATCATTCTCAACCATAGGGAATGCTCCGTACTATACGTTATGGAACCAGAACAATAAGAGTAGGATACGAAGTATTTATGGTTGTGTCAATATAAAAAATAATGTTCGTATTGGCTCCTATTGTTCAATTGATAATGGTATTACAGGTGAAACTGTAATTGGCTCAGGCTGTAAACTTGGTAATTTTGTAGAGATTAGTCATGATGTAAGGGTAGGAAACAATTGCCACATCTGTACTCAAACGGCAATTTGTGGGTTGGTGTCTATTGGAAATGATTGTGTGTTTTGGGGAAGATCGGGTGTAACCAATCGAATAAAAATAGCTCCAAGAACAACGTTATTAGCTTCTTCTGTATTGACTAAGAGCGTGTTAATAGAAGGACAAACTTTCTGTGGTTTTCCTGCTATGGAAAGGATTAAATATTGGAAAAAAATAGCTCAAACTAGAAATCAATGATTGCGTATGAAAATTATAGATTTCATTGCCTTAAGAACCAGTGTGCAAAACCAAGATGCTGTCTTATAAGTATTGGAGACATATTTCTACAGCAAGGCGACAATATTAATGAAACGCAGTTTATCTCAGCATCTCGCTATTTAGATGTTAAACAATATTGTGAGAAAAAAAACTTGCAAATTTTCCATATAAAAATACTTTTTGTAATTTTTTGTGGATAGGCATAATGAGCTAAAAAGTAACAACAATTTTGAAATCCTAATAAAATCATTTGTCTCAAATGGTTTCCAATCATTTACCCAGTTAAATTAAATAGAGATGGTTATTTACTTGATGGAAATCATAGATGTGGTATCTGTTTGTATTTTAAAAATAAAATTGCCACCTATTACCTGAACTTTAAAGGGTCCATTATATTATAGCCAAGGTGGACAAATTCTGTTTGGCCAAAAGGGTCAAAGTTGTGTGGTTTTTCCACCCTATACCTTCTCTTTATTTCATTAATAACCTGATTAGATTCAGTTATTTTCAGCGAATCTTCTAACAAATTCAATTTGACGTTTTGTCTCGGGTGCATTCATGAATTTTGAGCGAGGAGATTGAGTATATTGCCGTCTCATTTTATCGAGGGCCTCTTCAAATGACAGATGCTCGAAATATATGTAGTAACAAGCCACTATTGTCCCGGTTCGTCCGACACCGCCGTGACAATGGATGTAGAGTTTGGCTTGGGGCTGCTCATGCATCAGCTGTTCAAGCCTCCGGAATAAGTCCATTACCGATTCAACACTTGACGGGACATCACAGTTCCGAATTGGGAACGATATTCTTTGCACATCTGATGGTAGGAATGATGCGTATTCCGGAACCTCATAAGATTGGGTCAGATCCAGAAAAACAGTAATCCCGAATTTCAAGAGCGCCGGTATATTCCCCTTTATGGAACTTTTATAAATGTCGAACAGCGGATGTTCGCCGGCAAACACATTCCTGCTTACTTGATATGAATATTCTATCGGTTTGTACATTTTATTCATGGTGATTTAACAAAATATTTCATGACACTAATGCATATAGACCGAGATATGAATCTGCCTGTCATCGGGCATATTATCTGAATAGCAGAAGTAACAACCCGCAGACGGCATCATATTTCGGACACATGCAACAATTTCGTAAGCCTCGACCTGAATACCTTCAACCTGGCCCTTATAACCCGCCGGCATTGATATTTGGACCATACAGGATCTGAAATGCTTATTCTGTCCTTTGAGTGAGACTGTCAGCTTCTCGCAGAGATTGGCAATATCTGAACTGTCGTTATAGGAAGTTTGCAGCACCTTAATTTCTCCCCCGGTTGCAAACAATAACGTAGCAATATCTCTGAGGCTCAAATTCCCGGGCCGATTGCGTCCTACCAACAAGCATAGAGAGTGTAATATCCTATATGCCTCCTCAGGACTCGTTGCATGAATGGATGGAATCTGCTCAACGACAACGGGCGAGATCATGATAAGGCCGGAAGTATATCTTTCAAAATCCGAAATATGTTGCATAAGATCCTTATTCAGGTTGTTGCCGTCTGTCACAACAATGATATGCAATTGATTTCCGAACATCTCTTCCATGGTATTGACTGACCATGGCATATCTGCCATATATACGATCTCGCACAATGAAGATATCGTGCTATCCCGGCTTAATGCCTCAATGATACTTCGGGAGTCACATGCAACCTTTATCATCTTACGGTTGATGCTCTTGAAGCTGAAAGATTCCATAGGGACATAATATGAATCAATAAAACGTCGAGGTACCTCACGTACCAGCCATATATTCTTTACCGGGTTATAAAACTCGTATCCTTCATGAAACATCTCAAGAGCCTTAACGTGTATTGCTACGGGGGCTCCATGACGGGCGCCTGTTTCCAGTGCTGCATCATTGTCGCTTGTAAGGTGTACGTAATTCCTTGACCGAGGTTTCAATCCGACTTCCGCTATGGCGGCGTCGGCATTCATCGAGGTTCCATGATAGAGAATCTCCGGAGGCGTACAACGCACATAGTTCATCTCCACCGGGACGGAATGCCCGTACAAGGCCCGAATCTTTGTCTTGTCGTCATTGAATTCAAACCGGCCTTTGGAATCGTTGACTACGAGATCGCAAAGCTGCTCAAAAGTAAATCCTTGTTCGCGTACAAGATTCTCAACGGAACGCCAGCCGCCGGGGTCAAACACATACGTTTTGTCGTGCCGGAGCAGGTACGACAGATCGTGCGAATTCTTTGTTTTATTACTGCTGCTTTTCATTGTTGTTTCCCTCCTTTTTTTCTCGTTTGTTTGCTTCTAATGCTTCTATGTCCTCTTTCCCCATTGGTATATATAATTGTGGCTCATATTTTTCATAAAACGGCTCTGCAGCCCGTATCAAAGGTAAAGAAACGAATATGAGGCTCAACAGATTTGCGGCATAGGAAGCCGGGCAGATATCCATTGCGGCTGAGAAAATATATCCGCTTGTCAAATAATAGGCAATCAAACCTAGTCCAAGTAGCGTTATGGATGAGGCTGACACCCATAATATCAATTTTACAGTGATGATATTTCGGTATTTATATGTGCTGTCCAACATAATACCAATAACAACCAGTACTGCAAATACGGCAGGAATCATCGCCCATATCGGGCCGACAACAACAAACATTATATATCCACCAAACGGCAATATCAACGGAATCTGCAACAGCATGTCTTTCAATTTCTCTTTCATTGTACTCATTGGTTTTGGGCTGGTTATGATATTCAGCATGTCTGAAGGTATTCTTGCCGCAATCCATATAAGCAAAATTATCAGTATGAAGATGAATTCCGACATAAAGCGCAGATATTGCCCATAGTAACAGTAAAGGTATTCATATATTTCACCAAAACATTTTGTTGCATATAACGTAATAAAGGCTCCATGGATACATATATCGTTCACCAATCCACACCACAACCTGTTTGATTTTTCGGCACTGTCGCTCTTTCGGATCAAGATAAAATCTTCCACTATGGAATATACGGCAGAGATTGCCAGACATCCCAATACAATCCAGTATACTACAATTTCATCCATAACGCTATCGAATTATTTACTTGGTTTCCAGTATGACTGCCGTAATATTATCTTTCCCTCCGGCAAGATTGGCCCGGTTGATCAGCGCCTCAACCTTTTGTTGCTGGTTGCCCTCTTGTGCCAATACCTCCATAATTTCAGTCGAAGCAATCATGTCATATAATCCATCGGAGCAGATCAGATATTGTGCACCAGTTTCAATCGGAAAACTCAATTTCATCATGTAGGTTGTATTCCAATCGAGACGTGAATTTCCGATAAACCGCGTGATAATGTTGCGCCGGGGGTGAGACATGGCCTCCTCTTCCGACAGAACCCCGGTATCCTCATGAAGCCCCACAAACGAATGATCCCGTGAGAGTTTGGTCAGCACGCCGTCTTTGTATTTATACAAGCGTGTATCTCCGACATGGCTCATATATGCCACGTGTCGCTCCATATCAAACAATACGGCAGTCAATACACAGCCCATGCTACTCAACCTGGGATTCTGCTGTTGGGAAACAACCGCATTATTGGCATGGATAACCGCCTGTTTCAATACATCCTTTCCCATAGCCTTTTCCGGAGAGTCCCACAGATAATCGGAGATGCACTTACAGGCAAGATAGGAGGCGACCTCACCGCCTTCATATCCACCGATTCCATCCGCAACGGCTGCAATGACATAGCTCCCTTTTCGTTTAAGGAGATACGCATCCTCATTGTTCTCTCTGCAACGCCCGTGGTCGGTCATCCCATAGTAAGATAATTGGTTCATGGCAGATCATAGCCTCCTTTCTTCGATTGTTCAATCTGTTTTTCAATGATTTCTTTTACCTGTGCAAATGAAACAGGCTTGAAATTATTGTTGTCAACACCCACATCGTATTGTGTCGGAAAAAGCATCTTAAGCCGTGTGGCATCATTGCCCGTGTTATTTCGGTTGGTATGCACGTGTCCGAACAGTTGCCAGACTCCGTCATACGAGCCGTCGTAACAAAGGAACGGATAGTGATTCAGACAAATCTTTTGGTTATCCACCTCGATATTCATCTGCATTGCCACCGACTCGAACCTGTCCGCATAACTTTTCCGAAAGTTTCTCAAATCGTGGTTCCCGAGTATCAAGTGAATCTTCCCATTCAACCTGTCAAGAATACGATTCCACTTTCCGGAATCCCCCAGACAAAAGTCACCGAGATGAAACACGATATCGTCTGGTCCGACGGCCTTATTCCAGTTTGCAATCAAAGTCTCATTCATATCCTCCATGTTTTTGAATGGCCTATTGCAAAACTCGATGATATTTGTATGACAGAAATGGGTATCGGATGTGAAAAACACATTCCTCCCGTCTAATCTATAATTCATTTTTTATTCCTTGTTGTTTATGATTTTTTAACATGATTGAAACATATAAAGTTACGGATAATTTTTGATAGCCGGTCTATTTCATGGAGAAAATTTCACTATATTTTAATTGCAGACAACCTATACATGACTCCCATCTGCAATTTTTGAATTTTAAAGGATAATGTTAATCAAAAGTTGGTCCGATATTAAATTATCTCATATATCTACCACGATCGCTGTCTGTATTCTCGATATTTCTGATTGAATAAAGTGCAGTAATATTTTTAGGAATACAGATAATAAGTTTACTAGAATATATGTGTCATGTTTGCTACTATTATGTTACTTGAATTGGCGATATACATAATTATATCATTGATAATAAGCAATTTTAAGCATGCACACAATATATTAGCCTAATATAATGTGAGTTCGACGAATTCAGAATAAGGCAGGCTGCGTCTCAATCGTTCTTGAAACATTGATACACTGCTTCTTTGGAAAGCAGCAATATGCAGCGATTGAACTCAAGAGGTTGACAATAAATCCATTCTAAGTTATATATGAATTTATCGCCACAATGTCATGCACATAACTTAATTTTTATTTGGTACACTTTTCTTAATATCTGACCTTTGGAAAGATAATAAAAAGACTATTTATAGGTAATTCTTGACTTTATGAGATAATAGTCGTACCTTTGCAAAATGAAAGGTGTTCTTTTGACTTAATGCTAATGCAAAATAAGATAAATATAGAACCTCGCTCGTTTCTAAATCGTTACCTGCCAATCTGATTGCTCGTATAATCTTCTGATTACTAATTAGTAGAAACAAACTGAGTGTCTTGCGCAATGGGTCGTCAGCTGCTTGCGGATGCCACAGATGTCGGTCAGCTCCTTCAAGTAGGCGTTCATCTTCTGGTTGCTCGACACGGGCAGCAGCACGTTGTGCCTCCGGCATTCGGGATCGGTGCGGTAGCGCTGCAGAATCCGCTCGGGGATCTCCAGCAGCGGGATGTTGCACATGTTGCCCGTCTTTCGGCGCGGCTTGCGGATCCAGCGGTGACCTTGCATGTCGGTGGCCAGATGCTCGGGCGCCAGCTCCTTGATGTCGGAGAAGGCCAGCCCCGTGAAGCAGCAGAAGATGAAGATGTCGCGCGTCAGCGCCAGCCGCGGGATGGTGATCTCCTTGTGCAGGATGCGGTCGATCTCCGCCTTCTCGGGCATCTCGCGCCGCACGGGCTGCATCTTGAAGCGCATCCCGGCGAAGGGGTCCTCCTCCATCCACTTGCGGGACAGCGCCAGGCGGATGATCTTCTTGAAGTTCCCCAGATACTTCATCGTCGTGTTGTGGCTG
>UMLJ01019638.1_pt1 | contig 16635 bp, 22 predicted proteins | sample 1966521 | NCBI WGS metagenome assembly UMLJ01 (sample SAMEA4836199, study PRJEB28245) | human gut metagenome | biome: gut microbiome; material: fecal sample | place: Denmark | collected 2008
CTTTTTTACCCAACAATATCTTTAATTAAGGGAGACGGGAAATTACTATGTGGAAAATATTTATAATTTTATTCGGAGTGCTTTTCGGCATATTTATTCCAAAATCAATATACGAGAATTATACAGATACAAATCGGGAAGACAGTACTTATGAAGAATATTCATATGCAGACTCAGAGGACAGTGTTTATGGGGACTATCCGTATCCAGATCCGGAGTATGCTGCCGGACGAGGTAACTTGAAAACCTATAACAACAAGGACTATGATCCGACAAAAACAGACTGGGAAAATTATGGGGATACCGGCTCGATCATGGAGATTGCGGACACGGACTGGGCATTAGAAAATGCTCCCGTGTTTCATGTAGAAACAAAGGAACAACTGGCTGGAGTTGTGTATTATGTCAATGCAGTCAAAGGGTATAATGATTCCGTGGAACTCTACCTTGAGGCGGATATAGATCTTGACGGTCTGGAATGGGTTCCGATGGGCGGATGGTACAGACCAGATAGATATCTTGAGTACACTACATTTGTGGGGCTTATAGATGGACAAAATCATATAATAAAAAATATGCATATAGATACAAAATACGGTGGACATTGCGGATTTGTAGGATATTCTTATTCCTTGCAGGTGAAGAATATCACTTTTGAAAAGGCATATGTGTCTGGAGGAACGTATGTAGGAATTGCAGGCGGAGAAATTTATGGTTCTGAAGACTGGATAAATGTAAATGTATCAGGTATGGTTGGAACACCCGGACCTGAAACCGGCTCGATCGTTGGCAGGGAAGCCGGTATTAATTTCAGAGACTGCGATGCAACGGTTGTGTATAAAAAGGAAAACGGAAGATTTGGAAGTATCCGGTATTTTTCACACAGATATCAGTTAATTGCAGAAACACCGGTTGTTGAAGCATTTACCCTGACTTATGAAAATGGCGTGATCATAAGAGATGAAGTTGAAGGATATGATAATCTGGGCTGGCATATTGAGCGGGATGGTTCGCTTCTTTTGGACAGAGCAGCAGAAGGTGAATTGCAGCTGCCGGCAGAATATACATATCCGGATACATCGATCTGGCTTGAGGCATATATAAATGGAACGTATATCAGAGTCAGCAATATAATCGAAGTGCCTTGATCAGATAGCGCTATTTTGTCCGGTATTTCAGGAGAAAGGGAAGTATATTATGTGTTTGCGGAGTGGTGGTGTTTCAGATATTATAATAATATACTTAAATTTGGAGAGCAAAAATGGTTGTATATAAATATGGTGATCCGGAAGCAAATATTGTATTGATTCAGCCAGTGGGAGATCATGATGTGCATGATATAGAAAATGAGGTTTCAGAGATAAAGAAGAGGACTTCTCTGGAATTTCAGATGGTCGCAGTTAAAGTAGATAGCTGGAATCAGGATCTGTCTCCGTGGAGAGCACCTGCTGTATTTGGAAATGAAAATTTTGGCGAGGGCGCATCGGCGTTACTGGTGCAGATATTGGAATTGTGCAAGGATGAAAGAAAGACTTATTATCTCGGTGGATATTCCCTTGCAGGACTGTTTGCACTTTGGGCATCCTGCCAGACGGACAGGTTTGCCGGGATAGCGTCAGCATCCCCATCAGTTTGGTTTCCGGGATTTCTTTCGTATGTGAAAGAATATGGGATTGCAAGCCCGGTTGTTTATCTGAGTCTTGGTGATCGGGAAGAAAGAACGAAGAATCAGGTTATGGCTGCGGTAGGCGATTGTATCCGGGAATTGTATGGATGGCTACAGGAGCAGGAGATTGACAGTATACTGGAATGGAATCAGGGAAATCATTTTAAAGAACCGGGAATCCGTACGGCGAAAGCATTTGCATGGGTGATGGAACGAACAAAAGGAACGATCAGAGGAAGGTGATACTTTATGAATGTTACGATGCTTGGAACAGGAAGTGCACTTGTTACGGAATGTTATAACACCTGTTTTGTGTTGCAGGAAAATGAGGAATATTTTATGGTGGATGGTGGCGGTGGAAGTGCCATTCTGCATCAGTTAAAGCATGCCGGAATTGACTGGAAAGAGGTTAGAACTATCTTTGTGACACATAAACATATCGATCACATTACGGGTATCATATGGATGATCCGTATGATATGCCAGCATATGAAGCAGGGCGAATATGAAGGCGAAGCTGTGATATATGCACATGATGAAGTCATTGATCTGCTGCTTGATCTGGCCAGAAAACTTCTGCCAAAGAAAGAGACAGATTTTATCGGTAAACGGCTGCATCTGATGGCAGTTAAAAATGGAGAGTCTGTTGAAATTTTGAATAAACGGGTTACATTTTTTGATATCCAATCCACAAAAGCGAAACAGTTCGGTTTCTGCATGGAACTGGGAGATGGAGAGAGATTAACCTGCTGCGGAGATGAACCATACAATCCATGTGAAAAGAAGTATGCAGAGAACAGTACATGGTTGTTGCACGAAGCATTTTGTCTGGATGGTCAGGCGGATATATTCCATCCATACGAGAAGCATCATTCAACAGTGAAAAATGCCTGTGAGTTTGCAGAAGAATTGCATGTGAAAAATCTGCTGTTGTATCATACAGAGGATCGGAATCTTTCACATCGAAAAGAATTGTATTATGAAGAAGGAAGAAAATATTTCAGCGGGAATCTTCTGATCCCGGATGATCTGGAAACGTTTATAATTTAATATGGTGATCCGGACGGCGAAAGCATTTGCATGGTTGATGAAGAATATGCTAATATAGTTAGCAGAGACTAACTGCATTGGCATATTTTTTTTATAAAGGAGAATAGATATTATGTTACAGTGGAAAATATTTATGGTGATGGCATTGATCGGGCATATATTGTGTGGGATTTCAGATGGATTTCTGACATATGCTCCAAATGGAAAAGTCGATCTGACAAATTTTAAGGATTATGAAAAATCCAAGGTAGCCTTTCATGGAATGCCACTGAAGAATCTGTCGGTTGCGATGTTGTTGGGCGTGTGTGCAATGACGCTTGAGATATTCGGATACATAGCTCTTTGTGATTGGATGCAGCAGTATTCAGAAACATATTATCTGATCATGCTGATAGCAACACTTGTCATGTTTATCAATCTTGCATTGCATCATCTGTTCTGTTGTCTGGTTGAATGGTTTTTTGTAAAATTAAATCTGACAGAAGAAGCTCTGCACGCGGTATGGGATTTCTTTAAGACAACCTGTTATACGATGTATCTGGGATATCTGGGAATGTTGGTATTTGCGGCAGCATTTTTTATTGCTGTTGTGACAGGAAAAACTTCACTTCCGGCATGGGCATGTATTTTTAATCTGCTGCCGCTTGCAATCGTGATCCTGCCAACAAAACTTCCGGCAAAAGCAAATGTAATCGGGGTGATCATGTTTGCCGGGTTGCTTTTTCTTATATAATGGTCACGTTCGAGAGTCGGGAACTATCGGCGTTCTTACTTTATAGAAATTATCTTGTAAAAAAGTATAAAATAAAGGAAAATGTAAAAAAAGTATAAAATGAGGTAATATATGCAGAAGCCATTTACAATTACATTTAGTAAAGCACCGAAAAACGCATGTATTCATACAGATAAAACAGCATATTATCATTTGCCGGGACTGTTCGAATTCTATGAGCTGTATCGTATCTTCCTGCCATTGTTCCGTGAGCACAGAGAATATTTCTATGACTGGTGCGAGATCGGTTCGATCTATGGTGCTCCGGCGGACTGCCTGTGGGGTGGCGGACGTGTTGGATATGGTGATTGTGATCCGGAGGATGTTCGGGAATTGATGGACGAGTATGGAATCTCAGCCCGGCTGACCTTCAGTAACTCGCTGCTTTGCAAGGAGCATCTGGCAGATAAGAGATGTAACGAGCTTTGCAGATTATTTGAAAAAAACGGAAAGGCAGAAAATGGGGTGATCGTCCATTCGGAGCTGTTGTTGGATTACCTGAAAAAGCAGTATCCGGGTTTTTATTTTGTATCATCGACTACAAAGGTTCTGACAGATTTTGAGGAGTTGGTAAAGGAGACAGATCGGGAAGATTTCCGTTATGTTGTGCCGGATTTCCGATTGAATAAGGCATGGGACAAATGGGACACACTGACACAGTCGCAGAGGGATAAAGTGGAATTCCTGTGTAATGAATGTTGTTCCTTTGGGTGTAAGGACAGACGCAAATGTTATGAAACGGTCAGTCGCAAGAATCTTGGAGAGGATTGCCCGGAGCATGAGTGTACGGCTTCAGATGTCATGGGCGGTTATCGTTTTTCAAAGGCAATGACAAATCCGGGATTTATCGGAATCAATGATATAAAAGAAACATATCTGCCGATGGGATTTTCTCATTTTAAGATTGAAGGGCGAAGCCTTGGCAGTGCATTGATCCTGGAATTTTTGCTTTATTATATGACAAAACCGGAATATCAACTGCACGTCCGGGAGGCTGTCTATCTGGATAATATGCTGGATCTTTTTTAATGAAGTAAGTGGTTACGAAAAGGTGACTATGTAATAAAAAAGTGCGTACTTTTTTGCGTGATATTTCAATGTAAACTATGAGTGTAACAGAAAAACGCCGGATCATTATTTGTCCGGGATAAGAGCAGATAAGGAGTTGGTTTCATATGGCATATTTTAACCGCACTCATCTGGCTGGAAGTTATGTATCAAAGGAGCAGCCACACAGCAAACCAAGAAAGTCGGGCAGAGTTAAGATTGTGGAGTAGTGCAAGAAGTAATATTATATGGTTCAAGGGCAAAAGGTACAGCGATGGAAAGAAGCGATATTGATATTGCTGTTTCGGGTGTGGATAACTTTGAATCACTTGTTGAAAAAGTGGAAGAATTGCCAACACTTTTCAGTGTGGATTTAGTGAATATGGATACCTGTAGGAATCAGTTATTATTGGAGGATATCAGGCAATATGGACGAGAAATTTAACAGACGGTTTTTATCTTTCTGCAATTCACTGGATGGATTGTCGGATTAAAGCCATCCCAATTTTTCGTTTGACTTTTTCGAAAATGAGAAATATAATAACGTCTTGAACGAGTAGCAAACATGCGTAAATCCAGTTTTGCTGCTCGTTTTTTTAATTATATATTGCCATTAGAAAGTGTGTAGCTTATCAGCGTAAGTCCAACTTATAAGATAAGTACACACTTTTTTTTGTGTGAAAAAGGAGGATTAAATTAAGATGGCGGAAAGTAATAAGATGAGGGAGATGCCGGTAAATAAGCTGATGGTTCAGATGGGAATACCGATGATCTTATCGATGGCATTGCAGGCGGTCTATAATATTGTGGACAGTGCATTTGTAGGCAATATGGAGGTGGGGAGTGAAGCGGCATTAAATGCACTCACACTGGTATTTCCGGTTCAGATGCTTATGGTGGCTGTAGGAATCGGAACAGGTGTAGGAACAAATGCACTTCTTGCCATGACACTTGGGCAGAGAGATATGAAAAAAGCAGCAAGAGTCGCAGGCAACAGCTTATTTCTTGGTGGAATTATTTATGTGGTATGTCTGTTATTTGGTATCTTTGGAGTGAAAGCATACATCTCATCTCAGACCGTTGATCCGGAAGTTATCTCGATGGGAACAACATATTTGCGGATATGCTGTGTGTTGTCCTTTGGCATTATCTTCTTTTCATTATTTGAAAAATTATTACAGGCAACAGGATGTTCCCTTTATTCAACAATCGGTCAGGTTGCGGGAGCTATTATAAATATTATTCTTGACCCGATCATGATCTATGGTATTGGTCCTGTTCCGGAAATGGGAGTAGCGGGAGCCGCATATGCTACCGTCATAGGACAGATCGTATCTGCCGGTTTGCTTCTGGTATTTCATTTGAAGTTAAATAAGGAATTTGAACATGGAATAAAACATATGAAGCCGAGTGCCAGAACTATGAAAGAAATCTATTCTATTGGTCTTCCTGCAATCATTGCACAGGCACTTATGTCAATTATGGTTTATGCGATGAATCTTATTTTAAAATTCAATCCTTCCGCCCAGACGGCATATGGATTGTTTTATAAGGTGCAGCAGTTTGTATTGTTCCTTGCATTTGGACTGAGAGATGCAATCACGCCGATCATAGCTTTTGCATATGGCATGGGAAGCAAGAAAAGGATCAAAGATGGAATCCGCTATGGTCTTATTTATACCATAGCATTGATGATCCTGGGCGTTCTCATCACAGAGATTTTTCCAAATGCCTTTGCCTCGCTGTTCAATGCAGGTCAGTCAAGAGCGTATTTTATCGGTGCAATGAGAATTATCTCGATCAGTTTTGTATTTGCCGGAATCAATGTGGCATATCAGGGCATCTATCAGGCATTGAATGGCGGTCTTGAGTCGCTGATAATATCACTTCTCAGACAGCTTGTGATCATATTGCCATTGGCAGCTATCTTCGCTGTCTTCGTAAGAAATGGCCAAATGGGTGTTTCACTGATCTGGTGGGCGTTCCCGATTACAGAATTTGTCTCATGCTTAGCGGGATATGTATTTTTGAAGAAAATACAGAGAAACAAGGTAGAAAAATTAGGATAAACTATGAATGTGGTATCTGTAAGCTCGGTAAGAGGGAAAACTGTTTTGAATTTGTTCCGTGTCTGTGCAATATGGATGAGCGGAATTCAGGACAGGTGAATGAAAAGTCTAATCCTTTAGCTTTGTAAGATTGACAAAAACAATACAATGCAGTATATATAGAACAATATAAATGCTTGTCTCGGCGTTAAAGAAGACTATAGATTTTGCTGTTTCTGAACATAACAGTATGCTCTATAGTCTTTTTTATTTATGTAATTACAGAAGATGGAGGAAGAACATGATGTCATCAAAGAATTGGTTGAAAAAAATAGTGATAATTATAGTAGGTTCTGTTATTGCAGCTTATGGAATCACACTTGCCTTGTATGCGGGATTTGGAGGCGCAACACTTGCAGTTTTGTGGCAGGGTATTTCAGAAACATTTCATATAAGTATCGGAATGGCTTCATTTGTTGTAGCTGTTGTGATGATCTTATTTGCGGCTATTTATGACAGATCGCAGATTCATATAGGAACATTTTTATATCAGGTTGTGTACAGTGGGTGTGTGGATGTATTTGCAAAATGCCATATATACAGCAAATACATGTGGATAAATTTCTTCATTATGCTGGCAGGTGTGGTCTTATTTGCAGTTGGAACAGGTCTGTATGCATCTGCATCTCTTGGCAGAGGTTCTTATGAAGCAGTAACTTTTGCATTGGCAGAGAAAAATAACTGGCAGGTTAAGATCGTTCGTATGATATTAGATATTTTAATGGTCGTGACAGGCGTGCTTATGGGAGGGAAGTTTGGAGTATGTACGATCATCACAGTTATAATCTCAGGACCGGTTATACAATTTACAAATGGCAAGGCAAAGCAGATTTTTAAGATGTAGGATGAAAATATTCAAAAATATATCCTTAAAAAATCCTCATGATACTGTATGAATATGCCTATAGAAAAATAAAATATGCTGTGGTAAACTGAGAGAAGAATTATCCGTTATGGAGGGAGACAAATGGCATATAATCTTCCGGATAGAGTTATAAAGGAAATTACAGCGTTTGCAAAAGAAAATTCAATTATAAAAATAGTTTTGTTTGGATCTCGGGCAAGAGGAGATCATACAGAGAGAAGTGATGTGGATTTAGCTGTGTACGGTGGGGATTTTGATTCTTTTTATTGGAATATAAAAGAAAACATCCATTCGCTCCTTTCTTTTGATGTGGTTGATATGAATTCAAGGGTTACGGAAGAATTAAAAAAAGAAATTGAAAGGGATGGGGTTGTTATATATGAAAAAACTAGATAATTTTGCAAATTGCCTTGATATATTAAAGCAAGCAGATTTTGAACTTGCAGACAGCAATGATATATATCGAATGGGTGTTGTTGGGCAGTTTAATCTGACTTTTGAACTTGCCTGGAAAGCATTGCAGGAAGTGCTGAGAATGCATGGAGTAGAAGGAGCGGAAACAGGTTCGCCAAGAGAAATATTACAGGTCGGGTATAAAGTCGGATTTGTGAACGACTCATCTGTTTGGCTGCTGATGTTGAAAAAAAGAAATACATCAATTCATATATATAACGAGGAAGAAATTGATGAATTGATCGTGTTTATACGAGATAGTTTTATTCCAGCTTTTACAGATCTTGAGGAGACATTGCAGGAAAAACTTATAGAAGTAGATGAGTGGTAATCGTCTTTAATAAACTCCGGTTTGCAATAGTGAGATGAATAAGTCCTTGCACAAATACCCTGCATAAGGTAAAATAATTTCATATGAATATTTGTGAACTGGGGGCACCACTTTTCACAAGGAAGATAACAGGCGCCGGATCATACCGTTATGGTTGTATGATCCGGTGCCTTTTTGTGTTACAGGGCATTTGTCCTGTAGTGCAGAAAATGTGTAATTATGAAAGATAGGAGAACATACATGGTAAAAATCAATGGTGAAGAAAAAGAGATTGCCGGTAAGAATCTTCTGGAATATTTGAAGGAAGCCGGATTTGAGCCGGAACGTGTCGTTGTAGAACGGAATCTCGACATTATTCCAAAAGATGAACTTGGCAATACGATCATTCAGGATGAAGATGTGATCGAAGTATTACGATTTGTTGGTGGAGGTTGAGACATGACAGAGATGCAGAAAAAAATGCAGGAGCTGATCTCGCAGGAAGAACTGGATCGTGCATTTGATGCAAGATTTCCGAAAGAGATGCAGGTAAAGTTACGTGCGGCGAAGGTGGCTGTTGCAGGTATCGGTGGACTGGGGTCAAATATCGCAGTCATGCTTGCAAGAATCGGCGTCGGACATTTGCTTCTGGTGGATTTCGATGTGGTGGATGTGACGAACCTCAATCGTCAGATGTACTTTATATCCCAGCTCGGGAAGCCGAAGACGGAAGCCCTGCTCGAAACCCTGTATCAGATCAATCCATATCTGACGTATGAGACAGTGCAGACGAAAGTAACCCCGGACAATGTAAAGGAATTATTCGGTGGATATCCGATCGTGTGTGAAGCATTTGACAAACCGGATCAGAAGGCAATGCTGGTGCGTGAACTACTGATGCAGTGTCCGGATGCAACTGTTGTATCAGGAAATGGCATGGCAGGGTATGCAGATACGAATGCGATAAAAACGCGCCAGATGATGCGCCGCTTGTATGTGTGCGGAGATCAGAGCACTGATGTCGGCGACGGTATAGGACTCATCGCTCCGCGGGTAGCTGCCTGCGCAGCTCATGAGGCAAACAAAGTATTACAATTGATAATGGAGAAATAAATGTTAGAGAAAATTGGAGATTACATGATACTCGGATACCTTGATATACCAAAACAAGGGCATTTGAGTCCGCCGGTACTTGATGGCGCATAAGGGGCATCTTAGTACCGCTGCAGGACTCAACGAGCGGAAGCGTCCCTTGGTTGGTAATGTCAAGGTATACGAGTATTATAATATATATAACTCTAACATTTATTTCTCTGCAGAGAAAAGGAGACAACATGGAAGATAAATTCATTTTAGGCGGCAAGGAATTCAAGAGCCGTTTCATTTTAGGATCAGGCAAATACAACCTGAATCTGATCAAGGCAGCAGTCGAACAGGGAGGGGCAGAGATCATCACCCTTGCATTACGACGTGCAAATACACAGGAAAGTGAGAATATTCTGGACTATATTCCGGAAGGAGTTACCCTGCTTCCGAATACTTCCGGTGCAAGAAATGCCGAAGAGGCTGTCCGCATCGCAAGACTTAGCCGGGCAATGGGCTGTGGCAATTTTGTAAAGGTAGAGATCATGCGTGATGCAAAATACCTCTTCCCGGATAATTATGAGACTGTGAAAGCAACCGAGATCCTTGCAAAGGAAGGCTTCGTGGTACTGCCATATATGAATCCGGATTTAAATGTAGCAAGGGATCTTCAGAATGCAGGTGCGGCTGCTGTTATGCCGCTTGCAGCTCCAATTGGAAGTAATAAGGGGCTTGCGACAAAGGCTATGATCCAGGTATTGATCGATGAGATCGACCTGCCGATCATCGTGGATGCCGGCATCGGAAAACCATCTCAGGCATGTGAAGCGATGGAAATGGGTGCAGCTGCGATCATGGCAAATACAGCCATTGCAACAGCAGGTAATGTACCGGAGATGGCGGCAGCATTTAAGCTTGCAATCGAAGCCGGAAGAAAAGCATACCTGACCGGAATGGGACGTGTACTTGCAAGAGGCGGAAGTGCATCGGATCCTTTGACAGGTTTCTTGCGTTAGGGGGCAGTCGGAAATGAATGAAGAAAATCAGGTATATTTTGTTGACAGTGACAAGCTTCCACAGGAAGCGCTAGCGCGCAAGCATCGTCTGGAACAGGATGCATCGTTCCGGACAAATCATATGGAATATATGGAAGGCATGCAGGTGATCGATTCGGATATCAAGGACAAAGTACTTGCGGCTATGGATGCATATGACTATGATTCCTATACTGCGGCAGATGTAGAACGTGCGCTGTCACATGAGAGCTGTACGATCGAGGACTTTAAGGCATTGCTGTCACCGGCAGCAGCACCGTATCTGGAACAGATGGCAAGGAAAGCAGAGGAGATCACGAAGAATCATTTTGGAAATACAGTCTATATCTTCACTCCGCTTTATATTGCAAATTATTGTCAGAACTACTGCATTTATTGTGGCTTCAACTGCTATAACAACATCCGCCGGAAGAAGCTGACGATGGAGGAGATCGAGCATGAGATGCAGGTTATTGCGCATACCGGCATGGAAGAAATTCTGATCCTGACAGGCGAGAGCCGGGCATATTCGGATGTTACATATATCGGGGAAGCGGTGAAGATCGCAAGAAAATATTTTAAGAATATCGGAATCGAGATCTACCCGGTAAATGTGGATGAATACAAATATCTGCATGAATGTGGTGTTGATTATGTGACTGTTTTTCAGGAGACATACAACACGGACAAATACGAGACCTTACATCTGATGGGACACAAGCGCGTCTGGCCATATCGTTTTGATGCGCAGGAGCGTGCACTGATGGGCGGCATGCGCGGAGCCGGATTCTCAGCACTTCTGGGACTGGATGATTTCAGAAAGGATGCACTGGCAACGGCACTTCATGTCTATTATATCAACCGCAAATATCCACATGCAGAATTATCATTGAGTTGTCCGCGCCTGCGTCCGATCGTGAATAATGAGAAGATCAATCCAAGGGATGTAGGAGAGAAGGAACTTTGTCAGGTGCTTTGTGCATATCGGATGTTCCTGCCGTTTGTCGGAATCACGGTATCGAGCCGTGAAAGCGCAACATTCCGAAACGGAATCGCAAAGATCTGTGCAACAAAGGTTTCTGCCGGAGTATCGACCGGAATCGGTGATCATGAGGAGAAATACGAAGGTAAGAAAGATGCGGATGTAGGAGATGAGCAGTTCGAGATCAACGATGATCGTTCCTTTACATCCATGTATCAGGATATGGAGAAGGGCGGCTTGCAGCCGGTCTTAAACGATTATATCTATGTGTAAATGTTATGAGCACGCGATTGTGATCACCAATCGCGCGCTGGTAAACGGAGATTTTCTGGAACAGCTTCAAAAGGTCGCTCAGGTGCATCCGCATGCATTGATCCTGCGGGAAAAAGACTTGCCGGATACAGAATATGAGAAGCTTGCAGCGAAGGTTTTAGAAATATACAAAACGGCAGGCGTACCTGTCTTTCTGCATTCCAGAATGGAGATTGCAGCACGGCTTGGCTGTGAGAATATTCATTTGTCGATTCCTGTGTTGCAGGATTTGTCAGATGTCTGGCGTGATGCACTGACAACGAATTTTAAAGAGATCAGTGTGTCCTGTCACAGCATGGAGGATGTCGAGCTTGCAGTTAAGAGCGGAGCGACACAGATCGTGCTTGGAACGATATTTGAGACAGAATGTAAGAAAGGGCTGAAGGGCAGAGGACTGGAATTCGTTCGTGAGATCTGTGCGAATTGTCCGGTCCCGGTATATGCGATCGGTGGTATCAATGAAGAACGCCTGCCGCAGGTGATGGAAGCCGGTGCGGCAGGCGGTTGTATGATGTCCGGATTTATGCGGATGTAGGAAGATATGCCATGGTATACAGCGTGATATCATGTGCCATCTTCTTCTCGGCAGTTTTCGTCATGCCGCAATGTTCGTATTTGACAACCTTTTGGATGTTGTCGGTGTCAAGAATGCAGGGGCAGCCACGTTTGGCGGCTTCTGCAAATGGCAGCTCCAGAACCTTCTTCATGAAGCCCTGTCCCTGGTAAGCCTGTAAGACGACTACCATCGAGACGGCGATATAATCTTTTTCTTTGCGGTATAATTTCTTATATTGCTCGTTTGATCCGGTTGCGATATTTAATAATGATTTAAATGGAATCTCGCACAGCATTCTCCAGATCATATGTAGGGCAGGCCCGAGTGGCTGTCTGGTATTCTTATCCCAGTATGCAAGGAAGCCTTCATATTTTTCGGAGGTTGCATATAATGTACCCATCCGGTAGTAGAATTCAGTAATGATCTCGAAAGATTTGACGAGGTCATCATGTGGTATCGTCTCGGCGATGCCGGGAGATGCGGCAAATGCTTCCCCGATCCGTCTGCCGTAATTTGCTATGTCTTCTGGTGACCGGTTTTCAATCTTTATCATATCTTTTTATACCTCCCAAATTTTTATTCAATATGTTTGAAAAATCAGCATGGTTTTCCATAATCTGAATGAGTTTCACATATGGTTCATTCAATGTATTTTGAAAAATAATATCTCTGCAACGTAGAATATACCATTTTTTGAAATGCGAGTTTGAGCTCATATTTGTATGGCTGTAGAATATCACGCCGAAATTATATTGTCAATATAAATGTGAGTACATACTCATGTTTTATTGACTTTATTTTTTTATATGCTTATACTGGAAACAGTAAAACTATATGAATGGAATTGTTTTTTACATAAAGGAGTAACACATGCCGGAAGAAATTCGTATCCCAAAACAGAAAAGAAGCATTGAGAAAAAGGAAGCACTGAAGAAAGCGGCGGTCGAGCTGTTCTCGACAAAAGGGTTTCATAATACCAGCAGCAACGAGATTGCAAAGAAAGCAAATGTGTCGATCGGCACATTTTACAGTTATTTTGTTGATAAGAAGTCGTTATATGAGGAATTGATCACGGAGCTTTATAATGAATCTTTGCAGGAGATCACGATCATGGATGTGTCCGGGTTCACATCTCCGCGAGAATTTGTCAGAAAATACGTTGCTCTGATCCTACATAATCATGAATACATGACAGCATTCCAGAAGGAGATATCCGCCTTGTCCCTGCAGTATGATGACTTGCACGAACTGGAAGCAAGGGCGCGCGCGGGTGCATTTCGGACATTTTTCTCACTGCTTGAGACAAATAAAAAAATGCTCAGAATCTCTGATCTAAAGACCACATCCCTGATCCTTCAATGTGCGTTGGAGTCCGTTGTGCATGAGGTGACCTTCTATGAAAATGACTATGATAAAGAAAAAGTCATCGATGAGCTTACGGATCTGATCTGCCGATATTGTATTGCCGTTGAATATGATAAGAAAATGTAAGAAAGTGTGGAATCTGGCAGTCATTTAGAGTATACTATCCATGAATGTTAGAATATACTAACTTGCGTTAGGGATAGGAGAACAACATGAAAAAACAATTTTTTGAGAACGAAAAAGATGGATTTTATGGAACGTACTATGAAAATCGCAAAGGGGCAGATTGTGCCGTGATCGGATTATTTGGGGATGATCCGAATGATTATATGGCGAAATGTGGAGCAAAATGGCTTCACAGACAGGGGGTAAATGCTATGTGTGTATCTCCGGACAGAAAAAATTACAGTCATGTCAACAATCCGCTGGAAAGAATTCAGACCGCAATAAAGTGGTTACAGGCTCATGGAAACCGGAAGATCGGTATTATGGGAATGAGCACGGCCGGAATGGATGCGATCGTTGCAGCATCTTATTTCCCGGATATTACGATGACGATCGGGCTTACGGCCAGTGATTTTGTATGGCAGGGATTTGAACAGGGAGAAAAGGATGGCTGTAAGGAATGGCCGATTCCGAACGCATCCACGCTTTCATGGCAGGGAAAGCCGCTGCCTTATATGCCATTTGTCTATGAACATCCGGTGTATTGGCAGAAGATTGAGGAGGAAACAAAAGGCTCCGGTGATATCACACGGTCGACCTGCTTGTTTATAGATTCGGAAAAGGCAAGACCGCATACAGAGGAAGAAATGGTAAAGGTCGAGAATATAAAAGGCCGCTTATTCCTGATCGGTGCGGATGATGACAGCTTCTGGGAGGCCGGCAAATATGTCCGCCGTATGGATCAGCGTTTAAAGGAACGTCCACATACATGTGAATACGATGCTTTTGTTTATGAACACGGTACTCACTTTGTATTACCGGAAACCCTGCTTCGGATCGCACTTCCGGTCGGACTCAAATTTGTATTAAAATTTGTCTTTAAGGCTGCCAAAGATTATCCAAAGGAATGTGAGGCAACTAGAAAAGATATTGACCGCAGACTGACCGCAGCGTTAAAGGAGTGGACAGCGGATTAATATCCGTATTTGCTCTTATTTTTCATCAGGAGGGTCACAGTGATAATAAGGGTTATTAGCTCAGCAGCACTGATGGCACACCAGATTCCGTTGATCCCAAGTTATAAATGGAAAGAGATCATTGAGTATTCCGCTCTTATTGATCTACGGATTTATCATTGCTGTATACTCGTATGGGTTTGTTCGATTTCGGAAAACGAAGAAATCCTGCAGGCGAACGAAGAAATCCTGCAGGCAGTAAAACACATTGGACAAATAGACATATTATGATATAATTTGCATATAATATAAACGGAGGTGGTTTTTATGTTAACATTAAAGGAATCAATCAGACCATCGGCTGATTTAAGAAACCATTATAATGATATTTCAAAACAATGTAAGGAAAATAAAGAAGCGGTAATTATTACAGTAAATGGCAGAGGTGATACGGTAGCCCTCTCATATGAAGAATATAAAAATATGAAAGCTCGTATAGAGTTACTTGAAATATTAGCTGAGGCAGAGGATGATATAAAAAATAATCGTGTTGCACCGATAACTGAAACATTTGATGATTTGCGTAGAATGCTTCAGGAGGGCTAAGTATGGAATATGAGGTAATACGAACTGATACTGCGGATGCAGGGATCAGAAAAATAATTTTATATATAGCTCAGAATTTTGGCAATGAAGTAGCTTTGGAACAACTTGATTATATAGAGAAAAAAATTCTTGAACTTGGAAATGATCCATATATTGGAACAGATCCAAGATACCTTGTTCTTAAACGACAAGGATATAAAGTCCTTATACTAAAAAAGGATCTGGTTTTTTATAAAATTAATGAAGAGAAGAAAACGGTTATTGTATATGCGGTAGTGGATGGCAGACAAGACTATTTGAATATAATACGTGGATTATAGAAAGTGCGCAAATTTTCTGGGCAGAAATTAAGAATGAATTTGAAGGTTCCCTCATACAATTACTTATCGGGATTTCCGATTCATACAAAGTATGAAGACAATTCAAGGAGGGGATTTTTTGTCTGAGAAAATGAGTGAAGTCTACGAAGCATATGACATGGAAATACTGGGTGCCGTCAGAGGCCGGGGATCTATGATCCTGAAAACGGATCAGGGAATCAGGCAGATATCTCCATTTGACGGCAGCGAGGAGCGGCTGGAGCAGGAACGGGAATTTAAGGAAAATCTGTATGAGACAGGATTTCACCATATTGACCGTTGCGTGCCGAACCGGGAAGGAGAGCTGATCACCTGCGACCGCTACGGGAATCCATATGTGATGCGGGAATATTTTGAGGGACGGGAATGTAATCCCGGAAGTATCTGCGATCTGAATCAGGCGGCTGCAAATCTTGCGATATTTCATATCCGGGGGCGTGAGCTGTATGCAAAAGAGGGGAGAACGTATGCGTACCGTGAGCCGGGCAACTTCAGACGAAAAACGCAGGAAATGAAAAAAATCCGGAGCTTTATCTCAAAGCGTCCGACGAAGAATGATTTTGAGCTCTTATATATAGAAGCGTATGACGCATTTTACAGACAGGCAATCGACTGCCAGGCGATGATGGATGCCTGCGACCGGACAAATATTGCCGGGCATATCGGATATTGCCATGGAGCATATAATTACCATAGTGTGTTATTTTGCGGGGGGTATCTGGCGACTGTGAATTTCGACCGGTTTCATGTCGGATATCAGTTGATCGACTTATATCAGTTCATCCGGAAGGTCATGGAAAAGAATAATTATAACTTCAATATGGCGGTGAAGATCATAGAAGAATACGATCGTATTCTGCCGCTTACCGGAGAAGATTATCGATATATCTACATATTATATAGTTATCCGGAGAAGTTCTGGAAGGTCAGCAATCGTTATATGAAC
>UMLJ01046344.1_pt1 | contig 16542 bp, 18 predicted proteins | sample 1966521 | NCBI WGS metagenome assembly UMLJ01 (sample SAMEA4836199, study PRJEB28245) | human gut metagenome | biome: gut microbiome; material: fecal sample | place: Denmark | collected 2008
GTCTGACGGCGCCCAGTCCCTTACCCCCGCCGCCTTCGCCCAGCTGGCCCAAAAGGTCCGCTGCCTCCGCGAAGCCCTGCAATAAGCAAAAACGACCGCCTCGGCGGTCGTTTTTTACATCCAGCAGCCCAAGGCCTTTTTCCACGGCCGGTACAAACCGTAGCCGATCAGCCCGCCGGCAGTGTTGCAGATCAGGTCGGTGATGTCCGACATCCGTGCTGTGGGCAGCAGAGGCTGGACCAGCTCGATGCACAGGCTCAGCAGAAACGCCGCCCCCACTGTACGGAACACCCCTGCCTTTCCCCGGCGCACCACCGGCCACAGAATGCCGAAGGGCACTGTCATCAGCACGTTCAGAAAGACCTGCCGCTCTGCGTTGCCGTACCCCAGCCGCAGATCCCGGAACGGCTCCAGGTTCATGGGCGCGTAGGCATGGTGTATCCCCAGCATGGAGAGCACCGGCAGCACCGTCACCCACAGCACGCCCAGCATATACACGCTGAACACCGTGTACACCAGTACCCGCCGTCGCCCTTGCTTTTTCCACCGGCCCAGCAGCAGGAGATACAGCCCCAGCAGCACGATCAGGTCCGGCGCGTACTTGGGCAGCACCCGTATGAAAATGTCCGCCATGACCGCACCTCCCATCAGTATAGTATGCCCTATTATGCCCGCCTGTCCCGTGAAAGTCAACCCGGTTAAGCAAATCATAAAGAACCCCCCACCGTCAGGCGGGGGGTTCGTGAGGGGAGCGCAAATGCGCGGCCGGGGGGGACAGTTTTGAAAAATCTCCGATCTTCAGCATGGAGGCACCTCTATCGTCTTTCCTTGAGCTCGTACCTATCCTATACCCTCCCACCATGGCAGAGTCAATAGGGGATATGAAAAAATTTTCCCCGCCCGCAGGCGGGGAAAATGTATGTCATTCCGCCGGGATCCGCACGGTGAATGTGCTGCCCTGCCCGGGCACGCTCTCCACCTCCGCCGTACCGCCGTGGAGCCGTGCGATCTGGCGTACCATGTACAGCCCCAGCCCGGTGCCCTCGCCGCCGCTGCGGGCCGCGTCCACCTGATAGAACCGCTGCCATATCTTCTCCTGCTGGTCCGGTGGGATGCCCGCGCCATCGTCGCTGACGGACAGCACGGCGCAGTTGCCCGTCCGGCGGACGGTTACACGGACGTGTCCGCCGTCGCTGCCGTACCGGAAGGCGTTGGAAATGAGATTGTTCAGCAGCCGGGTCATCAGTATCACGTCCATCTGCGCCTCCACGCTCTCCGGCGCGTCGCAGGTCAGGACCACGCCCTCCGGCGCGATCATTTTCTGCTGCTCGCATACCGCCTCCGCCAGCGCTGCCAGGTCGCCGCGCTCCATGCAGGTCTTCTGGGTGCCCTGTTCCAGCCGCGTGATATGCAGCAGCTGCCCGATGAGCCGGGACATTTGCTCCGCCTGCCGATGAATGACCGTCATGCCCTCGACGTAGTCCTCTGTGGTCTCCGCTGTACGCTCCAGCGTCTCACATTCTGCCAGGATCACCGTCACCGGCGTCCGCAGTTCATGGCTGGCGTCCGAGGTAAACTGCGCCTCCGCCTTAAAGGAGCGTTCCAGCCGGTCAAACATATCGTCAAAGGTCCCCGCCAGCCGGTTGATCTCACTCCTGCCTCTGGGCAGGCCGATGCGCCGCGACAGGTCCTCGCCGCCGGAGATGCTCTCCGCCGCCGCGATGACCTTCTCCATAGGCTTGAAGGAGCTGCTGGAGATGAGCCAGCCGCCGCCCACGCTCAGCACCACCAGCGCCGGCAGCACCGACCACGCCAGCGGCACGATGACCTCCATCACACTGCCCCGGGCCGCGCTGTCGATGGTGCCCCGTACCCACAGGCCGCTGCCGCCGATCTCCAGCCAGCAGTCGTACACCAGATACGTCCCGCCGCTGCTGCCGACGACGGTGTGCAGCGCGTTTTTCTCCTTCGGCGCGCCGTCCGATACCTCCGCCGGCGCCGTGCCGAACAGCCGCTGTCCGTCCTCGTCGAAGATCTCCGTGTACACCCCGTGGGCGTACTGCTCCACGTCGCTGAAATCCCAGTCTCCGTGGTCGAATTCCACATCGTCGGCGTTCCGGCCCACCATGTACAGCAGCTCCGCCTCCGGCGGCCGCGTTACGGTGTTGCGGTTCATCAGCATCACGAACACCAGCATCAGTGCCGTGATGGCAATCATCAGCAGGGAGAACCACAGGGTCATCCGCCATTTGATGGATATGTTCCTCATGCGTCCTCCTTCAGCACCCAGCCCATGCCCCGCACTGTGTGCAGCAGCTTTTGTTCACCGGGCAGTTCCAGCTTCTTCCGCAGATAGCTGATGTATACGTCCACCACATTGGTGCCCCCGGCGTAGTCCAGGCTCCACAGATTGTCCTCGATCTGCTGCCGGGACAACACCACGCCCTTGCTGCGGATCAGGTATTCCAGCAGCGCGTATTCCCGCGCCGACAGCTCCAGCGTCCGGTCGCCCCGCTTCGCTGTCCGCGCGGCGGTATCCACCGTCAGATCGGCCAGGGTGTACACATTGGTGCTGCCGCTGCCTTTTTTCCGGGTCAGTACCCGCAGCCGTGCCAGCAGCTCGTCCAGGGCAAAGGGCTTGATGAGGTAGTCGTCTGCGCCCGCGTCCAGTCCGTCTACCCGGTCGGCTACGGCGTCCCGGGCTGTCAGCAGCAGCACCGGCAGGGCGCTGCCCCGGGCGCGCAGCGTCCGCAGCACCGTCAGTCCGTCCACACGCGGCATCATGATGTCCAGCACCGCCGCGTCATAGGCGGCCGCGTCCAGATAGGCCAGCGCCTCCGCGCCGTCCGGTACGCCGTCCACGGTGTAGCCCGCCGCCGTCAGGTTCTTCACCAGCATCCGCCGCAGTTCCGGCTGGTCCTCCGCGATGAGAATACGCATACGCTGTGTCCTCCTCCACAAACTGCCGTCCGGCAGCAGAAAAAATGCCCCGCCCGCCCATCGGCGGGCGGGACCTCTCGCTCACGCCCAGTATACCAGAAAGTGTTTTCCCTGACAACCCTTACGCCGTCAGCATGGGCAGGTCGGCGGCGTCCACACCGCTGTACTTCCGGGTCAGATAATCCTCGATATACGCCGCCTCCTCCACGGAGCGCAGGTCGGCGAAGCTCTCCAGCTGCTTTTCATAGCTGGCGGACACGGTCAGCGTCTCGCCGCAGTGGATCAGCTTCAGCACCACGCCGTTGTCCAGGGTGCGGCTGCTCTCCAGCGCGTAGTTGACGGGGGAAGCCTTTTTGATGATGTGAAAACGTTTCATGTTCTTTACCTCCTGAAACTGTATTGTATATGTAGATGGCCTTGTGTTGATGTGTTGTGTACTTCCTTAGGATAGCCTTATCTTACGTCCGGTTTATTAGAGGAACATTAAAGAAATGAAAATAATTTTTGAACGTCCCGCCCTGCCGCTTTTCAAATCCCACCCGCGGTGGTACAATACCCATAACAGAAATTTTGCCGATAAGGAGGCATTCCCTATGAAAAAGTCTGTTCTCCGTTCCTACGCCCGTCTCATCGCCCGCACCGGCGTCAACATCCAGAAGGGGCAGGAGGTGTTCATCGCCGCCGACCTGGACCAGCCGGAGTTTGTGGCCATGCTGGTGGACGAGTGCTATAAGTGTAAGGCCAAAAAGGTCGTGGTGGACTGGAACTACCAGCCTCTGCAGAAGCTCCACGTCCGTCACCGCAGCCTGACCACGCTTTCCAGAGTGGAGGATTACGAGTTGGCCCGCTGGCAGCACTATGTGGATACCATCCCCTGCCGCATCTATCTGCTCTCCGAGGACCCGGACGGCCTGAAGGGCATCGACCAGGAGAAGCTGGCCAAGAGCCAGCAGGCCAAGTTCCCCGTCATCAAGCCCTACCGCGACCAGATCGAGAACAAGTACCAGTGGTGCATCGCCGCCGTGCCCGGCGAGGCCTGGGCAAAAAAGTTGTTCCCCGACCTACGAAAGTCTCAGGCGGTGGAGAAGCTGTGGGAGGCCATCCTCTCTACCTCCCGCGCGCTGGAGGGCGATCCCCAGGCCAACTGGGCGGCCCACAACAAGGACATCCACGACCGCCGCGACTACCTGAACAGCCTGCACATCCGCCAGCTGCGCTACAGGAGCGCCACCGGCACCGACTTCACCGTGGGTATGATCCCCGAGGCCCATTTCTGCGGCGGCAGCGAGCGCAGCCTGCAGGGCATTGTCTTCAACCCCAATATCCCCTCCGAGGAGTGCTTCATCTCCCCCAAGCGGGGCGAGGCCGAGGGTATCGTCTACGCCACCAAGCCACTGAGCTATCAGGGGCAGCTCATCGACAAGTTCTGGATTCGCTTCCACGCGGGCAAGGCTGTGGAGTGGCACGCCGAGCAGAACAACGACCTGCTGACCAAGCTTATCACTATGGACGAGGGCAGCGCCTATCTGGGCGAGTGCGCCCTGGTGCCCTACGACAGTCCCATCCGCCAGTCCGGACTGCTGTTCTACAACACGCTGTTCGACGAAAACGCCGCCTGCCATCTGGCCCTGGGCATGGGCTTTGCCGACACCATTAACGACTTTGAGCACAAGACCTTGGCCGAGTGCCGCGCCCTGGGCGTCAATGACTCCATGATCCACGAGGACTTTATGATCGGCTCCGAGGATATGGACATCGACGCCGTCTGCGAAAACGGCGATGTGGTCCCCGTGTTCCGCCATGGCAACTGGGCCTTCTGAAACAACAAATATCCCCCGGCTGCCGCCGGGGGATATTTCTTTTCTGCTGATGCATATACTCTCCCAAAAGCAAAAGGGAGGAACGACCATGGCACAGATCGAACCCATCACCTGGTTCCGTAATGCCCACCCGGAGCAGGGCAGCCTGCGGGTGCAGGTATCCGCCGCCCAGGGCATATTCCCCATCCCCGGCGCGGCGGTGGAGGTATACCGCGACTTCGGCGCGGTGCGGGAGACGTTCTACTCCGGCGTGACCGACAGCTCCGGCATTGCCGACAGGATACTGCTGCCGGCGCTGCCCGCGTCGCTGGGACTGTCGTCGGACACGGCGGGCATCAGCGGAACGGCCTATACCGTGGCGGTGAGCCACCCGGACTACCACTGTCCGGAGCACCAGCAGGTGCTGGTGTTTCCCTGCATCGAGTCCGTGCTGGCGGTGACGCTGCCGCCGCAGCGAGAGGAGGGCTGAGCCGTGCCCTATCCCGTTATTCCGGAGTACATCACCGTCCATCTGGGCGCGCCGGACGCCCCGGCGGAGAACGTCACCGTCACCTTTCCCCGCTATATCAAGGGCGTGGCCGCCAGCGAGATATACCCCACGTGGAACGAGAGCGCCATCCGCGCCAATGTGCTGGCGCAGATCTCCGTGGCGCTGAACCGGGTCTATACGGAGTTCTACCGCAGCCGGGGCTATGACTTCGACATCACCAACAACACCCAGTACGACCAGGCCTTCTCCCCGGATAAGGAGACGTTCGAGAACATCAACGCCATCGTGGACGACATTTTCAACAACTACATCGTCCGCCGCGGCAATGTGGAGCCCCTGTACGCCCAGTTCTGCGACGGCGTCCGCACCCAGTGCCGGGGGCTGTCTCAGTGGGGCAGCCAGGAGCTGGCGCAGCAGGGACGCACGCCCTACGAGATATTGCAGTACTACTACGGGCAGGACATCGACCTGGTGTACAACGCCCCGGTGGGGGACAGCACGCCCTCCTATCCCGGACGGCCGCTGACCGTGGGCAGCGTGGGCGAGGACGTCCGCACCATCCAGCGGGAGCTGAACCGCATCCGCAAGAACTACCCGGCTCTCCCCGCCGTCGGAGAGACCGACGGCGTCTTTGGCGCGGATACCGCCGCCGCCGTCCGCGCCTTCCAGCGCATTTTCAATTTGACCCAGGACGGCATCGTGGGCAAGTCCACCTGGTACCGTATCAAGTCCATCTACAACGGCGTCAAGAGCCTCTCCGAGGTCACCAGCGAGGGCCTGACCATCTCTGAGGCTCAGCGGCAGTTCCCCAAGGTCCTCCGCCTGGGCGATACCGGCATCGGCGTCCAGACCATCCGGTTCTATCTGGCGTTTCTGGGCTTCTTCCTGCCGGAGCTGCCGCCCATCCGCATCACTGACGTGTTCGACGAGGAACTGCGGGACGCGGTGCTGGCCTTCCAGAGCACCTATGGCCTGACGGTGGACGGCGTGGTGGGGCGGAACACATGGAACGCCATCCGGAACGTCTATGAGCAGACGCTCTACCAGCTGCCGCCGGAGTACCAGACCTTCGCCCGGCAGATATACCCCGGCCGTTTTCTGGTGGAGGGCGACACCGGCGCGGAGGTGACGCTGCTTCAGACCCAGCTGAACCGGCTGGCGCAGCGGGACAGCACCCTGCCCTCCGTGACCGCGGACGGCATCTTCGGCCCGGACACCGCCGCCGCCGTCCGCACCCTGCAAAGCCGCCTGGGCTACAGTCCCACCGGCGCCGTCGGCCCGGTCCTTTGGTCCTACATCATCACCCAGGGTCAGGGCTACGGCGTGTTTTGAACAAAAAAAGAACCGCCCTCGGGCGGTTCTTTTCCGTATTTCTTACACCATGCGGCAGCTCTCGCAGTCCTCGCAGGCGGGGAACTTACTCTTGTCGTAGGCGATGCCGTTCTTGTCGTAGTAGTCCTTTACCGCGGACTTCACGGCTTCCTCCGCCAGCACGGAGCAGTGCAGCTTGTGGGTAGGCAGACCGCCCAGCGCGTCCACGACCTCCTTGTTGGTCAGCGCCAGCGCGTCCTCGATGCGCTTGCCCTTGATCATCTCGGTTGCCATGGAGCTGGAGGCGATGGCGCTGCCGCAGCCGAACGTCTCAAACTTCACGTCCTCGATCTTGCCTTCCTTGATCTTCAGGTACATCTTCATGATGTCGCCGCACTTGGCGTTGCCCACCTCGCCCACGCCGTCGGCGTCGGCGATCTCGCCCACGTTCCGGGGGTGCAGGAAGTGGTCCATCACGGTATCGGTATACAAAGCCATAATCAACGCTCCTTTACATTACAGAATGAATGTCCGCTTGCCGGACTCCAGGTCCTTCCACATGGGGGACATATCCCGCAGGTACGCCACGATGCCGGGCACTTTTTCCAGAATATAGTCCACCTGCGCCTCCGTGGTGTCGTGGCACAGGCTCAGCCGCAGGGAGCCGTGGGCCACCTCGTGGGGACGGCCGATGGCCAGCAGCACATGGCTGGGGTCCAGGGACCCGCTGGTGCAGGCGCTGCCCGAGCTGGCGCAGATGTCCGCCTGATCCAGCAGCAGCAGAAGGCTCTCGCCCTCGATGCCCTCGAAGCAGAAGTTCACGTTGGTGGGCAGCCGGTGCACCGGGTCGCCGTTCAGCGCGCTGTGGGGGATCTTGCTCAATCCGGCGATCAGCTTGTCCCGCAGCTTCGTCAGCCGGGCGGTGTCCTCATCGATGTGCCCGCAGGACTCCTCCAGCGCCGCCGCCAGACCCATGATGCCGGGGAAGTTCTCCGTGCCGGCCCGCTTGCCGCGTTCCTGCGCGCCGCCCTCGATGATATTGGTCAGGGGGATGCCCTGCCGGGCATACAGCACGCCCACGCCCTTGGGGCCGTGGAACTTGTGGCCGGACAGGGACAGCATGTCGATGTTCTGCTCCTTCACGTTGATGTGCAGGTGGCCCGCCGCCTGCACCGCGTCGGTGTGGAACAGCACGCCCTTCTCGTGGCACACCTTGCCGATCTCCGGGATGGGCAGGATAGAGCCGATCTCGTTGTTGGCGTACATGATGGTCACCAGACAAGTGTCCTCCCGGATGGCCTCCGCCACCTGCTGGGGGGTGATGGTGCCTGTGGGACCCACGTCCAGCAGCGTCACCTCAAAGCCCTCTTTTTCCAGCTTCTTCAGTGTGTGCAGCACCGCGTGGTGCTCGAAGGCGGTGGAGATGATGTGCTTCTTGCCCTTGCGCTCACCGATGCGGGCGGCGGAGACGATGGCCTGGTTGTCGGCCTCGCTGCCGCCGGAGGTGAACGTGATCTCCTTAAAGCTGCACCCGAGACAGTCCGCTACCCGCCGCCGTGCGTCCGCCAGCGCCTCCGCGGCCTGCTGGCCCACGGTGTGCAGGCTGGAGGGATTTCCGTAAAACTGCTGGAAATAGGGCGTCATAGCCGCCACGGCCTTGTCGCTCATTCGCGTGGTGGCCGCATTATCTGCATAGACCTGCATAGGATCACTCCTTTAACATATCTTTTTTGTAGGTAAGTGCATGGTAGCACATAAACCCTACAATGTCAATAGGTTTATAGAAAAAGTAGCCCTAAAGTCTTCCCCTGTAGGGGGGGCGGCGTCCCCGACGCCCCGCAGCGTCAAAAAACGCCCTCGCCCCGCCGCAGGCGACATTTTCTCCGCACCCAACTTCCATTTCCTGCCAAATTTTCCTGTTTTTATTACCGGTAACAGAAAAAATATGTAAAATTTCCATAAAAAGGCTGGACAAACGGTGCAGCTGTGCTATAATTTGACTATCCGCAGAGGTACCTCTGCATTAGCGTTTTAATGGGTATTAAAACGAGCGCACCTGCGGAAATCTACTACCATAAGGGGAATGAGCAATGAAAAAAGTATTGGCAACCATTCTGGCCCTGGTCATGGCGCTGGGCGTCACCACGATGGCGTGGGCTGACGACACACTTGAACAAAAAGTGTACGCCGCAAAGGCAAACGGAGCCATCACTCTTGATGCGGGGAACTTTACGATCCCCTCCGGCGTTGCGACCGGAAGCACGGTTCCGACTGGACTGACTATCAGCGGTGCCGGTGCGGGCAAGACGGTCATAAACGTGAGCGGAATTACACCCGGAGAGTCGAGCGGAACGTATTTCTTTGATGGCGGCAAGAGTGTGACCTTCAAAGACCTGACCATCGATTTTGGGCCTGCATCAGATTATGACGGCTTCATCCGTGCCGGTGACATGACTTTTGAAAATGTCACCATTAAGGGCATGGGCTCTCACTGGGGAACCGGTACGGTCACATTCACTAACTGCGACTTTGAATATCCCGACCAGTATAATAAATGGACATATAACCTGTGGACATACACCGGAAAGGTGTTCAACTTTGAGGGATGCACTTTTAATACGAAGCTGGGCGGCGGAGATGAACAGAATCCCGGCCACGGAAAGTTTGTGAATGTCTACAGCCAGGGCAGCACGGAAGAAAAGGTGACCCTGATACTGAACGAGTGCACCTTTGTCACGACCGAGGTGGAGGGGAATACCGTAGTGCCCGATAAGCCGATTCTGAAGATTGGCAATGGCAATGCATGGGATATTACGGTCACTAAGGCAAATACGACCGCGGCTAAGGCTGCGGTGGATGAGAACACAGGCAGCAATCTGTATGGCTCGGGTAGCAATGAGGGTATTAACGCAAACAATGGCGTAAAGGTCGAAGTCGATAACGTGACTACATGGAACGGTGGCGAAAAGCAGGCCGATGTGCCTACGCCGACCCCTGACCCCACTCCCGAGCAGCCGCCCCGCTACTACTACAGCTCCAACACCACCGACACCAAGACCACCGACACCAAGGGCAGCCCCAAGACCTTCGACGCGGGCGTGGGTATCTACGCCGTGACCGCTGTTCTCAGCGTTACCGGTATGGCCTGGACCGCTAAAAAGCGCGGAAACTGACCCGCATTTCCTGCGGTGTCTTACCCCGGCGCCGCGCGAAATAAAAAAGGCACCCCGTCAGGGGTGCCTTTTCTGTTTACTCAGCAGGGGAGGGGACGTCCTCTATCTCCGGCTCCGTCCATTCCACCATAGTGGCCACGCACCGGTTGATGCTCTTGCCCTCGCCGTAGAACTTGCGCTCATAGTCGGTCATCACGCCCACCGGCCCGTCCGCGTGCAGATCCCGCGTCACCTCCGACAGCGCGAACCCGAACTGTGGGATCTCCTCCAGCGACCACTCAAACAGCTTGTCGTTGTCGGTCTTGAAGTGGATCTGTCCTCCCTCGGCCAGCACCTGCCGATACTTTTTAAGAAAGTTCCCGTGGGTCAGCCGCCGTTTTTTCTGGTTGCTCTTGGGCCACGGGTCGCAGAAGTTGATGTACAGCCGGTCGATCTCCCCGTCGGCGAACATATCCGGCAGCAGCGCCGCGTCCCCGTCTACGAACCATACGTTCCGCAGCGCCGCGTCCCGCGCCTTCTCCATGGCCACCACCATGGCGTCCGGCACCTTCTCCACGGCGATCAGCAGCACCTCCGGCTCTGCCGCCGCGGTCCCCACGGTGAAGCCGCCCTTGCCGCAGCCCAGCTCCACCCGCAGCTCCCGCGCCTCCGGCATCAGCTCCCGCCAGCGCCCCCGCAGGGCGAACGGGTCCCGGATCAGGTACGCGCCGCAGGCTTCCATCCGGGGCGCCAGATTTTTTTTCTTCCGCATCCGCATATTCATGTCCTCGCCATTTTACGATTTTCTCCCATCATACCCCATCTTGCGCCGGGATACAAGCACGTTTTTCCCTGATATCCCTGTTTGCTGCGCCCCTGCCCGAAAAAGTGTGCAAATTCCGGTGCCCACTTTTGTGGAAACCGCTAAAAAAGTAAAAAGCCGGTGGGTTGGACTTGATAAATTTCTAACGGGACACTATAATGTGATATGTATGAGGAGGCGTATGCCCACCTGCCGGCCCCGTGCCGTTTCCGGGCGCTGCGCCCACGGAAAGGAACCATAAGGAGGAACTTGACATGACCAACATTCTGCTGGAAAAGAAGGGCCTCATCGCCGTGGCGACCATCAACCGTCCCAAGGCGCTGAACGCGCTGAATTCCGAGGTCCTGACCGACCTGGACGAGCTGGTTTCCGCCGTAAAGGCGGACGCGGATATCCGCGCTCTGGTCATCACCGGCAGCGGTGAAAAGGCCTTCGTGGCCGGTGCCGACATCGGCGAGATGAGCACCCTGACCAAGGAGGGCGGCGAGGCCTTCGGCAAGCACGGCAACAACGTTTTCCGCGCCATCGAGACGCTGCCCATCCCCACTATCGCCGCGGTCAACGGCTTCGCCCTGGGCGGCGGCTGCGAGCTGAGCATGGCCTGCGATATCCGCATCTGCGCCGACACCGCGGTCTTCGGCCAGCCCGAGACCGGCCTGGGTATCACCCCCGGCTTCGGCGGCACCCAGCGTCTGGCCCGCCTGGTCAGCCCCGGCATGGCCAAGCAGCTGATCTATACCGCCAAGAATATCAAGGCTGACGAGGCCTACCGCATCGGCCTGGTCAACGCCGTCTATCCCCTGGACGAGCTGCTGCCCGCCGCCGAGAAGCTGGCCGAGACCATCGCCAAGAACGCGCCTATCGCCGTCCGCGCCTGCAAGCAGGCCATCAACGAGGGCCTTCAGGTGGACATGGACAAGGCCATCGTCATCGAGGAAAAGCTCTTTGGCAGCTGCTTCCAGTCTGCCGACCAGATCGAGGGTATGTCCGCCTTCCTGGAGAAGCGCAAGCACGAGCCCTATCAGAACAAGTAAGTTAATTGACAGGCACACCGCCTGATAATTAAGCAATTCATGTAAAAATTTAAGTAGGAGGAACTATCATGAAAGTAGCAGTATTCGGCGCCGGTACGATGGGCAGCGGCATTGCCCAGGTTTTCGCAGCGAAGGGCCACACCGCCCTGATGTATGCTTCCAGCACCGCCAGCGCACAGCGTCATAAGGACAAGCTGGCCGCCTCCCTGAACAAGAAGGTCGCCAAGGGCAAGATGACCCAGGAAGCCGCGGACGATATCATGAGCCGCGTTCTGGTCGAGGAGTTTGACGCTGCCGCCGATGCCGATCTGGTCATCGAGTGCGTGGCCGAGAACATGGCCGTCAAGAAGGAACTGCTGGGCAAGCTGGACGCCATCTGCAAGGACGAGACCATCTTCGCCTCCAACACCTCCTCTCTGTCCATCACCGAGATGGGTCAGGGCCTGAAGCATCACCTGATCGGTATGCACTTCTTCAACCCCGTGCCCGCCATGAAGCTGGTGGAGGTCATCGCCGGCGGCAACACCCCCGCCGACCTGGTGGACTATATCAAGAACCTGTCTGTGGAGATCGGCAAGACCCCCGTGGTGGTCAACGAGGCCCCCGGCTTTGTGGTCAATAAGATCCTGATCCCCTACTGCAACGAGGGCGTTTGCGTTCTGCAGGAAGGCGTTGCCTCCGCGGAAGATATCGATATTGCTATGCAGCTGGGCTGCAACCATCCCATGGGCCCCCTGCATCTGGGCGACCTCATCGGCTGGGACGTGGTGCTGAACATTATGGACGTGCTGTTCAACGAGACTCACGATAGCAAGTATCGCGCAAACGTGCTGATCCGGAAGATGGTTCGTGCGGGCAAATTGGGTATTAAGTCCGGCGAAGGCTTCTTCAACTACAACAAGTAAAATCAGAAAAAGGAGAAAAAAGTATGGATTTCCATCTGACGAAGGAACAGCTGCTCGTTCGCAAGATGTACCGCGATTTCGCGGAGAACGAGGTCAAGCCCCTGGCCGCTGAGATCGACGAGGAAGAGCGCTTCCCCATGGAGACCGTCGAGAAGATGGCCAAGCTGGGCATGATGGGCATTTACTTCCCCAAGGAGTACGGCGGCGCTGGCGCTGATGTGCTCTCCTACGCCATGTGCGTCGAGGAGCTGGCCAAGGTCTGCGGTACCACTGCTGTTATCGTTTCCGCCCACACCTCTCTGTGCGCCGCCCCCATCTTCGAGAACGGCACCGAGGAGCAGAAGATGAAGTATCTGCCCGACCTGTGCTCCGGCAAGAAGATCGGCGCTTTCGGCCTGACCGAGCCCGGCGCCGGCACCGATGCCCAGGGCCAGCAGACCACCGCCGTGCTGGACGAGTCCGGCGAGAACTACATTCTGAACGGCTCCAAGTGCTTCATCACCAACGGCAACGTAGCTGACACCTTCGTGGTCATCGCCGTCACCGGCAAGACCGTTGACAAGCGCGGCCGCAGCATGAAGGAGATCTCCGCGTTCATCGTGGAGAAGGACGACAAGGGCTTCTCTCAGGGCAAGCACGAGAAGAAGATGGGTATTCGCGGCAGCTCTACCTGCGACCTGATCTTCGAGGATTGCGTCATTCCCAAGGACCGTATGCTGGGCAAGAAGGGCGAGGGCTTCAAGATCGCCATGAAGACCCTGGACGGCGGCCGTATCGGTATCGCCTCTCAGGCCCTGGGCCTGGGCGAGGGCGCTGTCGAGGAAGCCATCAAGTACACCAAGGAGCGCGTTCAGTTCGGCAAGCGCATTTCCCAGTTCCAGAACACCCAGTTCCAGCTGGCTGAGATGCACACCCGTATGCAGGCCGCGCAGTTCCTGGTCTACTCCGCCGCTATGAAGAAGCAGAACCACGAGCCTTACTCCATGGACGCCGCCATGGCCAAGCTGTTCGCCGCCGAGGCCGCTTCCGATGTGACCCGCCGCGCCGTCCAGCTGTTCGGCGGTTACGGCTACACCCGTGAGTATCCCGTGGAGCGCATGATGCGTGATGCCAAGATCACCGAGATCTACGAGGGCACCAGCGAGGTCCAGCGCATGGTCATCGCCAGCAATCTGGGCGTGAAGTAAGGTAGGAGGTAAAAGGAAAATGAAAATTCTCGTAACTGTTAAGCAGGTCCCCGATACCTCCGGTAAGGTGGCCGTCAATCCCGATGGCACTCTGGACCGTGCGTCCATGCAGACCATCATCAACCCCGATGACCTGAACGCCGTCGAGGCCGCCCTGTCCCTGAAGGACGAGCTGGGCTGCAAGGTCGTGGCGTTCACCATGGGTCCCCCTCCCGCAGAGGGTATGCTGCGTGAGCTGATGGCCATGGGCGTGGACGAGGGTGTTCTGGTCACCGCCCGTGAGTTCGGCGGTTCCGATACCTACGCTACCTCCCAGATCATCGCTGCCGCTATCGATACCTACGGCATCGAGAAGGACGACATCATCCTGGCTGGCCGTCAGGCCATCGACGGTGATACCGCACAGGTGGGTCCCCAGATCGCTGAGAAGCTGCATCTGCCCCAGGTCACCTATGCCGGCGAGATCACCAAGGACGGCGACACCCTGACCGTCAAGCGCATGCTGGAGGACGGCTACATGACCATCAAGGTCAAGACTCCCTGCATGATCACCTGCATCAAGGAGCTGAACACCCCGCGTTACCTGTCCGTGGGCGGCGCGTTCGAGTGCTACAGCAAGCCTCTGGTCACTATGACCTACGAGACCCTGAAGGATCACCCCCTGATCGACAAGAGCACCATCGGTCTGGCCGGTTCTCCCACCAATATTCTGACCTCCTTCACGCCTCCTCAGAAGGGCGCGGGCATGATGCTCGAGGGCGCTGACAAGGCTACCACCGACAAGCTGGCCGGCATCCTGGCCGCCAAGCACATCATCTAAGGAAGGAGAAAAGAAAATGGCTTTTAATAGTGCTGATACCGCTGCCTTCAAGAACGTATGGGTGTTCTGCGAGCAGCGCCAGGGCGTGATGATGCCCACCACCTTCGAACTGATCTCCGAGGGCCGGAAGCTGGCCAATGAGCTGGGTGTCGAGCTGTGCGGCATCCTGCTGGGCGACAACGTGGACGGCATCGCCGCCGAGCTGGGCGAGTACGGCGCCGACAAGGTGTACGTGTACAACTCCCACCTGTTAAAGGACTTCACCACCGATGCCTACACCAAGGTGATCGTGGAGGCCGTTGAGGAGCTGAAGCCCGAGGTGCTGCTGTTCGGCGCCTCCAACATCGGCCGTGACCTGGCCCCCCGCTGCGCGGCTCGCCTGCACACCGGTCTGTGCGCGGACTGCACCCACCTGGACATCGACATGCCCAACTACAAGGGCTTCCTGCGCGAAGCTTCCACCCTGCCCGAGGAGCGCATCGAGAAGCTGGGCACCGTGATGATCAACCGTGAGCCCCACGATGTGTCCCGCGACCTGAAGATGACCCGTCCCGCTTTCGGCGGTCACCTGATGGCGTCCATCATCTGCCCCCGCTTCCGCCCCGCTATGGCGACCGTTCGCCCCGGCGTTATGAAGAAGCGCGAGTGCAAGAAGAACGTGGAGATCCTGCATCCCGCGTTCGCTCTGGAAGCCGCTGACATCAAGACCGAGGTCGTGGATACCGTTAAGGCCGCCAAGAAGCTGGTTGACCTGATCGGCGCTGACTTCATCGTGTCCGTTGGCCGTGGTATCTCCAAGGACGTGGAGGGCGGCATCAAGCTGGCCGAGGAGCTGGCTGAGGTCCTGGGCGGTGTCGTGGGTTCCTCCCGCGCCTGCGTGGACGCCGGCTGGATCTCCGCTGACCATCAGGTCGGCCAGACCGGCAAGACCGTCCATCCCAAGGTCTACATCGCTCTGGGTATCTCCGGCGCCATCCAGCACAAGGCTGGTATGCAGGACTCCGAGTGCATCATCGCCGTGAACAAGAACGACACCGCCCCCATCTTCGAGGTGGCTGACTACGGTATCGTCGGCGATCTGTTCAAGGTCGTTCCCGAGCTGATCGAGTCCATCAAGGCTGCCAAGGCCGCCAAGTGATCGGACCTAGCACAATATAAAAAAGAGACGCCCTCGGGCGTCTCTTTTTTGTCCCCGCAAGTCTTTTCCTTGACCTTTCCTCCCGTTTCCTGTATACTGTAAGCACAAAAAAAGGGAGGATGACCTATGCCTTACGTCGCGTCGATCGGCCTGTATTTCGTCCCCGTTCTGTGCCTTCTGGGTGCCGGCTGGAGCTATGTCCGCTGGAAAAACGAGGAGGACGAGGCGCTGTCCCAGCGTGCCCGCAAAAACTGCAAGCGCTTCCTCATCGCCGTACCGGTGGCGATCGCCGTGTTCCTGGCGCTGAAGCTCACGTTCCCGATCACATAACAAATAAAAAGCAGCGCAAAGCGCTGCTTTTTATTTGCTGTTGCAGAATTTTCAGAATTCCGGATAGCCTTCCTTCAGCGCCTCGTCATAGTGCGCCCGGTCGCCGCCGATAAATTTGGGCCGCGTCCGTGCCGCCAGCAGAATGGCGTCGCCGATGTGGTTCTGCGCCAGACGCACCGGCACCGCCACCTTCTTCAGGTGCATACCGATCAGCGTCCCGCCGATGTCCAGTCCCGCGTCGGCTTTGATCTCCTCTACCGCCACCGGGTGGGCGCAGGCCTTATAGGTGGCCGTGGCGAAGGAACTGCCCGCCTTGGGCTGGGGCACCACATTCACGATATCCAGCGTGGGCACGGCCTCATGCTCCACGATGATGGCCCGGTTCAGGTGCTCACAGCACTGGGCGGCGATGTACACGCCCATGGGGCCGAATACACTGTGCAGCCCCGCGAAAATGGCGTCTGCCACCTCCGGCGTGGACCAGCTGCCCACCTTCTTGCCCACCACCTCGCTGGTGCTGCATCCCACCACCACGATCTGGCCCCTATGCAGATGGGCGGCCTCCGCCAGCTCCTGTGCCGCCGCCGCGGCC
>UMLJ01055239.1_pt1 | contig 16448 bp, 31 predicted proteins | sample 1966521 | NCBI WGS metagenome assembly UMLJ01 (sample SAMEA4836199, study PRJEB28245) | human gut metagenome | biome: gut microbiome; material: fecal sample | place: Denmark | collected 2008
TCCAAATCACCACCATACTTGTCGTTTAAAATGTTTAAATTTCGATTGAATCGTATTGAATTGGTGTCGCTGGTTGTTCTACTTCTTCCTTCTTCTCCAATTCTTCTTTCTTCTTCATTTCCTCTAGGTAAGGATGAACTTTGATTGTTTCCCCACCTGCTTGAGTAAAAACCCAACTAATGATTGCTGTTTCTAATTCTATTACTTGTTCAAAACCATAAATTTCTTCATTATAGTCTAATATATCTTCAAATTTCTCGTGGTCTACACTTGAAACAGTTTGAAGTATTGTGTAAAGTAATTCATCAGTTAATTCAATCTTTTTCTCATCACTAGCTTTTTCAATTTCGCTTGCATTTTTAACTAGATTAATTTTTTCTCTTCTAGTTAATCTGCGAAATTCATATTTATTTCCTTCTCTATCTTCAATGTATGGTCTCATTTTTATATTCCTTTCAAATTATTTTTTTAAGCAGCAACAACCAAAACTTTTATTCTTCTTTGGTTAGGTGCATAGCCTTCTTTTGTTGCTACAATTTTAACTATTGCACTACCAGCTGTTGCTGAAGAACTTGCTTTAATTGTTACGCTTTTGCTACCTTTTTCAATCAAAACATCAGTATTATTGCTTGAAACATCAAAAGTTGCATCGCTTGGATCAGTTAAAAAGTTTATAGCAATGCCTGTTGTATTTGTTGATAAAAGTTCAATACTAGCAGGAATAGGTGATACGATTGAAACAGTATCTTGGAAACTATCATATAAGTCTTCAGTAATGTATTCGTTTGCGTTTGTTACAGCAATTGATAATACGATTGTTTTAATATCTGAAGTTCCAACATCTGCTAAATGGTATCTAGGTTTACCTGTAAATTCTTGACCAGAAAAATCATCTAAATCAATATACGCAAAATTAACTTCTAAATCGTTGATATTATCGCATATAGCAATATAGTCAAGATTATAAGGCAAATTAATTTCAATTGTTTCAGTACTATTTTTACCCATTACATTTGTAACGTTTCTATTAGTAGTTGAAGAGTATTCAATTGTATCTGGTGTACCAAAAACCGCTGGTAAACTTTCTACTGGTGCTAAAATATGATATTTTGTTTCGCTTGATAATCTATAACATAACGCTGTACCTAAACCAGCACGAACATTATGCTCTTTAAATTCTCTAAAACTTCTGCCCATTTGTTTTCTCCTTTTAAATTTTTAATACAACTTACTTCTACTTGGTATATAGTTAGTTGTAAATCTTAAGTTCGCTTGATAACTATCTTTTAGAGGGCTATCAAATTGTGGCATAATTGCTATTACACCACCATTCATATGATAATGTCCTTGCATTACCTCAATTACCAAAATTGCTAATTCTCTAACAATTTGTTCACTATTATTGTTTTTATTACAATATATGTTTATATCATAATTAAGTGTTCTTGTAGTATTATCATATGTTGTGCTTTGTGTTTGTAATTTGTTTATTGGCTCGCTAAATATTACGCATGGTGTTTCTTGTGAAATTTTGTTTTTCAAAACCTCAACTTTCTTGCTTCCAACGTGATTATTATTGTATGTACTCTCTACATAGTCTTTCAATACCTCGTAAATTTCATTATAAGGCTCAAAAACCGTGCTATTTTCAACTTTTGTGTTTAACATATACTTTTATCACTCCTATTTAACTTAAACCAATAATTTGCCTATAAATACGCTCGTAAATTTTTGCAAATTCTCCATTTGAATAATAATCAAAAAATGCATCCCACAAGAATGATTTACCCTCATAACCTGTAAAACCTTTAACTAGGTAACCATCTTTTTCATTGTACCAATTCCACCCAAACGCACCATGATTGTTTACATCATATTCGTATCGAACTTCATCGGCTTTTTTGTGTGAACCATAGCCCACAATACCAGTACCAAACTCAACATAAGCCCCTTTTTCATTGGTATTTCTTAACTCGTAAGTATTCTCACTTGTTTTTGTAATTTGCCAATATTCTCTTAAATTCAAAGTCCCTGCAAAATACCCAACTCTATTTTCTAGATTGTCATTTGCCTTGTCTCGAATCCATTCAAGGCTTTCAATTATAAATTGTTCGTTAACGATTTTAATAAGTTTTTGGTATTGCTTAATTCTTGCTTGTATGTCTCTTATTGAATTACCATCAAACTTTATATCTAACATAATATATTATTTGTTTTTAGTATTATAAATTGAATTATTTATAAATGGATTTATATTTGCATAATCTTTTTCAACATACCAACCATTTCTTAAATAATCTTCTTTTTGTCGTTCAGGAACGGTCTTAACTGTTGTACCTTTGCGTACTTTTATAGTTTTTTTTCTTTCTTCCATTTTAATCTTCTCCTATCTCTTAATAAAATCAATCTTTGTTTTGTAATTTTGTGGCAATACTGACTTAACAACATAGTTCGCATTCTCACAATACTTATTATCGCTTTCTGCTAACTTTCTTAACTCATCTTCTGAAATTAAGCCATCGTTCAAATACACCCTATCGCCAACATTTATTACACCTTGATAATAGGCTCTATCTACAAAAGCTCGATATACATCCGTTATCTTCTCACCATATTGTAAATAGCTTGTCATACCAGAAACTGGTTGATAATTCAAATAGTATTTTTTTGGCTTATCAAAAATCTCAATTTGCCAACCATCACTATTTGTTTCAATACTTTTTCTCTTGGCTATCCATATTTCTTTTTCCCACATACTCTAATACCCTTTTACTGTTGCTATCGGAACTATTTCATCCCTCAATGCTTGTGATAATTGAGCTTGATTCCAAGATATTGATATGCCATTTTCAGAATAAGATATTGCACTTGTAGCTCCCGAACGCTCTATCATTTCTTGCATACAACGTATTAACCAATAATGATAATGTTCATAAGCATACGCTCTTTGTGTTTCTGATACTGTATATGAAGATTTAAAAAGAAGATGTATTAAGATTTCTTTTGCACTTTCATTAAGCATTTCTAAATCACTCATTTTTATTTGAGGATATTTGTCGTGAAAATAACTTATTGCATTAACTTTGTTACAATTACAATTCATCTCTTTACATCTCCTTGCTTGTTATTTTTTTATGCTACTTTTAATGTTACGATTTGGTCTGGGAAAATGTCAAGTGCTGGTAAGCAACGCATTGCAATCTTTGTTTGAATAGCAACTGCATCAGGGTCTACTGTTTCAACAATAGCAACACCATCATCAACGATTGAAACTGTGGCAACATTAGGTGTATTTAACAATACTCTTTCTTCAGGTGTAACTGAGAATACAATATCGCCTAATTTTCCAATAGGGAATAATGAAATGATATTATCTGGGAAGATTTGAGCATCGCTCTTATCATCTTTCATATAATAAGTATCATTTACATATAATCTTACATTTGTTCTTGCATAAATTAAATTTAATACATCAGCATCTGATATATCGGCACCACCCCATGGATTAACAAGAAGTTTCTTAATTTTAGCATTGTTGACAATATAATCAAAAGTTGTTGGACTACACATTGCTCTTGCAACGCCATTAATTTTAGCATCTTTTTTCATCTTTCTAATATCTTTTAGAGGGTCAGAATTTTCTAAATCGCTCCATTTTGCTGTACCAGCTAAATCAGTCTCTTTTGTAATGTTATAAGTTGCTGTAAAAGCTGCACCATTTGAGGCAAAAGAAACTTTACCTTCAGAAAGTAATTGATTAACCATTATTTCACGTGTCATACGTGAACTTAAGTAAAGTTGATAACTATCGTTAAACATACGATCATATACCATTTGAACTAATGCACGATTAGGGTTTCCCTCTAATTTCATTAATTCAATGATATGTTTTTCATCTACTTGCATACCTTCTTTGAAGAATGGTATCTTTTTTTGTTCAACAGTAATTTCGCCTCTTTCACGATAAACTGTTTTAGAATCAGGGCTATTTAATAGTAAAGCTGGTGTATAACCACTTTTACCAGAAACTGAATCAATTGTATCTTCTAATTGTTTTCTCGAACCAAATAACTCATCGATACCAACGTATTTAGTTTCTTCTTGCTTTCTAGCATCCCAATAAGTTTTAATGTTTTTAGTTGTATATAATTCTGCAATTGATGGCATATTAGAAACCTCTTCCTTTCATATAAATTATGTCGTGAGGGAAAGTAACCTTTGGGTCAAGAACAAAACCTGCATCCATTTTTGCCATATCAATAACACCAGCAAAAGCAACAGTTGCTGTTGTTTGACCAGCGGTTACATCTACATCGTGAATAACTACACCTTGTGTTTTAGCACCATTAGTTGCATCGTTTGTTGCAATTAAAACTGCTGTATCTCTGTTTAATAAAGCGTTAGTATCACCACCAACTGGTGTACCAGCTTTAATAATTTTTTTGCCGTTTGAATCGGCAGTTAAGCCTGTATTAGTCACTTGACAAGGAAGTGTGTAATAAAAGCTATGCATGTCTAATACTGTTTTTTCAAAATTGTAATTAGCCATATTAAATTTTTTCCTCCTGTGAAATTTTTAATTTGTTTTAAAAGAAATTACTTTTTTGAGTAGTTTTTGAAGCTCGTTTTGCCATTGCAATAATTTCATCATCAGCAGAATTTGGTGTTTTAATTCCACCAGTCACATTGCTAGATTGCATAAACTCGGCTATTGCATTTTTCTTTGCTTGTTCAATTTTTGCACTAACCAATGTCATAATGCTTTCTAACATTTCGTTTTTGTTTTCTTTCAACTTTAAAATATTTTGTGCTTCTTCGCTACTAAATAAGTTGTTTTTAGTTAATGACTTTTCAAGAGTTAAGTTTTCTAATTGGCTTTCATAATTTGCTACTTTTTCACGTAAAGCCTTATCTTCTTCTGCTTTTTTCTCTTCATCAGTCATTTTTTGTTGTACTTGTTTTTTCAAACTTGCTAATTCACTTGAAGTTTTATCAAAACTTGCTTTAAGTTTTTCATATTCTTCGTGTGAATACGTTTTTAGATTTGGATTTGGTTCTGGTGTAGGTTCGCCCTCACCAAAGAATTGTAATTTAAATGGAATTTGTGTTTTGTTTGCTTTTAAAAAATTCATATTTTTTTCTCCTTGCGTTTTTTAAAGTTTTCTCTAACTTCCTGCGTTTTTTAAAAAGTTTTCTCTAACTTTGTTTGATTATATATATAATTAGTTTATTTAACTATTTATACCTTGATTATTATTTTGTTGTTCGATTTGAGCTTGATTTTGTTTGTTTTTCTTCCAATCATCGCCTAAACCATCAACATCTTTTGTAATACCACAAATTGACAATATTGCCTTTTCTGGTACTAGTGCTTCATTTAACATCTTTAATGCTTCAGCTTTTACTAATAAGTTGTTTGACATATTAATGTTAAATTTAATTGCAACATCACTTGCATTTATCTCATTAACTGGGCATTTTTCTGTTAATTTGCAAATTTTAATTATGTTTTTCAATAATTCACGTTCATATTTTATCAAATATTGTTGGTCTACTTGTGCTTGATTTTGAGCTGATTCCCAACCATTGCCAAGCAATCTCGCTTGCCCTGTGTCGCCACCACTCGTAACATTTCCACTTGCTTGAGGTACAGCTACAATGTCATATAAGGCTTTTAAAACCCTTTCGTAAAATTGATTTGTTGAGCCTTGATCAAGTTTGGTAGAAACAAGTTTTAAGTCTGCTGGTGTTTGTGGATTTTGTGTATTAAGTACAAGTACACGCTCTCTTTTTAACGTTTTAATTAAGTTTATAAAGTCTTCATCAACTCTTTGGTTAATCATAACTATAAAACTATTAATTTCTTCCTCAATGCCATCCATTTGCGAACTATCAATATTGTTTATTAAGTTTTGCAATTGAACGCCAATTTCGATAATGCCTATTCTATCTTTGTTTAAACAAAACTCTTGAATAGGAATATAACTATATGGTTGTGGAATATCTTCGATTGGTTGTACAAAATTATTGTTTTTATAAACTATTCTTCGATATGGCATATAGATTTGCACTGTCTTGAATGGCTTGTAGTTTTCTGTATTGCGGTCATCACTTATTACCATACCAAATAATGGTTCATTTGGAATATCGTTTGAATACACAACACATGTTTGCTCTACTGGCATATTTACTAATTCAAAAGGTGCTTCGCTTTCAATATCGTACTCGCTTAATTTTTGCCTACGTGGAATTAATCTTTGATAAGCAACACCAAATTCATACAAATCTTGTGCCTTTTCAATATCTAAACTTGCTTTGTTGACATCGTTTAAATATGAGTTTAAATATGTCATATCATCAGTGTCTATTTTTTTCTCGTTTGTAATAGTGTATTCTAGTGGATTACCATACATAAAACCTACTTTAAAATTTACTTGTTTATATATATGATTTTCTACTACTTTATTATTAATTAGTGATTCATCTTTTCTTAATTTTGAAAAAATCGCTTGATTACCTAAATAATATTCGTGTAGAGTTTCAATATCGCTAACATTTTTATTAAAAATACCTATTGTTTGATTTAGATATTTTCTTAAAGCAATTAATGGGTCTTTCATAAAAAGTTCTTTAGAAATAGGCATTATTACTTTTTCTCTACCTTTAAACACTTTTGGAATGTATAAACTCTTTATTGCTTGTTCTGTTTCTGTACTCATAATCTTTTTTCCTTTCAAAATGACACACTAGGACAAGTGGAAGTCTTAAAATCGCCTTATACTACAACATTTTCTAATATTTGTCAACTAAAAAATAAAAAAACCACAAAAATTGTGGTTTAAAAGCCTAAAATTGATTTGTTAAACACTTCCATTGTGTTTACTCTTTGCTCTTCGCAATAATATTTTACAAACATTGATATAGAGTCGGGACAGTCATCGTGGTCGCCATAGCGTTGTGATAAACTCCACATTGTAAGCTGGTTCATTGCTTTTCCCATTGGACTATTCATTGCAAACATTTTAGGTGCAGGGTAAATTATTTCTTTTTTCATTCCAAAAGCTGCATTGCTAATTTTCATTTGTTTGCTTTCGTTTGAAGAGTAAAATGGGTCGATTGTCACTGAACCACTATAATTTAAATCTCTTAATGTATATTTTAATGCAGAATCAAAACTTACATCAATGTTATTTTCATAGCCAACTTTCGTAATTCTATGATTAATAATCTTAAATGCAATATCAAACATTAATTCTTTGGTGGATTTTTGCTCAAATATTATGTCAATCCAATACCATTTCGACCACCTATTTTTGTCAATTCTATATCGCTTAAAAATAGGCATTGAAAAGAAGTCAGTTCCTTTTCTTGTAGGGTCAATAAATGCATAACATTGTGTTTCGTTTTCCAACATTTCTTTTTTAGGGTAAGTTGAATCATCATAAGTTTGTAGTTTGCTAATTGCAAATAAAAATTCTTCTGGTGGTGTTGGTCTTTGCTGATAAACAGCATTCCAAAGTGCCTCATCCATATTGTCCCTTTTTTGAAGCATTTTTTCTGTTGAATATCGCAAAGGGCAAGTACTTTGATTTGTTACATAATCAAGAATAGGTGTTGAAATAAAGACTGAATTTAAACTTCCATCATTATTTTTTGACAATTCGGTATATTTGAAAGAACTATCTTCTTCCATGTTATTATTAGTATTTTTTATAGCTCTATTATGTAATACATTTAATAAGTCTAAATTAGACCACATTGTACCAACGGCAATTATAGGTTGATATGAACTATCGCCTCTTGAGTTCCATTCAGTATCAAATTTGTTTGTTAATCTCTTGTGTAGGTTTTCATCATATGCTTCATCTGAACCTTTTGTAATATCATCGATAATTAATATATTTCCTCTTTTACCTGTTGTTTGCCCATCACGTGTTGTTGCGTAAAAGTTTTGAACGCTTGAAAATGCAAATCTAAAGCCTATTTCAACTGAATAGTTATTGTATAGCCCACTTGTTTTTCCATCTCCAACATTTCCTATATCAAATTTTGGGAAGACTTTTCTATATTGTGGGCTATCTAAAATGTCAGTTATTTGTTGTATAAATTGTTTGCATAGGTCGGCAGAATATGTTACACGGATTATTGATGCTTCATTATCATAACCCCACCACCAAGCACACAAAATATTAACAGCGTATGTTTTACCAGCACCTGGAAAATAACTTGCTCTTATCATATCTATTTTTTGCTCAAACACTAATTTTTGTGAGTAAAAATAAAAATTTCTAAATAAATGTATGGTTTTAGCCCACAGTTTGTTTGTTTTACCTCTTTCAAGATATAGTGCCATCATTTCCAAGTTTCGATAACAAGCTAATGCGTAAAAGTTATCTTCCAAATCAAGCCATTTTTTCAAGCAATCTCTGTTAGGTTGTGCATTTTCTTGCGATACAAGTTTAGTATTATAATGCTTTATTTTATTATTACAAATAGGTAATATTTTATCTCTAATATAATTACAATAAGTTTTAATAACACTTTCATACTTTGGTATATTTTTGTTAGGTGTTAAAAATGTATGTATTTGGTAATACAACCACTCATAAAATGAATGCATAAAAGAATAAAACCCTTTATTGCTTTCATCATCATTGTAAACTTCCGGTATTTGCAAAGCTGAACCATATTCTTTTACATATTGTTTAAAAATTCCTATGTTGTCATCGTATAATGCCATTCATATATGCACCTCTATTCTTCAGTAGTTTTTAAAAGTGCTTCAATGTATTCCCTTTCTTTTGAACCAAAAGTTAGCTTTGTTTGGTTATCTCGGCTTAATCGTTTAATATCTCGCCAATATTGTTTTAATGATTTTAAAATCGCTATCTTTCTTTTTTCTAAAATTTCGATTTGGCTCTCATCATTCATTATTTTGTAGCCTTGTGAATATGATGTTAATATTACTTTTTGAATAACATCGGCTTGTCTAATCATTTGTATGTTCTTTCTCAATGATCGTTTATCGATAAAGCAATTATTCTTGGCTAAATATCGCACCAATTCATCTTGGCTAGTCCATTCATCCTTTTCTGATTTTTCTTTTAAATAATTATAAATCATCCATTGTATTTTTGTCATTTTATGTTCCTTCTTTCTTATTTTCGATTTTTGTAACTATTTTTACCGCCTTTAGAGTGCATACTTAATATATTACTATTTAATAAATCGTTATATTGTATTACTAAAGGCAATTTAGGGTTCTTTTTTGCAAAATTTTGTAGTTTTAGGTGCAATGTCGATTTAGGCATTCCAATTTTTTTGGCAATCTCTCGTATCGACATTTTTTGTTTAACCATTGATGCCATTACTTCTTCGATGCTAATCATTAATTAATTCCACCATTTCTAAAGGCACTAATCTTGATTGTCCTTTTTTAAAATATACCTTTGCTACAAATTGTAAATCTTCTTTTTTTGTGTACGGCTTAATTTGTGTTAGTAAATTATCTGCATAATCAACAAAATCATTTTCGCATTTAAAGTGCTTTTTAGTAAATACCTTTTGCGTTCCTACTAATACACCATTAAATGGTTTAGCCAATTTCACTACTTCGTATTGTTCTTGCTCGAACTCTTCGTTAAGTTTTAAATACTTAATACCTTCAGAATTGCCAACATTGCTAATAACCTTTAATTGCTCTGGTTCATAATCTTCAATATCCAGTTTTGGTAAGCAATATTTCATTTTAGTTTTTTTCAAATAACCATTGCAAACAACTTTACAACCTAATACTAAATCTTCTCTATTCATTTTTCATTTTCTCACTTTCTATCTTTTTGTATTCAGAACGGCACTTGTATGAACAAAATGTCAAGTGTGCCAGTTTGTATAACATTTCGCCTTTAATTAATTTAAACTCTTTTTTACAATATTCACATGTATAAGTTTTATATTTACTATAATTCTTATAACCATAATAATTAATATTTGTTTCAGTTATCACTAATTCACACTTTCTGAAAAATATACTATCAACCCATTTTCAGTTGTTTCGTATTTATCAATTTTTATTTCAAACAAAGATTGCACAATTCGATCGAACGACTCGTGTTCTTCATTTATAATTTTATCGCCAATATGTATTTCCTTAATTTTTTCTTGTTCTCTTTTTAGTAAAGAAATTAATTTCTCACGATTGCATCTCCATAACTTGCTTTGCTTTTTCTTCAATTCAGGTCTTATACCAATAATTTCTTTTACTAACTCAACTTTTTCTTTCATTTCTTTTTTAGCCCTTTCTATAAGCCCTCTGTGAGAGGGTGAGTTGAATATTTACCCACCTTTTTATTTTCGTTCGCTCACACAAGGGTTGTTATTTTCGTGATTGGCTCTCTTTTGTGCTATTATCGTGCTTAAATCTCTTTTCAACTCACACAATTCATTTATACTCGCATTTTCTAACATCTTGTAAACAACACGTTTAGAACCTATACCATCAGTTTTTAATAATTTGATTATTTGTTCTAATGTCATATCTAGTTGCCTTTCTTTCTCTAATATTTTATTACGTACGATAAATTTGAATAATATTCTTTGTAGGGTTTGCCTATTACAGGGTGGTATTGCACCTTGCCATTGTTTTTAATTTCTTCCCATTCAACATCAACAAACGTTACCCATATGTTATTTCTTAATGTTATATAAACTCTTTTTAAATATGTGGTGTCGCCTTTTTCATCGTAAAGTTTATCTGCACTAATTCCCTTGCTTTCTAAACTATAATAAACACGATATGTAACCTTAACATTTATCGATATTCTTGATGCCTTACTACCAGGTTGTTTATATTTAATATTTATAAAACATATTGTTAATAATATACCTAATATAATACCTAATATAAGTGTTGTTATTTTTGCTTTTTTATTCATTTTCTACATTACCTCTTAAAATTTTTTCTTTTTGCTTTTTTAATTCCTCCGCTTCAAAATAAGGTATCTGAATGTAGTTTTCTGCATTATCATAAATGCCTAAATAAATTACATCATCATATATTTCACTTTTATCTTTTAATGCAAATACATAGCCTTCTTTTGCTTTTATTACGTTTATCATTTTTATTTTCCTTTCTATGCTAATGTCCAACCCTTATTAGTTGCGATTAATTTATCTTCATCTGTTAGTCTTGCCAAATTAGTAGCACCCATTTTAAGTGTTTTAGTAGTTGTAACAGTTTAAGATTGTTTAGTATTAAAACTAAATCTTCTCTTTCAAATCTTGTACTTGATGAAATATTTAACGATACACCTATATTAGTCATTAGTATTGATTTAAGACTGCGGCAGCTAGCAAATATATTATTCATATTTGTAACATTAGAACAGTCAAATGCAGGTACGGTTTGTAAGCTACGACAGTTCCAAAACATTTGTGACATATTCGTAACTTTAGATGTGTTATATAAAGGTACAGTAGTTAATGAAGAACAACCATAAAACATACTTTCCATACTAGTAACATTACTTGTGTCTAGTAGAGGTACAGATGTAAGAGAGGAACAACCATTAAACATACCACTCATATCAGTAACATTACTTGTATTAAATTGTGGAATCGTAGTTAACCTACCACAATTATAAAACATATAATACATACTAGTAACATTGCCCGTGTCTAGTAGCGGAACTGAAGTTAGTCTATTACATCCCCTAAACGTACTAGTCATATCAGTAACATTTTCTGTATCACTGTAGTGAATTAAATCATCTACCGAAGTACCACTGTAATCTTCAAATAAATACTTAGTACTCTTAGTAGCATCTAATAAGGTCTTTAATGTATTATCTTGCGGAACATTTGTTGTTATGCTTACTTCATTTAACACTTTACCCTCATCTGGCAACACTGAAATAGTTCCGTTTTCTTTTATCTCTACATTTTTGCTTTGCTCTTCTTTAATCGGTATTTCTGTATTAATCACTACCTTACTTAATGCATCTTTGCCAACACTTGGTAACACTTCTTGAGTTCCATTTTCAGTTATTGTTACGCTCTTTTCTTCAGTTTCAAAAGCAACATTAACATTCGCAACCGCATAATCGCTAACATCATATTGCCCATTCTCTGTTATGTCCATCTCCCCATGTGGAACGTTTACTTTAAAATCTACTTTGACTCCCATTTTCTATCTTTTCCTTTCTTGTGTTTATTTTTATAATCCTAATTCTTTTAATGTGTATTCTTTGTTAAGTTCCATACCCTCATACATTTTGCTTTCTGGTTTAAAATATGGTAAATATATTGCTTCACTAAAACGATCAATAGCAATGTTCTTAACTATTATTCCAATATAATAAAAAGTACCCTCACTATTTATATTCTTTCTTTTCTCGATCGATACAACTCTATCTTTAAAAGGTCTAATTATTGATTTTAGATATTTCTTTTCTACTTCATCTAAAACATCTTTAATTTCAATTTCTATTTCTTGATTTAAAAATTTATCAGAATAAATATCTTTGTTATTTACCCAGCAATCACTTGAAAACTCATCGCAACAAACTTTTGAAAAAACACACTTTTCACAACTTAATTGTTTACAATTTTTTATACTCCACACTTTGAATTCTTCCAAACTAATATCTCTTAATTTCTTTTTAATTATCATTTATCTTTCCTCTTTCTCTACATAAATATATTTATATTCGATTAAATATGAATAAGCACAGTCTTGACTTTCTAAATAATTATATAATCGCATTAATTTAGTATCTCCAATCCATTTAAACGAAATTAATATTAAATATAATAATTCTTTAATATCACTAAAAGAATATGAATATCCTCCTTGAATTTCGTTTACTCTTAAATTTAATAAATTTTTGTCAATTAAACCGTTTAAAATAATGTGATGAAAATATTTATTTTCAAATACCCCAATTAATTCTAACGCTTCCGCAAGCACATTATAAGTAATTTTAATAAAGTTTTGATTATTGCGTTTTCCTTCGATATTCCAAGTAGGACTTAACTCAATAGTAATTTGACTTAATTCTTTTTTTATCATTTATTTCACCTCTAATAATCATTGTCATCATCTTTTTTATTAACATGTTCATCTAAATTTTCAATATTTATTTTGTTCCCACATTCTGGACATAAAATATATCTAATTACAGGAATAGAACTAGTACTAACAATTTCATCACCATTTGAACAAAACTCACATCCACATTTTTCACAAACAAAATGATATTTCTTTTTTCCATGTTTTAAAATTTCAATCATTTTTTAATTTCTCCATAGATTCCATATTAAAGTATCTTATCCTTTCTCTTATAAACTTTTATTGGCTTATCAAAAACCATTTCACCACAACATATAACTACTTCCACGTTTTGGATAATCTTGTATTTTTTTCCTATTTCTTCAAAACTTTGTAAAACTTCAGCTACTTCTATTTCATACTCTTCTTGATATTCGCCGTTTGTATCTGCATATTCTTCTTTTAAATAATATTTGCCACTTTCAAATTTTATGGTTTTTTGATTGCTCATCCCCCAAGTTCTACAACCATAACCACAAGTATCGTATAAATAACCATCTTTGGAAACTATAAATCTTCCGTGCTTGTTTCTCTTTGCCATAATTTTAATCCTCTATATCAAAGTAATATTTTTTAATTCGGTCTTCCCCAATTGTTTTGATAGCTCTTTCACAGTCTTTTTCGGTTGCAAAGTAAACATTAAAAGGAACACTTTTAATTTTTTTACCACTTTCATATGCAATTTCCTTGTTTTCAATATCGTAGCATATTGCCCATTTATCTTGTTCTTTATCATACCAATCAATTTCTTCATCTCTATTTTCAATAGCAAAATCTTGTAATTCTTTGATTACCTTTAACTTATCTACCATATGTTGAGCTTCTTCTTTAGTTTTAAAACAATTACCAGAGTTTATAACTTTTTTATCAATTGAATCTTCTTGATTATTAAACTTGACAACTTCCAATCTACTACTGATAATAAAATATTTATCACCTTTTTTAGGTTTCCAAACTTTATTTTTGGTTTCTCCTACAATTTCCCAATCATCAGCTAAAGCGTTTTCAACAGTAATATTTGAAGCTATTAGTTTGTCAGCATAATACATATTATCTCCGATTAATTTATAATGTTGCCAACCTTCCCAACCTTTTCTTTTAACTTTCTTTCCTTCTAACATTTTTTGATATGCTTCTTTAAAATTCATTGCTTTAATCCTCCTTTATTTTTATTTCGTAAATATCACTATAATTTATTTCGCAAAACATACTTGGGTAGTCAAAATTTTTTTCCAAAGCCTTATTCAAATCATTTATATTACCATATTTTTTTTCGATTTGTTTTGTTTTATCAAGATAAGATTTATCAATAATTATATGTGGGCTTTTTTCATTAGCATCTTTCCCGACTAAATAACAATTTTTATAATTACCTGTATTACCTCTTTCTGAAAGTTTAATTATAAATCCCATTTTTACCTCCTTTTACTCTTTAAAAAATGTGCTATACATATTTTGGCTTTTTCTTTATTCTTCTATCTCTTTTAAAATTTCTTCAAAATTATAATTTCTATAAGGAATTTCTTTGCCTTGTTTTTTAAACCATTCTTTTATAGTTTCTACACAATCAGCACAACCATTACACTTTTTCATTTCGCATAAATCACAAATTCTCATAAAGCTGCAACAAAATAAACCATATTGTGAGCCATATTTATCGTATTGATCGTTGCACCATTTTGTAAAAGCAACAGTCCATTTTCTTTTTTCAGTAGGCGAAATATATAAAGGGTTAATTTCTAAACTATTAATATCAAATAATCTTTCTTTCTTCATATTTCCACCCCTCTAAATTCTTATAATTATTTCATGTTCAGGTTCTTCCCATTCACATTCATATTCTTCATCTTTACCTTCAATTAATTCAACACCATCAACAAAAACATCATTTATATCTACATTACATTTATCACTTAACATTTTTTGTGCTTTATTAATTGCTTTGTCAAGTGTGCTTTCTTCTATTTCATAGCTATCTGTAATAATTGATTTATAATTATGACCATAACTAACTTGTATATTATATTTATTCAATCTATCATAATATTCGTTTTTATTCATAATTCTTACCATTTTATTTTTTGACCACAATTAGAGCAATATTTAGATTTATCTTTAACTTTACTACAGCAATTAGGACAATAATAATATAGTATATTTGATTGAATTTCACCATAAGTCAAATTAATATCTTTTGGTGTTTCTTTATCTACTAATTCTTGTAGCAAATCAATTTCTTTTAATCTCTCTTCTGGAACATTACATCCAAAATCATAATACTTGTCTGCAATGTCGTGTACTGCATTATCTAACGCTTCTTGATATTTATTCTTTTCTTCCATTTCCTTACCCATCTATATTCCTCCATTTCATACCTCCAACATTTAACATTTTTTCACATATTATAAAACCAAATATGCAGTAATCTTTATCTAACCCATATTGCGGTATGTCTTTTAAAATATAAGTTATCTTTACAACAATATAACTATTTGTTTCTACTTGTTTGTCGCTGTTATATTCAACAAGTTTAACTATATCGCCCACTTGATAATTACAGTCATTTTTTCTTATTTCAAATCTTTTATTATTGTTTAAAATGTCCCAAAAATACTTACTTTGTATTTTCTTTACGTGATTAATCATTTATTGTACCTCCCTTTTCTAATTTAAGCCATAGAGATATATTCATATCACTTCCAAACAAACTCATATATTAATCTTCCTTTAAATCTATATAATCTACATATTCATATCTTCTATCTTGAAACCAACCAACCCACAAGCTATCTTTTCTGCTTTCATAGTGTTGTTTTTGTTCATTAAATTCTTCTGCATCTACATAAAATTTAGCATATAATCGTTTGCTAGTTGTATTTTCTAAACTATCAACAATAATTTCCCTTTGCAATCTTAACTCTTCAACTGTTTTTGCACGCGGATTTGACAAACAAATTGCTAATCCTATTACCACTAAAACACATGTGGTTGTTACGCCAGTAAGAACAATTGGAGGAGAAAATAGTCCATCAACATTATCTAAACTTTTTATAAACCACATCCAACAAAAAATACAAATTAAAACTAATAATATTATTATTAACATTGTATCACCTAATCCTTAACAAAAATAATTTGTTTGTGTGTAGGGTATTTTAATTCGTACCCAAATTTAGTCTTAATATCTTGTTTAATAAATGGCAAAATATAATCTTTTTCATATAAAACGTGAAATACATAATCATAGGTTAACCACTCTTTTAAATTTTCCCAAATAATACTAAAATAATCTTCTTGCAATTCGTGATCGAAATTATCTGCATATCTATACATCAAAAAA
>UMLJ01063878.1_pt1 | contig 16414 bp, 14 predicted proteins | sample 1966521 | NCBI WGS metagenome assembly UMLJ01 (sample SAMEA4836199, study PRJEB28245) | human gut metagenome | biome: gut microbiome; material: fecal sample | place: Denmark | collected 2008
TATTTTTGAAAAACTTTTAGAAAAAGGTGATATTTACAAAAATTCTTATGAAGGTTTATACTGTACAGGTTGTGAATGTTTTTTAAACCCTAAAGATTTGACAGAAGATGGACTTTGTCCTGATCACATGAAAAAGCCGGAAGTTGTAAAAGAAGAAAATTATTTCTTTAAATTAACAAAATACAAAGATGCAATTATCAAACATATCAAAGACCATCCTGATTTTATTTTGCCGGAATTTAGAGCAAATGAAGTTTTAAATCAGTTGGAAGATATACAAGACATTTCTGTATCTCGTGCAAAATCAAATGTTCAATGGGGTATTGATGTTTTGTCAGATCCTGAACAGTCTATTTATGTATGGATTGATGCGCTTTCAAACTATATTACAGCATTAGGTTATGATACAGAAAACGCATCAGAGAAATTCAAAAAATATTGGCCATGCGATGTTCACGTTATTGGGAAAGATATTTTAAAATTCCATAGTATTTATTGGCCGGCATTTTTGATGGCACTTGATTTGCCGTTACCAAAACATATTTTTGCTCACGGTTGGATTACAATTGACGAGTCTAAGATGTCAAAATCTTTGGGCAACGTAATTTCTCCAACATCTGTTTTGGAAACATTTAATCTTGAATACCCTGATGCGTTCAGATATTATATGGCTTCATCTGCCCCTTGTGGTCGTGACGGAAACTATTCTGACAATGATTTTAAAGAAAAAGTTAATGCGCACCTTGCAAACAGTATGGGTAACCTTTTGAATAGAACTCTATCGATGTTAGTAAAATATTTTGATGGAGAAGTTAAACCGGAATTTAAAGCAGAAAATCCGTTAGCTAAAAAAGCTTTAGGGACTATTCAAATTGTAAAAAATCATTTTGATAACTTTGAAATTTCAGAAGCTGCTCTTGCAATAAATTCATTAGTTGATATGACTAACAAATATGTTCAAGATAATGCTCCTTGGACACTTGCAAAAGAAGAAAAAATGACAGAATGCGGACAAGTTTTGGTTAATGTACTTGATATTATGTGCATAATTTCAGTGTTAATTTATCCATATTGTCCGAATATCGCTGCTAATATGGCAAAACAATTGTCATTTGATTTGCAAACTAAATTGGATGATTTGACTACAGACAATATCAAATGCGGAAAACTTATCGAAAAAGAAGATATCAAACCGGTATTTTTGAGAGTTGATTCTGAATTAGCAGATAAGTCAGCGAAAAAACAATAGTTTTAAGTGAAAAGTGATAAGGTCTACTCCATTTTCACGTTTCACTAACAACAAAAAGACCGAAATTTTATTTTTCGGTCTTTTTTGGTTTTATAATTTCTTTCAATTAAGCTTCAACGTATTCTCTTAAACGTTTACTTCTGTTTGGATGACGAAGTTTTCTCAAAGCTTTTGCTTCGATTTGTCTGATACGTTCTCTTGTTACACCGAACAATTGACCAACTTCTTCTAAAGTTCTTTGACGACCGTCATCCATACCGAAACGTAATCTCAATACATCACGTTCTCTTGGTGACAATGTACACAAAACTTCTGCCAAATCTTCTCTCAAAAGTTCTGATGCAACTGTTTTGATCGGAGCGTCAGCTTCTTTATCTTCAATAAAGTCACCCAATCTTGAATCTTCTTCTTTTCCGATAGGTGTTTCAAGTGATAAAGGTTCTTGAGCAATCTTGATGATTTCACGAAGTTTTGGAATAGAAACGTTCATTTCAATTGCTAATTCATCTTCAGTTGGTTTTCTTGAAAGTTCTTGAGCCAAACGTCTTGTAACTTTTTTCAATTTATTAATAGTTTCCACCATGTGAACAGGGATACGAATTGTTCTAGCCTGATCAGCAATAGCTCTTGTGATAGCTTGTCTAATCCACCATGTTGCATAAGTAGAGAATTTGAAACCTCTTTCGTGGTCAAATTTTTCTGCTGCACGGATTAAACCTAAGTTACCTTCTTGAATAAGGTCTAAGAACAACATTCCACGACCTACATATTTTTTAGCGATAGAAACAACTAAACGCAAGTTAGCTTGAACAAGTTTTCTTTTTGCAATAGCTCCTGGAGTTCCGCCTTCAAGAATTTTTCTTGCAAGTTCTATTTCTTCACTTGCTGATAATAATTTAATTCTTCCGATTTCTCTTAAATAAAGCCTAACAGGGTCGTCAACTGCAACACCTTTTGGAACTTCCATTTCCTGAGCTTCATCATGGTTGTGCATCATGTAAATATCTTCAAGACCAGCTTTGTTTTCCATTTTTTCAGTAACGATATCCTCGATATTATCGGTACTGATGTCCATATTCATATAATTAACACCGTCATGTTCGGCAGATAGGGCATTTTCATCATCAATTTCATGTAAATCCATGTTATCTTCATCCATGATACTTACGATAGAGGAGCTTTGTCTTTTTTTACTCATTCATTTTCTCCAATTTTAGTCTATTATTTATCTTATCTCTAAGCTGCATCTGAATTTTTAGGGCTTCTGTTTCATTATCATTTGCGCTTTTATATAAATTTCTGATTTTTTCTTTTTCTTTTTCATTTTGGCAGTCATTGATTTTATTAATATTTTCTCTGATTGCCGTCAAAAAATCCGTTTCGTCCAGATTTTGGAATGATTCTGAGATACTTATCAGGTCTGTGATAAGCTTTTGTACTTCCGGTTCGTTGACGTAAGTTGTGTATAGCTTATCAATCAATTCTTTCACATTATTTACGGTACATGTTAATTTGTCAATCGTAGATTTTACATTTATTAACGTTTCGTCCGTAAATGGGGTATCGCCTATTATTCGGCTTATTTCATCTAATGTGAAATGGTTGTCGGTTACAAGAAAAACGCTCAATAAATTTTTTTGCGCTTTTTGTGAAATTGGTATATTTTTCTTAACAATCTTGCTAACATCACTGTTTTTAATGATTTCCGTTCTTGATGCGGTCTTTAATTCGCTTAACAAAGCTTTTTCATCCACACTAAGAGCGTCAGATACCATTTTTACATACTCTGCTTGTATAATTTTGTTTTGAATTTCCATCAAAAGCGGAATAATTTCTTTTACAACTTTTGTTTTTTCAATCGGAGTTTTTGGCTTTTCTTTTAAAATATTGTTCAATTGAAAATCAATCAAAAGAGGTGCATGTTGCATGTATTCTTTGTAACTTTCTGCCCCGACAGAACGAATAAATTCATCCGGATCTTTACCTTCCGGCGGAGCAATAACTCTGATTTCGCAAGAATATTTATCGTTAGATGTTGAAATATAGCTTTCATCAAACTGTTTGATATTTCCTAAACCGGAAAATGCCTCTTTGATTAATGCAGCGTTTCGGTTTGTAGCTTTTTGACCGGCAGAATCTGTGTCAAATGATAAATATATTTTTCTTGATGGAGTATAACGTGACAAAAGTTTGATGTGGTCTGGGGTTAAGGCAGTTCCGCAGGAAGCTACGGCATTTTCTATTCCGTGAGCTTGTGCTGAAATTACGTCAAAATAACCTTCCATCAAAACTACGCTATCTTCGTTTTTGATGGCATCTTTTGCCGTATAAAGTCCGTATAGTATTTTACTTTTGTTGTAAATTAATGAATCTGATGAGTTCAAATATTTTGGCATTTGGTCTTTTTCAACTGCTCTTGCGCCAAATGCTACGTATTCTCCAAACTCGTTTCTGATAGGAATAATTGCTCGGTTACGAAATCTATCTATATATTCACCCTCTCTTGTTTTGATAATCAAACCGGCTTTTTCCATAACTTCTTCTGAAAAATCATGTCTGAATTTTTTATAAAACATTGCGTAAGCTTTTGGTGCAATGCCGAGAGTGTATTTTTCAATAATTTCTTTTGTAATTCCACGATTTTTCAAATAATCAAGAACATGTAATGTTTCAGGTTCTTTATCCATCAAAAGTCGCAAATTGTAAAACTCTGCAGCTTTTGCACAAGCCCTAATCATTTCGTCTTTAAGTTCTTTTGATTCTGATTTGTGAAATGTTTTTGGTAACTCAAGTCCTAGTTTTTCGGCATATTCACGAATCACTTCAATAAACTCTTTGTTTTGAGTTTTCATTATAAATGTAATTGCATCACCACCGGCTCCGCATCCAAAACACTTGTAAATTCCTAAAGCAGGATTTACAGAAAATGACGGAGTTTTTTCTTTATGGAAAGGGCATAATCCCCAATAGTGACTACCATTTTTCTTTAAAATAACTTGTTGGGATACAACATCTAGTATGTCAAGGCGGTCTTTTATTTGTGTAACTAGTTCTTCAAATGAATTTGCCATAATAACATTTTAGCATTAATAAATTTTTTATCAATCAAAGTATTTTGTTTTTTATTGTGTATAATTTTTGTTATGAAACTACTTTTTTCTTTTATTTTAATATCATTGTGTTTGTTGATTTGGTCAATGTTTATTGAACCGAATATCTTAATAGTAAAACATTTAATTATTCATGATGAGCAATTAAAAGGATTGAAAATTGTTTTTGCATCAGATTTTCATGTAAAACCGCATGAAACTTATAGGTTAAACAAAATTGTTAGAACAATAAATGAGCAAAATCCGGATATTGTTTTATTTGGTGGAGATTACGTAAACGGTCATAAAAAGGGTAATTCTCTCTCGATAGAAAAAATCGCAAAAAAGTTTTCTTACATAGTATCAAAGTATGGCACCTATGTAGTTATCGGGAACCACGATGGATGGCAAGGAAAAGAAGAAATAATTGAAGCGTTAAAAAAGAATGGTATAAATGTATTATTTAATAATAATGCGTGTTTTAAAGATTTTTGTATTGCAGGTGTTGATGATTTACAAACAGGAAATCCTGATATTGAAAAAGCTTTGTCAGGTGTTAATAAACCTGTGATTTTGCTAACTCATACTCCTGATATTATGCCGAATGTCCCTTATAATGTTAATTTAACTTTGGCAGGGCATTTGCATGGAGGTCAAGTTAGATTAAACAAAGCTCTTATTGTTCCATCAATTTATGGTGATAAATATGCAAACGGATTTTTGAATGATAATGGTAAAAAGATATATACTACAAAGGGTTTAGGGACAAGTATTTTGCCTATAAGGTTTAATTGCCCGCCGGAAATTGTGGTGATTGAATTTCCTCTTCACTGAGACGGAATGGGGATTGGTTTTTCCGTATGAAAAATTAGCACTAATCTAAATCCTCTCTCAGCATAGGGAGGATTATAAACTAAATATTAATATTATTTCCTTTTTTATATTGATTTATTTTATTTTTTTAATATAATTTCCATATAAAATAAAGAAAGGAGCAAATATGTTAAATGCAAGTTTGAAACAAGAAATTCTCAAAAGTATTGATATTACAAGACAATCAGCTAAAAATAATCTTGATATAATGCTTGAAAGCTATATGGAAATTATTGGACGGCTTGATTTATTAACTTATTTATTAATTAATCAAGACAAAAAATAGTCTAAATACATAATGAAAATTTCCTTTTTTTTAAAAATCATGGTATTATAAAATCAAAAAACTTTTAATGCTCAAAATTGCAAGTTAGGAAACTTTTTTATTAAAATTACATCTTAATAGATAAGTTGTGCAACAAAAAGGTTAAGAGTATTTGGAGGAAATAGTTAGAGAATGAGAAACATCATGAAAAAAAGTATTATATTTTTAGGAGCATTTTTGCTTCTTTCTGGTTGGGTAATCAGGGATAATGTTTTTGCATACAGTCCGGTGGATTTGTACGACAATGTTTGGCGATTAATTAATAGCAAGTTTGTTGACCAATCTAATAACCAACAAAATTGGGCTAAATGGCGACATAAATATGATAACCAAATTCGTACAAATGAAGACGCATATGTGGCAATTAATACAATGGTTGCAAGTTTAAATGATCCATATACCAAGTTTTTAGATCCAAAAGAATTTGCTGATGAAACAAGTTCAATTAAAGGTTCTTTGAAAGGTATTGGTATTCAAATCGGTGTAAAAGACGGCAAATTAATGGTTATTGCACCAATTGAAGATACTCCGGCTGAAAGAGCTGGACTTCAAGCAGATGATGAAATCCTAGAAATTGATGGTGCTAGCACTAAAGGGATTACGGTAGATAAAGCTGCTGACAAAATTAGAGGTAAAGAAGGAACTCAAGTAACTTTGCTTGTAAAACGCAAAGATGTAGCTCCAAAAACGTACACAATTACTCGTGCAGAAATCGAAATTAAATCAATTTCACAAAAATTGCCTACAGATATGACAATTCCAAATGATTTTTGTTATATCAGATTAAGCTCATTTATCAGCAGAAATGCGGCGACTGAATTTGGTAATATTTTGAACACAAATAGAAATAAAAAAGGTTTTATTATTGACCTTAGATCAAATCCTGGCGGACTTTTGACTAATGCAATTTATATTTCGGATATGTTCTTAGATGGTGGAACAATCGTAAGTACAGTTGATAGAGATGGTTATAAGGAAACTCAGAGAGCATCTGCAGGTGTTTATACTAAAAAACCGGTTGTTGTATTGATTAACAAAGGTTCTGCATCAGCTTCAGAAATCTTTTCGGGAGCGATGAAAGATAACCATAGAGCGGTAATTATTGGTGAGCAATCTTTCGGAAAAGGCTTGGTTCAAGAGATTAACAAACTTCCTTATGAATCAGGAATTAACATTACAATCCAAAAATACTTAACTCCAAACGGAACTGATATCAATAAAAAAGGTATTACGCCAGATATTGTGGTTAAGTTGACAGAAGATGATGTTAAAAACAAAAACGATTTGCAGTTGAAAAAAGCAGTAGAAGTGTTGTCAAAAATGACATCAGGGCAATCAATTGCAATTTACTAAGAAAGAATTTGATACAAACGAAAACAGGAGCGAAATAGCTCCTGTTTTTTATTCGCCATTCCTAATGATAGGCAAATTTTGTAGATTGGATTTTCTAATTCAACAATATTGCACGTTTTCTAATAAGATTTTAGATTTTAAATGGAAAATATATTAGTGACTTTATCCAAATGGTTATATTAGTATATAATAGTTGGCTTGACAGATTTTTGAATTAAGTGCTTTAATAAAATATTACAACTTCTCTCATTTAATAAAAATTTTAGCTAAAACTTTTTGTAAATAAGTTTTGCTAAATTTTTATTCTATTGATACTAAAACTTAATAAGAAAGGAAATAAATGAAACAAATTCATGTTAACGCTTATACTAAAAAAGATGGGACATATGTAAAAGAACACTATAGGATGATTGATACTAGTAATTGTTTTGGAATAAACAAAACAAATACAGAGAATGATTTTTATCTTGATCCAGTACTAATTGGAGGTATAAGTAATGATATTGGAAGTGATAATATTCCACAAATAGAAACACCAACAGGTGGTGGTTGGAAAAATATTGGAGAAGTTGTATTGCAAATTGCAATTATGGCGACAAAAGTAATTGCAAAAGTTGCACCGATTGTTGCTAAATTAGAAAAACAGGGGGATTTTTCAAATATATCAAAAGTTCAAAATGTAGAATTTAATTTAAATAAATCAATTGAAACAATGGAAAATGCACAAAAAATAATGAAACAAAATTTGGATAAAAATCTAAATAAACTAACAAATTCCAAAAATCAAAAAGATTATGCACGTCTATATGAAACATATATAAACGAAAAGAATATTTATCAACAAACATCCAATTCTGTTGAAAAAATAAAATATGCTATAAAAAAACAAGATTATACCTCTGCCATAAATGAACTAAATAATTATTTGGACTTGCAAAAAGATATTATTAATGAAAAAAATGCAGCATTGCAAGATAATATATATAGTAATAATGCAACTTTATGGGAACAATTTCAAGGACAATTATTTCAAAAAGGCGATTTAATTAACTTGAATATTGGAGCAAGTAATTTGAAAAACGCAATGCAAAATATGAAAATTGCACAAAACGACGAGAATGCTATTGTTTTAAATAATTTAAAAAGTATTAAAGATTATAATTTAAAAGAAACAATAAAAGGTTACGGTATTCCAGAGAATTCTAAGGGAATAATTTATTTGTTTAATTCTGAACCATCTATTAAGATCTCAAAATCTAATGCGTTAAGAGAATTTATTGCAAATAATTATAATAAATTAATAAAAAATGAGATAAAAACAGCCAATATTGAATTTGAATTATTAAAAGATCCTGATTTGTTTGTTGCAATACAGCATGCAACATTGTTAAATCCACATATTGATAAATATGGTAATTTTTCTACCATTATTGTTGATTATTACGATTTTGAACCTCGACAATATTCAAATGGAAATATTCCAACGTATATTAATAATTGGGGATATTCAATGCAAGAAAAAGGGGTAATTGAAAAATATTTTATTTTAATTTATATTGATTTTTGGGTAAATTACAGTAGGTAAAATGTCAGACAATATCAAAGAAATAATAATTTATATATGCTCTTTTTTGTTTATTTGTTTTTCAAAAACAATTTTTTGGACATTATATATTGTTTTTAACCAAAATTTGGGAAGAAGTATAATGTTCGGCTTGATTTGGTTGGGATTTTTGTCAATTTTGATAAAATTGATTGCTCCTATTATTTTGAGTTATTGTGTGATAAAGAAATCCAAAAACCATTTTCTTTTGAATATCTACAATAATTTAAAAACTCCGTTAATTATATTGCTTTATTTGTTTTTATTTGATTTTGTTATTAGAAACTTTATCGTAAAGCAGGGTTTTTATTATGATGCGTATTATTCAATGTTCGGCTTGTCAAATGTATTTGCGATAATTTATATAATTGCAATTATTAATACTATTTATGAGCGAAAACGAACCTAATTACTTTCCTCGCAATTCTTTATAAACAATCTTTCTTATACTGTACAAATAGCCGAAGAATAGAACGGTTGAAGCACTTACCCATGCAATCGGCCCTGAATAAAACATTCCGATATAACCGAACTTTATTGCTAGATATACCGCAGCAAAGGCTCTCATTACAAGTTCTGCAACACAAGCAAGGGTTGGAAAAATGGTTTCTCCCATTCCTTGTAATGCGTTTCTGTAAATGAAAATTTGTCCTAAGAAAAAATAGAAAATCGTACTTATCAAAAGGTAACTGTGTGCGATATTGATAATATCTTTTGTGGCAGTTCCGATAAATGCTCCGATAATATCAGTTCCCCATAAACGCATTACAAATGCCATACAGATACTCAAAATTATGTTTATAGTAGATGTTTTTATTACGCCTAACCTAATTCTTTTAAATTTTTTCGCTCCATAGTTTTGAGCAACATAAGCAGCTAGTGCAACACCAAATGACATCATTGGTAGAGTTGCAATTTGTTCAATTCTTAGTGCAGCCGTTAATGCTGCAATTACATTAGCTCCAAATGAATTACAAACACTTTGAATAATCAAAATTCCCACACCTATTATGGAAAATTGGATTGCCATTGGAACTCCTACTCGCAAATGTTCCCAACTTGATTTGTAAAATTCGTTTAGACTAAATTGAAAATCTTTTTTGTATAAATGTAAAATAGGTAATTTATATTTAATGAAAATTAAGCAAAGTAAAAATGAAATTCCTTGTGAAAGGATTACGGCAATCGCCGATCCGGGAACTCCCATGTGAAAACTTTTGATAAATACAAGCGCAAGTACGATATTGATTAATGATGCAATAATTAAAAAATATAACGGAGTTTTACTATCACCTAAAGCTCTGATTATGCTTGCTAAAAGGTTATATAAAGTTGTTGCGATTAAGCCAATTATAATGATTTGAACATACCAATATGCGTTATGGTAAATATTTTGTGGAACATTCATCCAATACAAAATCGGTTTCATTAAAATACAACAAACCAATGAAAAAACAATGGTTACAATAACGCTTAAAATAGTTGAAATAATGGCAGAATTTCTTACACCATCTATGTCTTTAGCGCCATACCTTTGACCTGTTATGACTGCAAAACCGTTTGTTAATCCGACAATTACAAAAGTTATCAAAAAGAATAATGGCGCAACTGCACCAACTGCCGCAAAAGCTTCTACACCAAGAGTTCTTCCGACAATTACGAGGTCTGCAATATTATATAGTTGTTGAAAAATGTTCCCAATTAATAACGGAACTGAAAAAAGCAAAATGTGTCTAAGGGGGCTGCCTTTTGTCATATCAGTAATCATAAAATTTTTCCTAAAATAAATTTAATTACTTTGCTACTTTATTATATTATAAAACTGATATAAAATTCGCAAGTTTTTATCATCAGATTTAATATAAGAAATAAGTTCCCCTCTAATTTCTTCCAAATCCTTTTGATGCTCAAAATCAAACAAATCCTTTGGAGTAACGCCTAAAGTATCAGCAAGTTTACTTATTTTTTCGGCTCTGATAAAACTTTTTCCGCATTCGATTTTACTCAAATTTCGTTCAGCAATATCTATAGCCTCCGCAAGTTCTTCTTGAGAGAGCTTTTTCTTTATTCGTAATTCTTTAACTTTTTTGCCAAAAAGGGTTTTAATATCTTTCATAGTTCCTCTTGTAAGTATATATTTTTATTCAGACAAGATTAACGATATAAAAAATAGTTTATATAATTGACAAAGTATCTAAAAAATTGTATATTAAGATATAAAATATAGATTTATTGAATATATAGTATTTAAAAAATGGAGTGAATAGATGGGCTCGAATTTTTATTGGAATAAAAAAGTTATTAAATGTATAGGAGCCTGGAGGCAAAGAAACGAAGTCGCTAGGTTGCGTAACAAGTGTGTAATGACATGTTATTTGTTCCCTCGCCCATTTGGGGAGAGGGTTAGGGAGAGGGGCTACTTAGGTGCTTTGCATATTAACCGCCTAGCAGCCTTTACATTGGCGGAGGGTGCTACGCACGTAGCCCGTTGGAACAATTCTCGTAAAATAGCCTTTACATTAGCAGAGGTATTAATCACTCTCGGCATAATCGGAATTGTTGCGGCAATGACAATGCCAGTACTTATCCAAAAAACTAAAGAAAAAGAAACGATTTCTAAGTTGAAAAAGTTTAATAGCGTAATGAACCAAGCTTTTACTATAGCAAAAGTTCAAAATGGCGAAGTTGAAGACTGGGGATTGCAAGTTGCCGGACAAACTGCGGATCCGGATGAAAATCAACAAGCCATAAATAAGCAAATGACAGATAAAGTTTGGGATATTTTAAGCCCTAACTTAAAAATAACTTCAAGATGCAAAAGAACAGAAGATGATTGTCAAGGCTACGATAGGTATTCATTAGATGGAACAAAATTTCGTAAATTTAGACCAATTGCAGTTTTTGCTGATGGATCTGTAATTGTTGGAACAACTGTAAACAGTCCGACCTGTGAAAGCGTTCAAGGAACAAGTGAAAATTTAAAACATGTATGTGGAGAAGTTTTTGTAGACATAAATGGTCCCAAACCCCCTAATGCTACAGGAAAAGATGTATTTATATTTTGGTTTACAAGATATGGAGTTGTTCCAAGAGGTTTGCCTGATGAAGAATCAGCAAAAATGGCTACCTTATGTAATATAAAAAACAAGAATTTTTTGAATGGATATGCTTGTGCTGCATGGGTTATATATAATGAGAATATGGATTATTTGCATTGTGACGATTTATCATGGGATGGCAAGAAAAGTTGTAAATAATAACCAAAATAAAAGACTTGCTATTTAAAAACTTTTATGTAAGAATAAAAAATGTCGACGAAAGTTGATAAATTTCAAAATTGAATAAAAGAATTATGGCAAGGTAGCTCAGCTGGTGAGAGCGCACGGCTCATACCCGTGAGGTCGAGAGTTCGAATCTCTCCCTTGCTATTTTATTTAGAGGGTTTTGACACCCTCTTTTTTAATGCAAATTTTTGTGGGTAATGTGTGGGTAATTGCAAAAATGCAACTAAAAACTTAAACATTAACCTTTTCCTTTAATATTCCCCTAGTTTTATCGTGTTGATATATCAACCTAGCTCTTCTCATAACTTCCTCTTCTTCAATTATTTCAGTAATATTATTGATATAATTTTCTTGAGCTTCCTCATCATGATAATAAATATTTATAATTGCATTTTTATTTGTTATAAATAAATGCTTTAGAATTTTTTTATCTGTTTCATCTAAAGAATGGCCAATCACATGAAAAATAGGCTGCCCAGATTTTGGTAACTCATCTAAAAGTTTTTGATATGCTTCTATTGTTCCGTATTTATGTCTTTGATTATGTTTTCTGAAAACATTAAATTCATAAGGAATAGCACTTCTTGGATTTTTGTTTTGTGGTTTATTTTCAAAACTATGAGTCCCTAAAACTAATTTACATGTGTCGTTGTTGCAATTAATCTTTCCATGTACGTAATATGGTTTTATATCAAAATCTTTTCCGTATAATCTTTCACAAGTATCAGTATAGTTAAAACTCAAAACAAATAGACTTTTACATCCACTCTGCAATGAAAGTGTATATTTGGATTTGGTATCCAAATTAGATAAAACTATTTTATCTAAATAATGTTCAAAAGCATAAGTAAACTCTCTTAATTGGTCATATAGGAAGTTTATTAAACCTTTTGAAGTTTTAAAATAAATTTTGTGATTTTCTAAATTCGGATTGCATATAATATAACCTTGTTTACCAAAATCTTGATGATATCTGCCATCTTGTAAATTGTTCACTATATTAAAGAAGTCAAAGTAAAAACCTTTTTTAAAGATATTTAAAGACTTATAATTATAGTACTGTTTATCTATATTCCAAAATATAACTTTATTTATATGTTCAATAACTTTAAAAATTTCTTCTTCTAGATCTATCCAAGTCTCTCCAAATTCCTCATTAGAATTAACGTTCCTAGTTAGAAAATGTTTTAACCAAACATTAGTTTGGCAAAATTCTTTAAATTTATCAGGTAATTTGTCATTTTGACAGGCTAATAAAAAATCTTTGTAAGTTGTTTTAAGTCCATGAGCTAAATCAAAACCATTTCCAATCACTAAAATATCCATATCCAATCCTTTTTTCTAATTTTATCATGGAAATAGTTTTGAATTTTAACTTTTTTATTGATAGTTATTTAATATTTCGATTGCTTCTGATTTTCGTTGAGGAACAGGATGTGCATATCGTTGTGTTGTTGTTAATTTTGAATGCCCTAAGATTTCTTGAACAACAACCAAATCAACTCCTTTTTCTACAAGTCTTGTAGCCACAGTATGACGTAAATCATGAAATCTAAAATTCTTTATATTAGCTTTTTCCAAAACTTTTTTGAATGATTTTTTCAAATCAACATAAGGTTCAAATGTTTGTGGATTAACAAAGACATAATCAGAAATTCTTTGAATATTGCTCAATGTATTACGTAACTTGGCTGATAGTGGTATTTTTCTAGCTTTTCCAGATTTTGTATTCAAAAGTTCTATAAAACCATATTCAAAATCAATGTTTTTCCATTTTAAATTTAGAATTTCTCCTCTACGCATTCCAGTATGAAGGGCAGTAATAACTATTGGCTTTAAAAATAAATATGGTTGTACTATCTTTTTCTGCTTAGTGTTTCTATCGAATACTTCATACTTTCGTTCTATTTCAGCAAAAAGTTTTTGTTCTTCTTTAATAGTTAAAAACCTTATTTTGTAATTATCTTCTCGTAGTTTGGTAATTTTAGCCAAAGGGTTATTTGTAATGATTTCATTATCAATTCCTAGATTAAACATCTTACTCATAATTTCAAGATACCTATTTATTGTAGAATTCTTCAAGTTACGTTCATTTTTTAAATAGCTTTTAAATTCTTCAATATCATTTGGAGTAATTTTTTGAACAATACTATTTCTGTTGATAGTCGTATTGATTGATAAATTATATTCAATATTAAAATTGCTTTGTAAAAATTGAATGAAAATTGTGGTGCAGAAAGGTAAAGTTTTTATTTTTATGTTAAAATTAAAAAATAGAAGCTTTCTTTTTCAAAAAGCAAGAAGTAGTGATTGTAAAAATAATTGTATTAAGAAGAAAAAATGGCAGAAAAAATAATCAAAGTAAAAAATACAGACGACTTTCATGATACAATTGCCAAAATTATTATTTCTAATAATATAAACTTTATTCCAAAGATTAGTGTAATTATTCCTGTGTATAATTCCGAACAATATTTAAGAGAATGCTTAGATAGTATTGTAAATCAATCATTATATGAAATAGAAATTATTTGTGTGGATGATGGCAGTACAGATAATTCTTTGAACATATTAAAAGAGTTTGCGGCTAAAGATTGTAGAATTACTGTTATAAAACAAGAAAATTTATATGCAGGAATTGCTAGAAATGCTGGAATTGCAATTGCTAAAGGTGAGTATATAAGTATATTAGATTCTGATGATTGGTTTGAATTGTCAATGTATGAAAAAATGTATAATGCAGCTTTAGAGCGAGAATGCGATGTTGTTATTTGCGGTTTTAATGAATTTGATCAAACAAAACATGTTGTAACTAGCAAGCAGGGTGTTTGTAAGCAGTTTTGTGAATTGTTAATCATACCTGAAGAATATTCAGATAAGTTATTTCAAATTACTAACCCTGCGATATGGAATAAATTGTTTAAGACTTCTTTCATAAACAAATTTAATTTAAAATGTAGTTATACAAAATCTACAAATGATTTGAATTTCACTTATACTGCGTTATATTCTGCTAAATCTATATATTGTATAAATGAATATTTTATAAATTATAGAATAAATTCTGAAAATAGTATTTCTTTAAAGAGGGCGAAATTTATCAATGACTGGATATATAATTTAACAAAATTAAAGAAAGACTTAATAGATAAAAATCTTTTTAATACTTTTAAAAAGACATATGAGCAATGCGTAATAGGTTGTGGATTGTATGAATATTCTCAATTTAAAGATAAAAAAGATCCAAATATAAAAATTCTTAAGAAGGGGATTAAAAAGCTTGTGTCAATTAAAAACTATATAAAATTCGTATTTAAAATATTGAAAGAGTAGTTGATTATAATAATTATTATTAATTATTGTGGTATATAAAAAATAAGGAAGACAGAAATTGGAAAATGTAATAAAGAATAATGATTTACAAAATGTTAAATTTGATATAAATTCTGAATTTTTTGTAATAGATGCAAATAATTTGGAAAAAGTATCAAGTAAATTATATGGTTTTTGTTTAGATAATAGTCATATTGTTTTAGATATAAAAGACTTACATAAAGATTTCGGAAATGAAGGGGCTTATGTATATGTAAAAAATGACGATAATATAATAACAGTGAAACAAGATTTTGTTGGTTGCTACGGAATTTATATTTTTAGACAAGATGATTATTTTGCTATAAGTAACTCTTTTATGTATTTGGTAGATTATTTGAAAAAAAATTATAAGTTAACATTTAATAAAGATTATGCAAATGCTTTTTTATCCTCAAATCTTGAAACATTTTCCTGTCAAGAAACAATTATAAATGAAATAGTTGTTCTTGAACGAAATGCAATTATAAAAATAAACAAAGCAAAGCGCTCTATGGAAATTATACATAAAAATTATCAAGAAAATTCATTAGAGCCAGATTCTAAAGAATTTTTTGCTTCGTTAGATATGTGGTATTTTAAATGGACAAAATTTATAAGAAATTTAAAAAAGAAAACAAATAATGTGATGGTAGATCTAACGGGGGGATTTGATTCCCGAATAACTTTTTTATTATTTTTAGGTGCAAATATTAACTTAGATGAAATTTTTATTAACTCAATTAATGATAATTTATATACTCATAAAAAAGATTATGAAATTGCATCTAAAATAGCTAATCACTATAATTTTAAATTAAATCAAGGTAGTAAATTTATAACATCTAAAAGTTATTATAAGAAGCAAGATTGTATTAATATATTTGCATATTTAAAAATGCCTTTTCATAAGCAAATGTATGTAAATGTTGAGAAAAATAATTCCCCTATGTATAGTTTTAATGGTTTTGGTGGTGAAGCGATAAGGAGTTATTGGAATTATGGAATTAATGGTTTAATAAAAAAAGAATCTAATTTATGTTATTCTATGAAAAAATATCCTAAAATTTTAAAATCTATAAAAAAAATAATAAAAAGAGCATCAAGGTCTATAAAAAATTCATATTTTAATTTTGATGATGATTATTTTGATATTTGTTACTTCAGAGAAACGAGTAATAGAACTCATTTTGGGAAAGCAACTCTTGAGTGGTTTTATTTAAATAATTTTTGTTTATCTCCAATCTTTGATTCAAATTTACATAAGCTAAAATTAAGTGATAGAAA
>UMLJ01049255.1_pt1 | contig 16283 bp, 12 predicted proteins | sample 1966521 | NCBI WGS metagenome assembly UMLJ01 (sample SAMEA4836199, study PRJEB28245) | human gut metagenome | biome: gut microbiome; material: fecal sample | place: Denmark | collected 2008
GCCCTCCGCCGCGACCCTTTCATGGTGAGGAAGGCTGAGTTCTGGAAGGTTGATGGCGATCCGCTGGCAAGAGCCCTGCGCAAGAAATTCAAGAAGAACAAGACCTTCCCCCGCCGCAAATTCCAGTGCGTGTTCAGCGAGGAAAAGCCGATGCAGAACATGAGCGACCAGCGACTCGTAGAGGACGAATGGACATCTACGAAGCCGCAGATCAACGGCTCACTCTGCCACATCACCGCTACATTCGGAATGGCTATAGCAGGAATCGTTATCAATCACATCATCGAAAGATAATATTTTGAAGAAGGTATGATCAAGATACGCTGCGTGGTAGAACGGATTACCTACCAGAATCAGGAGAACGGATATTCCGTGATGAAAGTCAAGGTGAAGGGATATTCCGACCTGGTTACCCTGGTGGGAAACCTGCTGGATGTTCCAGTGGGAGCGGTACTGCTGTGCAATGGCGAATGGAAGATGGACAAGCGATACGGACAGCAGTTTGCCTGCGAAACCTGGGAAGAGGTAATGCCTGCTACCGTGTATGGAATCGAGAAATACCTGGGCAGCGGACTGGTGAAAGGCATCGGTCCGAAGTTTGCACATCTGATAGTAGAGAGATTCGGAACGGAAACCATCGAGGTAATAGAAGATGACATCGAGCGACTCTACGAGGTTGCCGGAATCGGCAAGAAACGCGTGGAGAAAATCCGAGACAGCTGGGAGAAGCAGAAGGACATCAAGAACGTGATGATCTTCCTGCAGCAGTATGGCGTGAGCACTGCTTACGCCGCCAAGATCTACCGACAGTATGGCAAGGAAAGCATCGACAACGTGAAGGAGAATCCCTACCGTCTTGCCGATGACATCTGGGGCATTGGTTTCAAGACTGCCGACGGAATAGCCAGCAAGATGGGTTATGAGAAGAACGATCTGAGAAGATGCAAGAGCGGAATCAGTTACACCCTAAATGAACTCTCCAACGAAGGTCACGTTTATGCTGTAGAAGAACAGCTTATAGAAGCCGCAAAGAAACTGCTCGAAGCCGATGAAGAACCTATCAGACAAGCCATAGCGGAAATGATCATTTCAGAAAATCTCATCCGTGAGAACGAAGCCATCTATCTGCCTCCCTTCTATCATTCTGAACGTGGAACGGCTAAGAAACTGCTGGAGTTGATGAAAGGTCAGGGTCCTACCCTCTTCAATATGCAGACCGATATCCAGGCAATAGAAAAGGCTTCAGGCATCAGATACGACGAGGTGCAGATTGCCGCCATTGAGCAGGCTGTACGCTCTAAAGTGATGGTGCTGACGGGTGGCCCTGGAACAGGAAAGACCACGACGACGCAAGGTATCATTTCTGCTTACAAAACGGCAGGGATGAGGATTCTGCTGGCGGCTCCTACGGGCAGAGCTTCCAAGCGAATGAGCGAGGCCACGGGCATGGAAGCCAAGACCATCCACCGACTGCTGGAGTTTAATCCGCAGGACGGATACAAGCGCAACGAAGAGAACCCGCTGGAGGGTGATGCGCTGATCGTGGATGAGTGTTCGATGATAGACATCATCCTGATGTATAATCTGATGAAGGCGATTCCGGAGCACATGCGCCTGGTGCTGGTGGGCGACATTGACCAGCTGCCGAGTGTGGGAGCAGGAAACGTTCTGCGCGACATCATCGACTCAGAGAAGATTCCGGTCATCCGACTCACCCGCATCTTCCGACAGGCGCAGTCGAGCCGAATCATCATGAGTGCCCACGCCATCAACCAGGGATATTATCCAGACACGAGCAACGGCAAGCAGACCGATTTCTTCTTCATCAAGAATGAAGACCCGGAGCAAGTGGCTACGGAAATCGTGAATCTTGTAAAATATCGTTTACCAAAAGCTTACAATCAGCCACAGAGTAACATCCAGGTGCTTACCCCGATGCAGAGGAGCGTGGTAGGTGCAGCCAATCTGAACATGATGCTGCAGCAGGCACTCAACACATCCAACCTGGGAATCAGCCGTGGCGGAACCACCTACAAACTGGGCGACCGCGTAATGCAGATTAGAAATAATTACGACAAGAATGTATTCAATGGCGACATCGGAACCATAGAGAAAGTGAATATGGAAGACCGCACCATCTCCGTGAGTTTCGAGGACCATTCAGTTGAATACGAGGCAGCGGAGCTGGATGAGTTGACGTTGGCCTACGCTACCACTATCCACAAGAGTCAGGGTTCGGAATATCCCATCGTGGTCATCCCTATCCTGATGACTCATTTCGTGATGCTTCAGCGCAACCTCATCTACACAGGAATCACGAGAGCCAAGAAAATCTGCGTGCTCATCGGTCAGCCCAAAGCCCTCGCCTATGCTGTAAGAAATCTGACTGTGAGCAACAGAAACACGAAATTGAAAGAACGGTTACGTGGCGAGATTGAGGCGGCAACCAATTCTTCTCCACTCCACTTCAGTAAGCCGTATATTTTGCCTGAAGAGAATCAGCCAATGATGGCTGCAGAGCCGGACCCAAAATAAAATCCTGAATGGCAAAACATCTCTCGTATCATAATTTAAAGGAAAAATCTGATGAAACATATAAAGACTGCATTGATAGGATTCGGGTATCGGGGCAAACAATTGCTGCGGCTGTTACGCACGATTGAAAGCTATGAGATTGTCGGTATCGCCGACATCAACGGCTGCGGGGATTCGGAATCTCCGGGCGCTTCCTTCTATCAGGGCGAGGAAGCCTACAAGATGATGCTCGACGAGCAACAGCCCAATCTGGTTTTCATCACCACCCCCTGGCACCTCCACATCACCCACGCCACAGAATGCATACTGCGAAACTGCCATGTGGCTCTCGAAATCAAAGGCGGACTCTGCCAGAATGAATATGCCCCGCTACAGGAAATCGCCCAACAGAAAGGAGTAAAGGTTTTTCCGCTGGAGAACACCCTCTTCATGCGAGAAATCCTTGCTGTAAAAAGAATGGTGGATGAAGGAGCACTTGGAGAAATCATCTATATGAGAGGCGGTTACCGCCACGACCTGCGCAAGCTGCTGCTCGATGACAATGGGGTACTGGGTAGACGAAAAGGTACGGAAAGCGTGTGGAGAAGCCGTTTCTACTCGCACCACAACGCCGACATCTATCCCACCCATGGACTCGGTCCGCTCTGCATGATTCTGGGCATCGGGAAAACAGACCATCTCGCCTGGCTTACATCCTTCGCCACCAAGGCTGTGGGACTTCGCCAGCACATGTCAGAAAATGATAATACTCCCATCACCCTGGGCGACATCATCTCTACGCAGATTGAAACCCAGGGCGGAACGCTCATCTCACTCACTCATGACACGACCCTGCCTCGCCCAAGAAGCCTCGACTTTGAGGTGCAGGGTTCGCTGGGCATCTGGGACGGCGTGAACCGACGCATCTACCTGGAGGAGATGAACTCGGAAACCTGGCAAGACGACCACGCTATCCTGGCTCTATACGAAAGCCGCGAATGGCAGCTTTGGGGCGAGAAAGCCCTGAAGCACGACAGCCATCACCAGGGGATGGACTACATCATGTTGAGATGCGTTGCCGCTGAACTGACAAAAAACGCAAGCGCAGATTCGGCGGGAAGCATCCGCTATCCTGCCACGCTAAGCGATCTGGCCCTCTGGACATCGGTAACCCTCCTGTCTGAAATTTCCATCAGGGAGCATCGCCGTGTGGCATTTGGTTATTCAAGCGATTTGCAATATAAAAAGAACAAGAATTTATAATACATATAGAATAAGAAACAGATATGATTACAGTTGATGGATTGACCGTAGAATTCGGCGGCACCACCCTATTCAAAGACATTTCCTTCCAGATCAACGAGAAGGACCGTATAGCCCTGATGGGCAAGAATGGCGCAGGAAAGAGTACCCTGCTCAAGATCATCGCAGGCGTAAGAACAGCCACACGTGGCTCCGTTTCCGCTCCAAAAGACTGCGTCATCGCCTATCTGCCTCAGCATCTGATGACCGAAGACGGAAGAACCGTGTTCGAGGAAACCTGCCAGGCGTTCGCCCATCTCCACGAGATGCAGGCAGAGATTGACCGCATCAACAACGAGCTCACTACCCGCACGGATTATGACAGCGACGACTATATGCAGCTCATCGAAAAAGTATCTTCATTGTCTGAGAAATTCTATGCAATCGACATGACCCACTTCGAGGAGGATGTAGAGAAGACTCTACTCGGTCTGGGCTTCGAACGCTCTGACTTCAACCGCCCTACCAGCGAGTTTTCGGGAGGTTGGCGCATGCGTATCGAGCTTGCCAAACTGCTGCTGAAATCGCCTGACGTGCTGCTCCTGGATGAGCCTACCAACCACCTCGACATCGAATCTATCGGATGGCTCGAAGACTTCATCATCAACAGTTCGAAAGCGGTGGTAGTGATCAGTCACGACCGAAAATTCGTAGATGACATTACAACAAGAACCATCGAGGTTACCATGGGCAGAATCTACGACTACAAGGCTACCTACAGCCAGTATCTGGAACTGCGCAAGGAACGCCGCGAACAGCAGATGAAGAAATATGAGGAACAGCAGAAGATGATTGCCGAGACCAAGGACTTCATCGAGCGATTCAAGGGTACGTATTCGAAGACTTTCCAGGTGCAGAGCCGCGTGAAGATGCTCGAAAAGCTGGAACTGATCGAGGTGGACGAGGAGGATACCAGCCGACTGAGACTGAAGTTCCCTCCAAGTCCGAGAAGCGGAGCCTATCCGGTTCAGATGAGTGACGTGGCAATGGCATTTGATGACAAGCAGATATTCAGCGGCGTGAATCTTACCGTGGAGCGTGGCGACAAGATTGCCTTCGTGGGAAGAAACGGTGAGGGTAAATCTACGCTCGTAAAATGCATCATGGGTCAGCTTCAGAACGAGGGTAAGCTAGAATTAGGACACAATGTTCAGATTGGCTATTTTGCTCAGAATCAGGCTTCTCTGCTCGATGGCGAGCTTACGGTTTTCCAGACGATAGATGATGTTGCCAAGGGCGAAATCAGAAATAAGATTCGCGATTTGCTGGGTGCATTCATGTTTGGTGGCGAGGATTCTACCAAGAAGGTAAAGGTTTTGTCGGGTGGTGAAAGAACCCGTCTGGCTATCCTGAAGCTGCTGTTGGAACCGGTGAATCTGCTGATTCTCGATGAGCCTACCAACCACCTGGATCTCAAGACGAAGGATGTACTGAAACAGGCGCTGCTGGATTTCGACGGCACGCTGATTGTAGTGAGTCACGACCGTGACTTCCTGGATGGTCTGGTCAGCAAGGTGTACGAATTCGGCCATGGTCGCGTCCGCGAGCATCTCTGCGGAATCTACGAGTTCCTGGAAACAAAGAAAATGGAAAGCCTTCAGGAATTGGAGAAGAAATAAAATCTCAAAAGGTATTTTACGAAAGAGGATGCTTCATTATTCATCGAATGAAGAAACGAAAAAGAGGGTGTGTCATAGACTTATGACACACCCTCTTGTATTTTCAAATAATTTCTTTAAAATTATTTCTTTTTCTTCAATTCCAACTTCGGAATCTTGACTTTCTGACCTGGTTTCAACAGGGAAGTACCATTCAGAGCTTCTACGTAACATTCCATTCCTGGACCTAAGTACTTTTGGCTGAGCGACTTGATGGTTTGTCCTTCTCTTGCCGTAACTACCTCGGAAACACCAATAATACGATAGGCTCCGGTTCGAACACGAACATCCTGGTCGTATTTGCTGCTTGCCTGGGCAGCATGCTTTTCAGCCTGTTTTCTGGCTTCTTCTTTCTTCTTAGCTTCTGCAAGCTTTTTAGTCTCCTGCTGTTTCTTTGCATCTGCGAGTTTCTTGGCTTCCAAATTCTTCTTTGCCTCAGCCGATTTTACATCAATTGATTGCTTATCAACCGTCGCATTCATATTCTGCCCGGCATTTTCGACTTTCTTGACAGCTTCACTTGCCTGTACCATTCTTACACTATCCTCGATAGCCTTTTTGCGAAGAATTTCTTCCTGCGTTGAAGCAGACTTGGTTGGCGCCTTCTTCTCTGTCGCAATCTGCTGGTAATTATCCAACTGTAGAGCGAGATGATCACGCTGGGCAGCCATCTTGCCATAATTAAAAGCAAACCAACCAAAGCCTCCTATCATTACCAGGAATACTACGCTCGCTGCAATAACCAGATAACGAGGCAAAACAACATGTCGCTTATCGGTTTCCTCATCTGAAGAAGGAGTTTCCTCATCTGAAGAAGGAGTTTCCTCATCTGAAGAAGCTTCCTCTGCAATAGGAGCTTCCTCTGCAATAGGAACTTTCTCTGCAATAGGAGTTTCCTCTGTTAATGTCGATTCATTTTCTTCATCAGAAACAACAGACTCAACTTCATTCTGAGCTGGAGCTTCAGATTCCTTTGTTTCCAATTCAGAAGTTGCAGATTCAGATTCTTCCGGTTCAGATACTGCAGGTTTAAATACAGCAGGTTCTGTCGCTGCAGGTTCTGATCCTTCCGGTTTCTTTTCTTCCGGTTCAGCAACATTTTCCTGAGACAATCTCTTCTCTCCTATCACAATCATTTCATCGCTAACAGGAGCATCGTTTTCTTCATCCAAAAAATCTATCACACCACTTGTTGCAGGAGAATCCTGTTCAACAAAAGATTCCACGGAAGAATTTTCTGAATCAGGAACACACTCTAACGTAGAATCGAATACAGAACCGTCCTCTTCAGCATTTTCAAATTTTCTGTCGATTTCATCAAAATCCACACCATCATTCACCACAACGGTCTCAAACTGGGCGAAAGGCTTGTTCACAATTTCCTTCAGAATATTATCGGGCGTGAAAGAAATCTTGTCACGGCCCTCGATGATGATACGCTCGCCCGTGTTCACATCCACGCTTTCACGATCCTTCACCGCCATTACCTTGAAAGTACCAAGCCACTTCATCTTCACGAGCTTATCAGACTGAAGCCCCTCGTTGGCAACATCAAACATCTTTCTGATAAACAATTCGGCATCCTGCAGACTGATTCCCGACTTCTCTGCCAGGCGCTGCGCCAAGTCGCTTAAACTAATCTTACTCATAGTCTTCACCTCCATTCTTCAGTTTTTCCTTGACACTGGCCACAGGGCGAAAGCCGAGTACGAGCTTAGGCGGAACAAGCTGGCGCTTCTTGGTTGTAGGATTAACAACCACACGCTCCAAGCGCTTCTTTACCTCAAACGTACCAAAGTTGGGGATAGAGACAGCCTCACCATCCTCAAATTCAGCAATCATAGCATCTATCACCTTGCGCACCATTTTCTGGGTGTCGTCCTGTGAATAGCCAGTCTGCTGAGCAAGTTCTGCAATATACTCCTTGTTATTCATTCTGATGTCAAAATATTACCTCCCATATTACTTTACCACTTCTCCGTAGAGATCAAACTCCTCGCTCTGGGTAATCTTCACATTGTAGAAGCAACCCACGCGCAGACGCTTCTCTCCTGCCTTAATCAGCACTTCAGGATCCACCTCTGGCGAGCAGAATTCGGTTCTTCCGACATAGTAATCACCCTCCTTGCGGTCGATAATCACCTTCAAAACCTTGCCCACTTTCTCAGCCTCTACCTCAGCGCTGATTTCCTGCTGCAGAATCATCAGTTCGTCAAGGCGGCGCTGCTTCACCTCGGCAGGAACATCATCCTCGTAGTTATTGGCACTATAGGTACCCTCCTCCTCAGAATAAGCAAAGGCACCCATACGCTCAAAGCGCTGAGTACGAACGAATTCGAGCAATTCATGGAAATCTTCCTGAGTCTCGCCAGGGAAACCCACCATCAGAGTGGTACGGATATGAATGCCCGGCACACGCTCACGGATGGTCTTGAGCAGATCAATGGTTTCCTGCTTGCTCACGTGGCGATGCATTCTGTTGAGCATATTGTCGCTGATATGCTGCAGGGCGATGTCAAGATACTTACATACGTTTGGCTTCTCGCGCATCACATCAAGCAGATCGAGCGGGAACTGGTTAGGATAAGCATAGTGCAGACGGATCCACTTCACACCCGGAATATCCGCCATGCGGCTGATGAGTTCGGTGATGTGATGCTTGCCGTCCAGGTCCACACCGTAGTAGGTGAGCTCTTGGGCGATAATCTGGAATTCCTTCACACCATCGGCTACCAGTTGGCGCACCTCGTCGAGGATTTCATCCATCGGACGGGAAACGTGCTTGCCAGTGATGATAGGTATGGCACAATACGCACAGCGGCGGTTGCAACCTTCAGAAATCTTGATATAGGCATAATGATGAGGAGTAGTGAGATGGCGGGTTCCACTGCAAGCAGGCACTTCTGCCTTGCCCAGTTCCTTGAGCAACTCCTTATAATTAAACTTACCATAAAACTTATCCACCTCGGGCATCTCTGCCTCCAGTTCCTTCTGGTAGCGCTGTGAAAGACAACCCATCACATAGAGCTTGCGGAGTCGTCCCTCTTCCTTAGCCTGGATGAACTCCAGAATGGTATCGATACTCTCCTGCTTGGCATCCTCGATAAAGCCGCATGTATTGATGACGGCAATTTCACCCTGTGGGCGTTTCGGGTCATGAACGCAGTGGTAGCCATTGTCCTCGAAAAGCTTCATCAAGGTCTCGCTGTCCACCAGATTCTTGGAGCAACCCATGGTTACTATATCTATCTGATTTTTCTTCATTCTTATCCTACTTATCCTATAATAATCTTAATCTAATTCTTTTCTCGACTATTTTACATCGAGCTTCATCTAATTCTTTTCTTAAAGTCTATAAGCACCTGTATTCTAGTGTTTAAAGAGGGAGTCAACAAATTCAGATTTATTGAAGAGCTGGAGATCCTCCATACCCTCGCCCAATCCGATATACTTCACTGGCACCTTGAGCTGGTCGGAGATACCGATTACCACGCCACCCTTAGCCGTACCATCGAGCTTGGTGATGGCGAGCGAAGAGATATTGGTAACGGCAGCAAACTGCTTAGCCTGCTCAAAAGCGTTCTGTCCGGTACTTCCATCCAGAACGAGCATCACCTCATCCGGAGCCTCAGGCATGACCTTCTTCATCACCTCCTTGATCTTCTTCAACTCATTCATCAGGTTCACCTTATTATGAAGGCGTCCGGCGGTATCAATCAGCACCACGTCGGCACCGTTCGCCTTGGCGCTCTGCAGGGTATCGAAGGCCACACTGGCAGGGTCAGAACCCATCTGCTGCTTCACCACTGGCACCCCTACTCGCTCGCCCCAAATGCAGATCTGTTCCACGGCAGCGGCACGGAAGGTATCGGCAGCACCGAGATACACCTTCTTGCCAGCCTTCTTAAACTGATAGGCGAGCTTTCCTATGGTGGTAGTCTTGCCCACACCATTCACACCCACTACCAGAATCACGTATGGCTTATGATCGGAAGGCAAATCCCAGTTTTCATTGTCATCGGTATGATTTTCCTCTAGGAGGCTTGCAATCTCTTCTCTCAGGATTCTGTTGAGTTCTGAGGTAGAAACATACTTATCTCTTGCCACGCGTTCTTCGATACGTCGGATGATCTTCACGGTAGTCTCCACCCCTACATCGGATGTGATGAGCACCTCCTCCAAATCATCAAGCACGTCATCATCTACGGTTGACTTACCAGCCACCGCACGCGCCAATTTTCCAAACACGCTCTCCTTGGTCTTTTCGAGACCTTTATCGAGAGTTTCCTTTTTTTTGTTGCTAAATAATCCGAATAATCCCATATTTATAGCTATATTTTTTTGCAAAGATACGAAAATATTTGAAACTAGGAGCGTTTTTCCTAAAAAATATTGTTAACTTAGCAAAAGAATGTATAAATAATCGCTTCCAAATAGAAATATATCAAGTTATTTTTATACCTTTGTATGTTAGAAACACCTCCGAGCTCCTATACTCGGACGAGGAGGACAAGACATTAAACATTTAAACAACAGATCATGAAAAAGATATTTATCTCAATACTCGTGCTGATTTCTGCTCTCACCATACAGGCACAGAATGTGCTTACCCCTGAGCAGCAGTTGGAAAAGGCGCAAAAAGAGTTAGAAGAAGCCCAAAAGGCACTGGAAGCAGCCAAGGCTCAGGCAGATGCTGCCAAGGTGAAGGCGGAAGCAGAAAAAATAAAGGCGGAAGCTGAGAAAACGAAAGCGGAAGCTGCGAGATTGAAGGCTGAAGCTGAAAGAATGAAGCAGGAGGCAGAAAAGCTGAAGAAGAATGCAGAGAATTCGGTGCCTGCTACCAAGACTTCTGTACCAGCTACAGAAACGGTGCCTGCGATGAAGATCCAGGATAATGCCACCAAGAAGCAGAATACTACTGGAACTTCTGAAGGTGCGGGTTGGGTCGTACCAACCGTGACAGAGGAGATAGAAGAGAAAAAGGTGGAAAAGACTTCCGAGGGCGTGGTGCTCAAGGAAGATCCGAAATACCTGGCGGGAGCCATCCAGCTTAATGCCGAGGGAAAAGTAGAATTTGTTCTCGACACCCAGGCAAACGGAAAGAGTGCAGACGAAATCTACAACATCGTTTTCCAGTATATGAGCAAGCTCATCAAGAATGAGCAGAACATCAACAGCCGCATCCCCCTGGTGAACAGAAACAACAAGAACGAGCAGATCATCGCCTGTATCATGGACGAATGGTTTGTCTTCAATCAGTCGTTCATCTCTCTCGACCGCTCTGAGACCAAGTACCAGCTGGTGGCAACCATCAGCGACAACCATCTCCACCTCTCTATGACCCGAATCGTATTCAACTACGAGGAAGGCAGAAGCACCGGTTTCAAGGAGCCGGCAGAGAAAGTGATTACCGACAAATATGCCCTGACCAAGAAGAAAAACGACTTGGCCAAGATCTACGGCAAGTTCCGACGCGGAACCATCGACCGCAAGAACCAGATCTTCAATGATCTGACCAAACTTGTTCGAAAATAAAAATCATCTCATAAAAATATGGATCAGACAAAAGATAACAACACAACAAACATCCCACAGAGCGAAGAAACCGCAAAGGCGCAGCCACAGAGCCAGAGCCACGAGGCGTCTCAGACGCAGCCACAGACCAGCTATGCCGTGCGCCCAAATCGTCGCCACCACAGAAGATTGGAGTATGCAGACAAGAGCAATATGCTCGTAGCCAGAAACTGGCTCAACATCGGATTCATGCTCTTCGCCATCGTAGGCGTCATACTCTGGACCCAGATGGATGACCGCACGATTGCCAATGTACTGCTGTTCATCGGCGTAGTCTTGAAAATTGCCGAGGTTTGCATCCGATTATTCAAAAAATAAGAAAGGTTTGCATCCGACCATTCAAAACAGGCTTGCATCCGCTTATTCAATAAATAAGAAATGAAGAAAATATTATTCTCTACAATCCTAGCTTGTGCTGCAACTCTACCAGTTGCGGCACAACGCGATTTTACGGATTTCAACAATAACGAAGACTCACAGTTCCGCCCACAGACCGGCAACCGCATCAACACCGACTCGCTGGGCACTGACAAGGAGATTCCGAAGGGCATCAGGGTATGGACTGTGGATGAGAGATTTGGAGATACCCGGGCTGCTGTGGTGGACACCATGCAGGCAATGTACCAGAACACTACCTTCACCGAAGGACTGCGCGGAGAGTACAACACCCTGGGCAATATGGGTACCGCCCGCATCAACCGCATCTTCATCGACCGACGCAACACGCAGGGCAACTTCATCTTCACCGAGCCATACGACAACATCGTTACCCCGGTGAGTGACTTCCACTTCACCAACACCTACTCGCCTATCACCAACATCACGCTGAATAGCTGCGGTGACAGAACCAACGGTGAGGATGACTTCAAGGCAATCTTTGCGGTGAATGCCAACAAGCAGCTGGGTGGCGGATTCCGATTCGACTACAAATACGGTCGCGGCTACTACGATGCACAGAGCACGGCGCACTTCAAATATACGATGTGGACTTCTTATCTGGGCGACCGCTACCAGGCGCACTTCCTCTTCAGCACCAATCACCAGAAGGTGACGGAGAACGGAGGTATCTCCAATGATGACTACATCAAGCATCCGGAGCTTTTCACCGAGAGTTTCGCCACCAACGAAATACCGACCGTGCTGCAGCAGAACTGGAATCGCAACGACAATCAACACATCTTCTTCACCCACCGCTACAATGTGGGCTTCAGCCGCAAGGTGAAGATGACCGAGGAAGAAATCAAGGCCAAGAAATTCGCCATGGAGTCAGCAAAGGACAATGCAGCCGAGGAAGCCAAGGAGGAGGCAAGAAAGAAAGCAAGGGAACAAGGCAGGGAGTTTGACGAAAAGGCTTTCGACAAAAACCAGAAGAAGCAGTTCTCAGGTCGCCCTACAGATGCAAAGATTGCCGGCGATGAACCTGCCAAGAACAACAAGGCAATAGTTGCAAACAAGGCAGCCCAGGACTTCAAGAGCGACAGCACTCGAATTGCAGTAAACAGCAAGGCAATGGCAGACAGTCTGCTCACCGTAGAGAAGAAGAAAGCGCAGGACTCACTCTTCTACAAGACAGAATATGTTCCGGTAACCAGCTTCATCCACACCGTGCAGTTTGATAACTACAAGCGTATCTACCAGGCTTACCAGACTCCACAGGACTACTATCTCAAGGAGTACTACAATGCCGGCAAGTTTACAGGCGATTCTATCTACGATCAGACCCGTCACTGGCGCATCAAGAACACCGTGGCAATGGGAACGCTCGAGGGATTCAGCAAATGGGCAAAGGCTGGTCTGAAAGCTTTCGCCAGCTATGACCTCCGCCACTACGAACTGCCGAATACCGAAGGCGGATTAGAGAAGTTCAATGAGCATGTTCTGAGCGTAGGCGGTCAGCTGAGCAAGACTCAGGGCAAGACCCTTCACTATAATGTCGTGGGCGAGGTAGGACTCACCGGAGTGGATGCCGGTACCTTTGCAATCGACGGAAGCGCAGACATCAACCTGCCATTCCTGGGTGACACCGTACAGGTTAGAGGCGATGCATTCATACATCACGAAACGCCATCGTTCTACTATCGCAAGTATCACGCCCGACATCTCTGGTGGGATGATGATCTGAGCAAGATTATCCATACCCGCATCATGGGAACTCTGAGATTCGGCAAGACTAACACCACGCTGCGTGTGGCTGTGGATGAAATCAAGAACTATACTTATTTCTCACAGCAATATACGATTACAGAAAATGGTCTGCGCACAGGCGTGACAGTGACACCAATGCAGAGCGGCGACGCCATCAATCTGATTACAGCGCAGCTGCAACAGGACTTCAAGTTCGGTATTTTCAACTGGCAGAATATGATTACCTACCAGCATACCAGCAGCAAGAGTACCCTGCCAGTGCCAGACCTCAACGTATATACCAATCTCTTCATCAAGTTCAAGGTGGTAAAAGTACTGAATATCGAGCTGGGTGCCGACGCCAGATACTTCACCAGCTACGAGGCTCCGGATTATTCTCCTTACATCGGTCAATATACCGTACAGGGCAACGGCGAGAAGAACGTGAAGGTGGGCAACTACCCTATCGTCAATGCCTACGCCAATGTTCACATCAAGCACACCCGCTTCTTCGTGATGATGAGCCATCTGAATGCAGGACAAGGCGACAAGAACTACTTCTTCACCCCTCACTATCCGATGAACCAGCGAGTTTTCAGAATGGGTGTAAGCTGGAACTTCTTCAACTAGGAAGCGAATCTTTTCCACAAGAGATTCTTCTGAAACAAAATAGAAGCGAATCTTTTCCACAAGAGATTCTTCTGAAACAAAATAGAAGCGAATCTTTTCTTAATGAATAACAACAAGGAGCGAGGTTCCCCCAAAACCTCGCTCCTTATAATTTAAAAGCAACAATATGATGATAAAGACAAATTCTATCAAGGCATGGTTTCTCGCCGCCCGCCCCGTCACCCTTTCGGCAGCGGCAGTACCGGTGATGCTGGGAGTAGCCCTGGCATACAAGGATTCCAACGTCCACTGCCAATGGGTTCCAGCCCTGCTCTGTCTGCTCTTTGCTTGGATAATGCAGATAGACTCAAACCTGGTAAACGACTTCTTCGATTTCAAGCATGGCAACGACGATGAAACCAGATTAGGTCCAAAGAGAGCCTGCGCCGAAGGCTGGATCACCATGAAAGCCATGAAATGGGGCATCATCATCACTACCCTTCTGGGCTGTATCATCGGTTTGCCCCTCGCCTTTTACGGCGGAAAGGAAATGATCATCGTGGGTATCTGCTGCGTCCTCTTCTGTTTCCTCTACACTACCAAGCTGAGCTATCTGGGATTGGGCGACCTGCTGGTACTTCTCTTTTTCGGCATCGTGCCGGTCTGCTGCACCTACTACCTGGTCATGCCGGAAGGAATGCAGGGAGTATCAACGGAAGCCATACTTACCTCCATCGCCTGCGGACTGGTAGTAGATACGCTGCTCATTCTGAACAACTATCGCGACTACGACAACGACATCAAGGCGGGCAAGAAGACGCTGATTGTTCACATCGGCAAGAAAAACGGCGAGCGTCTCTACTGCGCACTGGGCAACATCGGTATCCTCATCATGATTGGAATCAACATCTATGGTGCACTTGCCTACGATGCAGATACTAAGTTTTTGCCTTTCGCCGCCACATATCTCGTGGTGCACAACCGAACATTCGCCAAGATGAGGAAGATAGGAGAAGGCAGAATGCTGAACAAGGTACTGGGCTACACGGCTCTCAACATCTTTACCTTTGGTATGATCTCTACCTTCATCATCCTTGGAATGATGTGGTAATCCCAGAGATACCCGCCCCCTCTGGAATGGCATGAGAAGATTCTAGAATGAGAAGATAACATTCAGGAATAATAATTATATAATGTACGCGCGTACATTATATATAAAAGAAGAAAAAGTATGAAGCAACAAGTAAATCTCGAAATCATGCAGTTTGTGGAAACACAGATTCTGCCCAAATATACAGAATTTGGCGAAAGCCACGGATTGCGCCACGTAACCCGTGTCATCAAAAACGCCCTGAAACTCGTACCTGTAACAGGTGCCGACATCGACATGGTTTATATCGTTGCCGCCTATCACGACCTGGGAATGAGCGGTCCGCGCGCCATCCACCACCTCACCAGTGGCAAAATCCTCCAGGCTGATGCCAGACTGAAGCGCTGGTTCACTCCCGAGCAGATTAAAATCATGAAAGAAGCCGTGGAGGATCACCGCGCCTCCTCCAGTCGCCAGCCCCGAAGCATCTATGGCAAGATTGTTGCCGAAGCCGACCGCGACATCGATATTCACGAAATCTTTCTTCGTGCCATTGAATACGGAGAGGAGAACTATCCCGGAAAAGGAAAGGAAGAGCAATGGCAGCGGTTCGCCGACCACATGGACGAGAAATATTCCCGCAACGGCTACATCAAGCTCTGGATTCCCAACTCACCCAATGAGAAAGCTCTGAAAGAGCTGCGGAATATCATTGAGGACAAGACAGAACTCAGGAAATATTTCGAAGAAATATACGAAGAGCTCAGGAAAAAGAAGTCTTGACCCTTGAGAGAAACAAGGAAAAGGGAGTTCTGACTTTTAATAAAGAAGATTTTTCGAAAAAATCAGCAGAAAGATTTGGTAGTTTCAAAAGATTGCATTATCTTTGCAGTATAGAAAACCCAAAGACTTCTATCAATAGATGATAGCCTATGCTATGTCTATTCGACAAAGATATAAGGGTCGTGTCGGTTCGATCGGGATACTCATCAAATTACACTTATGAAACCGAGAAGACTTCTCTTGCCTATGGCGGGCCACATAAACTGACATGTCAACTAAGCTGCAAAGCCGGTGGATTACAAAAGCGGAGAGCTCTCAAATGTTTATGACATTCGGAGTTTCATCACATCATCGAGCGACCCTTTCCTACAGGAGGCAGATTTCCAATAATTGGTAAATCTGCCTCCTTTTTTGTTGACAAAGTCAGCTTATCCCCTATAATTCCTCCCAAAAACAAGAAAAATCAAGAAAATATGCATATTTCTTGAAAAAAGTTGCAGAAAAATTTGGTGGAACAAAAAAAATGTAGTATCTTTGCACCCGCATTTGAGAACGATGCTTGTTGATTTGGCAACAATATCCGATTGGAAGGTTGGGTGAGTGGCTGAAACCACCAGTTTGCTAAACTG
>UMLJ01058719.1_pt1 | contig 16279 bp, 30 predicted proteins | sample 1966521 | NCBI WGS metagenome assembly UMLJ01 (sample SAMEA4836199, study PRJEB28245) | human gut metagenome | biome: gut microbiome; material: fecal sample | place: Denmark | collected 2008
AAGAAATATCCGTATCAAATGGACACCAAATTGTTGAATTAGGACTAATATACTTTGCAATAGGCTTAATTGCATATAACGGTGTATAATATTCATCCTGTTTATTACATACTACATCCAATTTCATAATTTATACCTCTGTATTATTTTGTGTAGAAGCCGCCCCAATACAATACGCCAAACTCAATCATAAATGCAATAATGGATGTTAGCGTATTGTATTCTTCCCCGCAATTCTTTGTCCATACACTAAGATTATGAAGAATTAACCAAAGTGTAACAATAATTTGTGGAATGCCAAAATGTAAATTCATATATATCTCTTACTTTCCTGTGCTACCAAAACCGCCATCATTTCTTGCTGTTTCGGTAAGATTTTCTACTTCTTCAAACTTTGCCTGATGATAGTTTACAAAAGTAACCTGTGCAATACGCTGACCATGCTCTACTACACGAGGTTCATCAGAATCATTATGTAGAGCAACAATATATTCGCCCATATAATCGCAGTCACAATATCCTACCGCATTCGCAGGACGTAGACCTTCCTTAGTAGATAGACCAGAACGTGCATAGATAAGACCCGCAAAACCATCTGGCAGTTCAAAAGCAACACCAGTACCAATCTTTACAGTGGTATGTGGGTCAATAATAACCTTATCACAATCAATTAGATGAGCATATAGGTCTGCACAACCCGCCTTTTCACTACCGTATGTTGGAATAACAGAATCATCATATAGCTTCTTTACCTTAATACGAATAGAGCTAACAGTCATCTGTTCAAATACCTGTGCTGCGATAGAAGCCACAAACTGACCAAAATCTACCATCTGTCCACCGCCCATTAGTGGATTACCATGTGAATCTGCAATAGTAGGCTTACCGTCATTTGGAATAATTAGACCCATGTTATATATCTCCTTTAATTAAAATTACTCATTACAATATAAACCAGTTTCGTCTACGATTTTACAATCTGTGTACCCTTCTTGTGCTAACTTCATACCAAGCTTTACAGCATTAATAAAATCCTGTTCATCGAACAAATCACGACCGATAATCGCATCTTCTGGACATTCATTTAAATTCCATACAGAAAATACCATATTGTCATCGTTGTCAAACACACTTACACCAACTGCAAAATCATTTGAGTCAGTTTCATACTGAGCTTGAAAATTATACGTCTTTCCATTCATCGTCATTCACACTCCAATTCACAACAATATCTACATGACATAGTAGAATATATAGCAACGCACATATTACCTTGACTGATAATGAATTATTCACTACCATTCCATAACAATATAACGCCATAAGAAGTAGCTTAATTGTTCTCAACACAGATGGCAAATATATCTTAATATTAATAATCGGCGTAATCACACTCACCTCTTTCTTTTACTGTATTCATATTATATCATACTATTTGTAAAATGTCAATAGAAAATAAAAAGAGAGTGGAAATTTTTCCACTCTCTTTTATATTATGTTTATCGCTTGACATAAACGTTGTGATACTGTACACCAAGACGATATGCTTCGCTATGAGAACCAACCAGTACATCAATAGTATTAGAACCAAATGCACCAGTATCAACCGCAGTACGCCAGCCAATACCTTCAATATACACCTTAGAACCAAGAGGAATTTCAGAAGGATTTACCGCAATAGAATCTCCTACTGTTAGGTGAGTACCAATAGCGGTTAGTCCATCAGAACGACCGTTGCATGTATAACAGGGACAATAAAATGTAATGCGGTATTTCCCATAGTACATACCCTTATTCGCCTGTTCCTTCTTCTTCTTTTCTTCCTCAGCCTTTTTCTTGGCAGCTTCTTCATCAGCTACTTCTTTCTTGTACTGGGCAGTAAGTGAATTATACTGCTTTACAAGTTCATTATAATTATCATTTGCATCATTCCACAGTACCTTTGCTGACTGAATTACTTCATGGTCATCGTCCGCACCAGTAGAACGAACCGCTTCTGCATGAGAATGCGCATAATTCATGTAAGACTGATAAGTTTTCATCTGCGCAGTTACATCATCAATCTTAGCCTTTGTATCAACAGAAGCAGCACCAGCAGTAATAGAACCTACTGCCATAATACTAATACAGGAAATCACCAAACGCTTCATCTTATTATTAATAAACATAAATAAATTACCTCTTTCTAATTTTCGTCACTTATTTCTTACGACTATTCTTCACATATTAGATAAATCTAATATATTATTTTTCGTGTTCAGAACATCGCTTCTACGATTAGAAATTAGCATTTCAGCCAATTTCAAACCTGATGTATGAATAACATCGGTAGAATTAAACTCATGTTGGCTACATGAGACATACGATTAATAAAACCCACAAATCAATTGAACACGTTGTGTGTTATTTTATCACTTCATCAGAGAAGTAATATCCATCATGTTACCTTCGCCCATTACAGTAGGTAGCTTACCATCCCACTTTTCAATGAACTTAGACATGAGTACTTCATCTGTAGCAGATTCTTGAATTAGCTTATTAGACTTTGCTTCTGCTTCGGCTTCTACAATCTTCTGCTCTGCAACAATCTTAGCCTTTGCAAGATTCTGCTGTTCTGTCTTAACTTCCTGTTCAGCGGTAGTTTTCTTTTCAATGGCATTATTAAATTCAGCAGTAAATCCCATATTAAGGATATTCATTTCTGCAATATTAATGCCATAAGGAGTTACCTTTTTAGTTAAAGACTCCTTAATAATATTAGTTACTTCTGCACGATTAGTAATAAGTTCTTCTGCTGTATACTTTGCAAAAGCCGCCTTAACACTTTCCTGTACCGCAGGACGAATTAGAATTGTATCCCAATCCCTACCTACAGTCTTATAAAGAGAAGATGACTTTGTACCAATTACATTATAGTTTACAGACACGTTGGCATTAACAATCTGTAAATCCTTAGAAGAAGCTTCGCCTTGTACATCAGTACGCTGAATCTTATTATCAATAACAACTACCTTTTGAACAAAAGGAGCTTTGAAGTTAAGACCAGATTCCAGAGTTGTATCTTGTACCTTTCCGAGAGTTACAATTACGCCAGATGCACCTGATGGAACGATACTAACAGCCTGTACAAGTACAAGTACAACTGCGCAAGCAACTGCACCAAAAATCATTGGCTTTTTCTTATTGATTACACCAAGAACTGCAAGTGCAATAGTTGCTACAAACAAAATAACACTAATAATAATTGCAATCATCAAATATACTCCTTTTAATTCCTATATTAAGTTGTCAAGCTATCTTAGCCCAAGGGAATCACATCCTTACTTAATGTCACTATATAGTGTGCAACCATTTCTGATTACATTATATATTATATCATATAGTTTATCAAATGTCAAGAGAAATTTTTGTATTTTTTAAAATTTGATGCATAACAATACTTCCTGCGCTGTTTCCTGCAATTACACGAATCAGATACATAATAAATTCAGTATTTAATTTACCATATACAGCATAATAAAATGTATCAGCAATGCAGTGATTATAGCCAGATGTAATAAAAACTACAATAGGTAATGCAATCAATACTGGATTAGAAAACTTCTTGGCAAATAGTACGCATAGATAAATACAAATGCCACAACCAATACCCATAATAAATTGAGTAAGATATGGCTGATATAATTTATGTACAATAATATTATTAGCTGTTGCGCATACATCATCAGATGCACATATACCATAAATTATACCAGACCCGAAACTACCAATGAGATTGCAAATAAGCACAACACCCATATCACCAACATTATTTTTATTAACAAAACCAATTTTTCCGGTGTACAACGGACAATCCAATGCGATAACAGCCATAATACCAATGCTAAACAAGGTAGCACCGATAATATTCGGATTATTGAGATAACATATTGCTCCAACACTGATAAACACTCCCGCTAAAATACTACGACCAATCACTTTAAATCAATCCCTTCTACTTGTGCTCTTACTTCAAGACAATATAGATAATTACCCATAGCTGCTTTCTGCTTCTTTAGAAGTTCAATATTACAAGATGGTTTAAATTCCAACTTATCTGCTTCGTATTTTACAACCATATTATGAAGTTTATTGTATCGCATTTTAAGCTGTAGATATTCAGCCTTGAATCTATCCTTATAATCTTCACTACACATTAGACCAATAATATCATGCAGTTCAGTTTCAATGTCATTCTTTTTATTGTTTGTGATGACACCTTGCTTTACTGGCATCATAAACTGTGTATCTGGAATTTTTGACACCACATCTTTCATATCTACTAATGCCTTTTTTAATTTTTCAACATCATTTTTATTGATAGAAATATCAATAGTTTTCTTACTCTCTGTATCATTTTTAGGCTTTTCGATATAAAATACTGGCAAATCCCCATACTCTACATCATTTACAATGTATTCTCCATATTTCTTGTAATCATCATATTGCAGTACATCAGACACATCACAAGAAATAGTATCTCTGTCATCAATTAAAATAATTTGCTTATCTAATTTTTCATTTTTTAAATATGTTTTTAATGTGCATTTTTTATCCATATAATTATACTCCTTTTTGCTATCTTCTAATTTAATTCTCAATACATATTTATCTGTCTCTTTTGTAATTTTAATTACTTTATCTGGATAATATTTTGATACTTTTTTCTATATGTGCCCAAGTACACCATATAAATTTATTATCCTTTTCAATAATCATACCAGTACAAGCACTTTTATCATTATAATAGGTTGTTATAACTTGTAACAAAGTCATATCTTTCACACTTGATATCAGATTATCTGTATATCTTTCAACAAATAGTGTTTCACCAATAATATACCATGAATGTACTGTAAAATTATATTTATCATTTATTACAGATTTCTGTTTTCCGTTGCCGTTAAATTCAATGACATCATACCAACGAGCCATATTTTTTAGCTGATATAATTCCATTTGACTATACTGATTGTTATTTAACAGACTTACTTGTTTGATTAAATTAATTGTAATTCTTCTATCTACTTCATGATTCTCATAAATACTACATTCAGTGTATTCTTTTGACAGCCATACCTCATGTACAGACAAGATAATCTGTTTCACATAGTATCCATACAAATATCTATAATTTTGCCAAAATTTTTCTTTAATTTTTCCGTTTTGTAATTTTAAATTTGACGGAAAGTAAGGCTCTAATTTCCATTCTTCTTTTCCAACATCGGTGTTTTCCAAAAATTGTCTTAATGTTAAAATCATTTACTCACCTTCTTTGTATACTAGTAATGTATTGAGTTGTGAACGAATATATTCCTCAATTGTTATTACGTGAAATTCTGTTGTTGTACAATTATCAATCACCCATAACGAAGTTAAATCCCAATCTGGCATATACCATTTACTACCACATTTTGCACTGATAATATATTCCTTGTTAAATGATATATTATGACATATCATTGTACAATATTTACTAAAAGATACTTTGTTATGTTCTGCTATTAATAAAATAGTTTTGTTATGTAGCCATTGATTAAATCCCATCATCATATTTTGATATTCCATAAACAATATTTCGTTTTTATCATAATCGCTATAATCGAAATGTTGTATATTTTTATTTAAATCACGATACATAAAGATATGCTTATTTGAATCAATTTCACCAACTGTACCAAATTGTATGTTGTTACTTTTCCCAACATAAATTGCTTTCATGTAATTACTCCTTTGATAGAATTTTTTCTATATTGTGCATTGCATCTATTAATAGAATATTAGCTCTTGTTTCTCCGTTTGTATCATTGAGCGAACCTCTACAATGTGGCGTTAATAACTTATTTAAACCTAACATAATGATTTCTTGATTATATAAAATTGTACGTTCTATCTCAGTCATATATTATCATCTCCTTTATTACATATATTATAACATACTCTTATTAATAAGTCAAGTAAAATAAAATAGGCGGTAGAAAAACTACCGCCTATCAGTTTAGATTTTAATATTAGACTTAAAACTCTTATCTTCTTCTGACTTATTAACAGTAGAAGTATCATCTACCTTATCAGAATCATCTTCAAGTTTAAAATCTTCATCATTTCCAAACAAACCCATAATATCTTTGGTTGAAAAACACATATTAGTTTTCTCCTTCTAATAGTACAGCTTGTTTTTGCTTTAACGATTCTGGAATATTAAGCACTCTCTGATTTGAAGAACCACGCCACTTTAGCATTAAATTCCTTTGCTCATCTACATATCTTCCATCAACCAAAACGTCACAATGAAAGAGTAGTTTCTGCCTTGCGGATTCCTCATCTGACAGTTCTTCATTTGACTTATTATATTGCATAATTTCCTCAAATGTAAATCCTGTCCAAATCCACACATTTTTATTGATGCTATGTGTATAATCGCATAGTTTGATAAGTTCTTCAATATCTTCTGGTGTCTGCCACATCACATCACCACCAGATAAAGTGATACCAGCACACCAATCTTTATTTAAATATGTCTTAATATATTCAATTTGTTTTGTGGTGAATTTATCTCCATAATTTTTATCTTGCGCTTCTGCGTTAAAACAATTTTTACAATGGAAACAACAATACGAACACCATACCACAATTCTTAGTCCAGAGCCATTGTTCATATTGCAATTATCAATTTTTACATAATTCATATGAAAACCTCTTTACATAGACTTTCTATCTGCAAATTCTGCAAGCTTGTGGTCTGCATACATTGTGCGTCCTTTAACCTTAGAGTACCCCAAATAACCGTTCATACGTTCAATTCTTGTAATATTTTGGCTACCACACTTAGGGCATTCATCTTTGTCAATGAAAGAAGCTCCACAATCTTCACAATAATCAAGTTGTAAATTTACACCTTCATAGAATCCCATATCCATTGCTCTACGGATTAATGTTTTAATAGCATCTAAATTGTAATCTGTTGTATATCTACAATATTGAATATTACCACCATTACAAAGATGGAACATTGGATATTCAATATCTTGCTTCTGAATTGGTGAAATTTCTTCCCATACACCACAATGAAATGAATTTGATGTATATGGTCTATCTGACACTCCCTTGACAATTCCATACTTCTTACGGAATTGTTCAATTTGTAATCCACACAGCGTTTCAGCAGGAGTCCCGTAAAGGGCGTATAAAATACCATCAATTTTCTTATATTTTTCAGCGTAATCATTAATAAACTTTAATACTTCAATGGCAAATGTATTATCTTCTGCAATAGTTTTACCATTATACAGCACACTGGTTTCGTTAAGTGCAGTAATACCAAAGCTCATTGTCATAGGACGAAGAAAATCTTCTCCAATTTCTTCTTCTGGGTCAAAATGTCCATTAATAAAACCACCTTGACAGAAAGCAAGTGGGTTAGTACCAGCTTTCTTGTGAGAAAGATAAGTAAATGTGCGCTTGTGAATAGCGCGGCACATATCAAGATAATAAGTTAGTACGTCATAAAAATCTTTGTTTTCCTGCTTTGCTTTAGCAAGAATCATAGGAAAGTGAAGGGAGATTGCTCCAAGATTGCAACGTCCTTCATATACAGGCTTGTCTTGGTCATCTGCGGGGTACATACCGCCACGTTCATACCAAGGTGAAAGGTTCGCTCGACAACCCATGCGGCTAATAGTTACGCCATACTTTTTATAAATTTCTGGTGCGTATCCATCACCTGTACAACTTAGAAAATCAGGGTACATACATTTGCTACTACACTCAATGGCTTCATCAAATAGCCATTCTAATTCTTTACCTTCTCCATGTAAATTTTTATCATAGAAAAAGCTAAGTTTTGGAAATAGCACAGGATGTTTAAAACCGTTTTTACCCTGACCATTTTTTCTGACCTTCATACATACAGATGACAGCATAGAACCAAACCTATCAGTTGCCAAACCAAAAGAAATTGCAGTAAATGGATAATCACCACGGCTCGAAGCAACCGAATTAAACTTCATTTCCCATCCTTGGAAACCCTGTTCTGCATCACGAATTACTTTGTTAAACGCATATTCGTCTGCATCAGTTTTATCAATTACACCATCATTGTAGCTTGCAATCTCTATAAATTCATTATAATATTTTTCATAACTCTTTTTAGCATAAGGAGCAAGCAACTTATCAATTTCGCTGATTGTATAACCACCATATTGAGCAGCCGCCATATTCATAGCAACATCAGCTACAAGGTCAAAAGCTACATCAAGACTATGCGGTTCTTCATATTCAAGATTTCCCATAGTAAATCCACCAGTTAGAATTGACTTCATATCAGCGAGGCAACAGTTTACACTATCAAGTCTTGAACCACGGTCATGAATATAAATATATCCATCAGACATAGCTTCTTCTTCTTCAACTGTAAGAAAGAATTTCTTATATAATTCACTATTTAATTCATTATATACAATAGCCTTTTGTGTAGTAACTAATGCGCTGTCGGCGTTAGCATTACTTCTATCTCCAATAAATGCTAATGATAACTTCTTGTTATACACTTTGTCTAACATTGCCGCAAAAGCACTTTTATTATCTCTATATTCTCTATAAGAACGTGCAATAGACGGATTTACATTGTCAAGTGCAATTTCCACCATATTATGAATGGTATTTACTGGAACAGGAGTTTCATTATATTGCAACTTGCCACGTACCATCGATACTACCTTATCTTCGTCATTTTTTGATAGTGGCATACAAACTCGTTCAGCACTTTTCTGTACAGCCTTACGAATTTTTGCACCATCAAAATTTACTATTGCTCCATTCTTTTTTAGGACTTTAATCATATATACTATCACTCCTTTATATAATCACTTTTTAATATGATACATAAGTTATTCCTCAATAATATATCTAACTACTTCTAACCAATTTTCACAACGATGCATTACAGGGTCTCCTGTTTGTGCATCTTTGTTATAAGGCTGTGCATATAGTAGATGTAACTTATTATCACCAAAATGTGTCCACAAATCGTCAATCATTACATCTAATTTTAACAAATGTTTATAATGACAGCTTATCAACTGTGTTCCATCATACCAATCAAATAAATATCTCAACATAATGTCTTTAACATACAATTCTTTTGGTGTAGATGATGTACAGAAATAAATAGTTGCTCCATATTCTTTATTGAGATATTCAATAGCTGTCAATGCATGTTTATAAATTTGTACATAAGCAATTGCATCATAATACAAATCATTAATGTCATCAGTAATTTGCGGATATTTATTGAATGTTTCATCAAGATTATACGGACAATCATTATAATCAATATCAAGATTATACTTTTTATTAATTTGATTTACTACTGTTTCACCAAGATTCCAGACAGTATTATCCAAATCAATACCAATTGTCTTATATTTCTTGTACATTGGTTTTGTCTCCTTTCATTTAAATTATCTGACAAATGTCAGAAATTTCCGTAACTCCGTTACAGAAATTATTTTAATAATATAAAATAAATGCCAAAACAAAAGTGGAATAAAAATTTCCACTTTTGTTTATACATATATTATATCATATTATTAATCATTTGTCAATAGAAATTTTACAATTGTTACCAAACTGTAATCAGCGAGTATAGATTGTTTTAGTAGGCAAAGTCTTGGTCTCTACAGTTTGCATTGGATTAATAATATCTCTACCAACAATAAATTCATTATCATCAGTAGCAGGAAGTGTATACATTTTTGGAAATACATCAGCCTTTACCATGTCAAAACCGAATACACCATCATATGTTAGATAATCATTAATAACGCATACTTTTGTTCCACACCAACTATTAATAACAAACCCTTTGTTACGATTAACTAATTTAGGTCTATAACCAAGAAATGCACACACTTCTTCATAGTTCGTACCTGTCCACTGCATAGCATGAACATATCTAAATTTTGGGATATATACTTTCGTATTCATACAAAGTTCTGGCATTTTATAATCTTCCAACTTCATATCACCATACTTCTCTAACCATTCTTCAAGATTAGTTGTAGTATGTTTAGTTAATTCCCAAAGTTGTCTCTGTTCTTTAGTAAGCTTAATCTTCTTCTTTTTTGCCATACTATCACCAAATTCTATACTCTACATTACATTCCACATTTACAATTTCACAAGCATACACAATACCATCAGCATGATTAATGTAGAGATTGAAACGTTCTGCAAATGTATCATTAACATTTGCACAAAAAATATCTACTTCGCCATCCTCATAATAAGCAGTATAAAGTACAGTGCCATCAGCAAGTCTATGTTTTTCTTCCATGATAACTATACATTCTTTATCAGCAGACATGTACTTAATTGCAAAACAATCAAACATAGAAACAATCGCATTTACATCAATAGGTTCTCTATTTATATTTACCTCTTTAAGCATCAAATTCATCCTCCACATTTCTTAATACTTCTGGTGTAATACCTAACTTATCTAATCTTCTAAATAACCCACTAATTGCGTATGATGTGATATTACGTTCTGTTACAGTGGGTGCATCATGATACGACATTTGATATAATCGTAAAATACTCCAAAAATCCATATCATGTTCTTCTACATTTTTCAGAAATAGTTTTTCAGCCTTATCCATATTATTCACCTCTCTTGACAAGTTGTGCTAAATGATAATAATTGTCAATTATTTCTTCTGCCTGTACTTTACTTATTGCACTAAAGTCAGAATATAATTGTCTATTAATATACTTTATTTGCTTTTCCTGTTTTGCCGTGATTTTATCTTTTTTATCAATATCCCATGTGCCACTGTCAGAATAATATTTAGTTTGACACGGTGCATAAGAACATATAAAAACTTTTTTACTGCCCAATGCAAACTCAAACATTTCGTGTCCACAACATGGACAATATTTCTTTTCTTTTTCCATAGCTATTTCTCCTAAAAAAATAAGAGTACAATTTATTTTGTACTCTTATTATAGCATACAATTATTTAATTGTCAATAGTGTGTGGCATACTTGAATCAATTACATTAAAAATCTGACCTATATCCAGTGCATGAGTTGCATCATAACGATTATCATACTGTTGAATTGCTTCAATAATAGTATCATACCTGATAGGTGCATATCCCCATCTGCTACAGCATACACATGCACTCTTTCTATTAATAGAAAGATAATCTGGACTATTATGTACATGACCATATAAATAAAGATTTGGTCTATCTTCACTTGTATACTCTGGTGGATAATGTGAAAGTTGTACGTAACCATCCAGAATAATAGGATGTTTGCTAACTGTCTCAAAACCTACATCGTAAAACCACTGTACACCATGCTTATCATGATTACCCATGATAAGATGTTTTGTACCATTTAATCTATCCATTATAGCCTTTGCGTCCTCTTTGCCACAAAAGAATACATCACCAAGATGATACACTTCGTCACAAGGTTGCACACGCTTATTCCACTCTGTAATGATTTTCTCATTCATTTCTTCTGGATTGTCGAACGGAAGATTGTCATAACGGATAATATTATTATGATAGAAGTGTGTATCAGATGTTACAAAAATCATACCTTGCCACCATTTTCTATATATTCTTTTGCGTCAGTAAGGTCTTTAATCAAAGCTTCAATCCAATATGGCGACATAGCATCCATAAAATTGCCAAACATATCTCGTCTAAATTTAATCACACCATCATCTTCAGAACCAATAACAACGCAACAACCTTCTTGATTAGAAGATGGAACAAGCATTACTGGTCTAACACCACGACTATTAAAGAAAATATTATATTTATCTCGTAGTTCTTTAAGTGTCGCGTCATCCCAAGTCTGTTCTTCCGCTGCAATATAAAAAGTTTGATTTGGTGTTGGTGATTTATGATATACATTACTAATCATGTTTTATACCCCCTTGCTTTCATATATTCTCCAACAGCAGTAAGTTCTTTCATAACGCCATTAAATACACGACTGTTAAACTGGTGTTCAAAATTGATTGCATCCTTTTTCTTAAAGTATAACGCTCCATCATCTTCAAATCCAAATACAATCATGCCACCAGATTTCTTAGAAAACCTATACAACATCACTGGAATATATGTTCCTCGTTCATAAAAGATATTGTATTCTTTTCTAAGCTGTTCAAGTGTAGCATCATCCCATTCTTGATTTTCTGCCCATACAACAACTACATCTTCCCAATCATGGAACTTTTCAACCAATTAGTATCTTCCTCTCCAAATCATCGGTTCGTTATTATCATCTACCATAACAGTGGCATAACCATCTTCACTGATAATATACATTACAAGGTTAGCGGAATTATATACTACACTGAACGTATCATAATCTTGTACAGTAATAAATTTACACTCACGATTATCAGATGCAACATTCCTTACAGTGCTGGCATTATTACGTAATACGAATGTGGATACACAAAATATAAACGAAAGAATAATGATTACACTAATAACAATGTACTCAATCTTACCACGTCTCTCTAACATTATTTATTCTCCTTTAGGTTCTGGTAGAAATTATCACAATATAATTCGTTTAATTCCCCACGTTTATTTTCTCTCAATACAGACCTGTATAACTTATGAAGCTTCTTCTTATTAATCCATTTTTCACCAATGACACCATACATACCAAAGGCTCTACCAAGGAAATTCCAAACAACAGGATGCATAAAATGACCATAGTTTTGTCTAACAAAGTAATGTAATGGGTCACTCTCTTTATACTTTGCTCCTTTGTACACTTTAGAAGCAGCAATCATATCGCAAAACATTTCTACGCAATACTTCTCTGGCATGATAATACCAACACCACCGTGTTCTTGATACGAATCTATCCAATAGAAATAATGATGCTTATTATGTGCCTTATGATGTTGCCATGCTTTGCTATAACCAATTGCTTTGCGTGCGTCATCAATAGGAGAATGAGTGCCAGTATAATACTTGGCACTCTCAATAAACTCCGTAGGAGTAAACTTACTCATATCATGCAAAGCTCCCTGTAAAGGTCTACCAGCTCTACACATGAGTTTAAATACATTCCATTTATGTCTATTAATAAGACAAAAGTGTTTCCACATTTTAACTCTTAACTTCATGCTATTAATCCTTCATCATAGTATTCCACGGTTTGTACATGTCTGAGAAATTATAATCAATATCAATTTTCTTGTCCATAATTTGACCATGCCTTTCTCCATGTAAATTCTACAGGATTGATAACACCATCACTGTGAGCAGATAGGTCATCAAGTACATTACCAATAAAATTATTCTTCTGTTCATAATTAGCGGTGTCTGGAACTTCCATTTCAAATACAAATTCTACCTTGACCTTCATAATAAATTCTCCTTTATTAATATTTATTTGACTCGGACACGTTTCCAATCCATTGGATTTGGTGAATTATTTGGGTTGGTCGTTATCCAAGCATTATGTCCAAAATTAGGAATTACATTACCTTCATTTTTCTCAATATAGGCTTCTAATACTGCAACTGCTTCTGGATTATATATCCATTGTTTTTTATCACACAATCTTGCCCACAGACTTAGAATATCTTCGTTTGGATACATTTCGTGAATCATAATCAGAAATTCTTCTGTAGCTACTGTGCTATATGCAATAGGACGCTTATATTTTCTATTATGTCGATACCACGACACATCACCTTTTGGTTTTCTATATGACATATTTTACACCACAAGCTCAACAATGTCAAGTAGTTTTGACTTTAAGTTTTTAATTTCTTCTTCTTCTTTAATATCATACACACGCTTTACTGTATATACTCTATCATTGTTTTTATATGCGTTTTTAATTCTTCTCCATACACGACTAATAGCAGCGTGTGATACATGGTACACTTTGCCAATTTCTCTATCTGTCATATTTTTACTCTTACAATACATGATTTGCAATTCTCTCAAACTCATATATTCAATAAACCACTTAAAAAACGTTTTAGTAACGTTCTCATTTTCTATATCTGTATTACTTAAAAAAAGTTTCAATATATTCTACGTCTGTTTCTTCACCATGTACTGATGCCGTAACATTATAAGACATAGCATTTACGGTATGTCTTTTTTCGTTTACTTTCGCTTTTGAAATGTTATTTCTGATAGCTCTATATACATATGTGCTAAACGCACCCTTAGATGCATCATATTTTAAAGCAGCTTTACATAAACCAATTGCTGCAATGTCATAATATTCATCTTGAGGAAGATGATTATCAATTAAATATTGATAAATAAGATTATGATTATCTGCCACAAGTTTACGCTGTTCGTCATTAAGTTTCATCAGTACCACCATCAAGTCCAATCCACATTGTTTTCATATCTTCCATATTTTCCATATGTAAATGCATTACATTTAAATTATTATATTCTGGATTTAAATTTAAATCTAAATTTGTACCACCATAATAAAGTAAATTATCATTATTCACATCATATACACATACTGTAACATCATCATTTAAACATTTATATAATTCTTTAAATGTAATCATTCTTCATACCTTCCCAATAAATACAAGTATTGTTTTACATTACACACAATGCCGAATATCAGTCATCATCTAATTGCTCCTTCGCAATACCAAAATCTGTAGTATATACTATATTCTTAATACCAAGACTTTTAATCATTTTCATACATGCAGGACACGGACGAGACATTCCATTCTCTCCGTCACACTTCCGCTTTCTTGCAATATACACTGTAACATTCTTCCAGTCAATATCTTCTTCTACAAAAGGAGCAAGTGCATGGATTTCTGCATGTACACGATGAGGTGTATTATCTGCATTGAATCTCTCTTTGTTAAAATGTTTTTGCATAGGATGAGTTTTACTACTATTAAAAGATGCATTAATAATTTTGTTCTTCTGAGCTACAACACATCCTACTTTATAAGGAATAGCATCACTCATTTCAGCCATATGCAATGCATGATTTAACATTCGCAAATCACGTTTTGTCATATAATCAAGTCCTTTATTTATTTTGTAACTATATTATAACATAAACGGTTCTATTTGTCAATAAAAAAAATAGACTGGGAGTTAATAAGTTCCCAGTCTATTCTTAATAATTTTTCTAATATAATCTGTGCTTACTTGATGACCATATTCATCATAAATATTATAACCTTCATTATCATCTACAAACTGTAATGATTGTTCCAATGTATAAATATTCTGATATACTTGATATACACCATCTTCATCACAACATTTAAAGAAAGTATATGTCTGCGCGGTTGTCTGTAAGAATCGGTAATAACCATATTCTGTATCTACAAACCACTTCCATGTATTCAGGCTGTTTTGAATATCATCCAGTGTTCCTACAGACAATTTCCCATCTGCGCAATAAATCTCAACAGTATCATCAATTTTTTCAATTAAGTCTAAAAGATTTTCATATTCTTTCTTGTGAGCAGCTTTCGCCTTTTCATCAACAATATAATAAACTGTGCTCAAAATACTCCACCTGACCTTTGTGCTTCTCTAAAAGCTCTTTCTTCGTTTCTAAGATTTTGTGCGTATCTACACCACATAGTAATCTCTGATTTCGCTTCATTCATTCTATCCCACCATGTATCGTCAACTGGATAAGTATCATCATATATTGGACAAGTACCATTATATACAATACCGTTACATCCTTCTGGTGGATTAAGACAAATAATTTTTAAACGTCTTTGCCAACACCATCCAATCCATGAACGCTCATATAAAGTTACATTAAATTTAAACCCATCATGTCGAAGAACAACTTCTTTTACATTACGTGTCAATAGTCAATCACCTCATATCTATTTGGATATACATAATAATGTGCAGATGATAAATTTTCTAAAATGCGTTTTGGAATAACAGCATTTACAGGACATTCATTCAATTTCCAACTTCTTGTTAAATGGAATAACGGATAATGACGCTTATTTCTAATATAACGTTTATCTATACCCCTATCCCACATTTGATTTACTGTTTTCCAAATATCATCATCATATCCCATTGTTTTACATAAAAACTCTTGAATATCTGTCTTTTTAACAAAGAGACATTCTACTTGACGTATATGTTCTTTTCTTAATTTCTTGATGTGATTTACCCCCACTTCCCCCAACCATATAAAATTATAATATGT
>UMLJ01031117.1_pt1 | contig 16088 bp, 15 predicted proteins | sample 1966521 | NCBI WGS metagenome assembly UMLJ01 (sample SAMEA4836199, study PRJEB28245) | human gut metagenome | biome: gut microbiome; material: fecal sample | place: Denmark | collected 2008
TACCACCATCGTCATACCTTCAGCAGCCACATCCTTCATCAACTGCAATACCTCTCCTACCATCTCCGGGTCGAGCGCAGAAGTAGGTTCATCGAAAAGAAGAACCTCCGGATTCATAGCCAGGGCACGGACGATGGCTACACGCTGCTTCTGTCCGCCCGAAAGACTATCCGGGTAACAATCTGCCTTGTCCAGCAATCCGATGCGGGAGAGAAGCTCTGTAGCCTTCTCATCCGCCTCTTCACGGGTCATCTTCCCCAACTCTACCGGTGCCAGCATGATGTTGCGGCGGATGGTCATGTTCGGGAAGAGATTAAACTGCTGGAACACCATACCCACCCGCTGACGCATCTTGTTGATATCTACATCCCAGGAGGTGAGGTCTATGCCATCGATCAGAATCTTTCCCTCCGTAGGTTCCTCCAAGAGATTGATGGAACGCAGGAAGGTACTCTTGCCACAGCCCGACGGGCCGATAATGGCAACCACTTCGCCCTGCTTGATGGAAGTGGTAATGCCTTTCAGGACTTCGTTGTCGCCGAAGCGCTTGCGAAGTCCTTCTATCTTGATTATCTCGTTCATTTTATCCATTCTATTATCTTTCGCTCTTTCTCAAACGCTTTTCCAACTTTCTCACTCCGGCATTCAGTCCGAGGACGATGATGAGATACAGACAGGCTACTACACCCAATGGCATCATTGCCTCGTAGGTGATGCTGCGGATGATATCGGAACCCTTGGTAAGATCCACGAGACCGATGTAACCGCTGATGGAAGTCTCCTTGAGCAGGGTGATAAGCTCATTACCCATCGCCGGCAGCACATTCTTGAAGGCTTGTGGCAGGATGATGAGTCGCATGGTCTTGCCATAAGAAAGACCGAGACTTCTACCCGCTTCCATCTGTCCCTCATCTACCGACATGATACCCGAACGGATGACCTCGGCAATATATGCCGCAGAGTTCAAACCGAAGGCTATGACGGCTACCAGAATCTTGTTGACATCGGCTGAGGCGAAGACCACATAATAGATGATGAGCAACTGCACCATGGTAGGTGTACCACGCATGATGGTGAGATACAACTGGCAGAGCATATTCGGAATGCGCCAACCGCCATGACGTTCGTGACGGGCACGTATGATGGCAATCAGCGTACCGAGAATCACGGAAAGGATGATGGCGAAGAAGGTGATGATGAGCGTATTGCCCAATCCCTGCAGAAGATACTCATAGCGGTTGTCATCGATGAAGCAAGACTTGAACTTATCCAGAAATCCATGCTGTGCACCAGCTACTTCTGCATTTTCGGAATTTACCATGATGACCTGTCGCACATCGGCGTAGGAATCGGTGAATCCGATGTTCTTCTCCCGCTCCGGGGTGACGGTGATACCGGCGATACCGGCATCAGCCTTGCCAGCCTGTACGGAGGTGATGATGGCATCAAACTCCATATCGAGAATCTCAACATCCACGCCCAGCACATCGCCGATGGCATTCGCCACATCTACATCGATACCCACAATCTTACCATCCTGGTAGTACTCGAATGGCTCGAAGGTGGCGTTGGTGGCAAAGCGGAGACTCTTCTTCAGTCCGAGCTTCTGCAGCGCTTCAGGAACATTCTTCTTCACATCCGAAGCCTTAGGCGTATAAGCCACGGCAATGCCCCGTTCCAGATGGCGGTTGACGATGGAATCGATGACACCATTCTCCTTCAGGATACGGATGGCATGATTGATGGACTGCTGCAATTCGGCATGATCCTTTGCCACACAGATGGCGAAAGAGGAGGCATCGAAGGTTTCCGGCAGAATGCGGAGAGAAGGATTCACCCGCTGGAATGCCTTGGCTGGTGCCTCATCGGTCACCATACAGTCGATCTTACCCTGGAGGAGCGCCTGAATGGCATCGGCTCCCTTGTTGTATCGTTCTACCTTGGTGCCATCTCCTTTCTTTTCCAACTCTGTGGCAAGGCCATCGCTGGTGGTACCTAACTGTACGCCGATAACGGCGCCCTGCAAATCAGCCTTCGCCTTCAACTGCTTCTTCGCATCGGAAGAATCCGATCCGCAGGAAGACAGGAGAAGACAGACTGCTATTACTAAAGTACTTAAACTAAATCGTTTTAATCTGTTATAAATCATCTAATTAATCATTATTCTCCTTTAAAGCCTTTTGCCAAACCGCCCTCGCAGGTTTCCTTATAGAGCGAAGGGAGATCGTGACCGGTCTGTCGCATTACCTCTACTACTCTATCGAATGATACGCTGTGATGACCATCCGAGAAGGAAGCGTAGAGATCAGCATCCAGGGCACGGGCAGCCGCAAAGGCATTGCGCTCGATGCAAGGAATCTGTACCAATCCGCAAACCGGGTCGCAGGTCATACCCAGATGATGCTCCAATCCCATTTCGGCAGCATACTCTACCTGGGCAGGACTACCACCGAAGAGCTGGCATGCCGCAGCTGAAGCCATCGCACAGGCTACACCTACCTCACCCTGGCAACCTACATCAGCACCACTGATAGAAGCATTGTGCTTGACGATGTTACCCACCAGTCCGGCAGTAGCCAAAGCACGGAGGATGCGCTCCTCGCTCATCTCATGAGCAGTATGCATGTGATAGAGTACGGCAGGAAGCACACCACAGGCACCACAGGTAGGAGCCGTAACGATGGTACCGCCCGATGCATTCTCCTCACTCACCGCCAGTGCATAGGAATAAACCAGTCCGCGGCTCTGCAAGGAAGCACGATAACCCTTTGCCTTGATATGATAGACAGCAGCCTTGCGCTGGAGTTTCAGCGGTCCAGGCAAGACACCCTCATGACTGAGACCATTGTGGATAGACTGCTTCATGGTATCCCAGACCTTACGGAGATAATCCCAGATATCCGGATCCTCGCATTTCTCCACGTATTCCCAGAAAGAGCGGCCGTTGTCGTAGCACCATTTCTGGATTTCCGCCATCGTCTTCAGGTCATAGACATCTTCAGCGCCCAACTCCGACTGTCCATCAGAACCATCCGAGATGGCACCGCCACCGATACTATAAACAATCCACTCATCAATCACGTCGCCATTCAGGTCCTTGCCCACAAACTTCATTCCGTTAGGATGGAAAGGCAGGAAGACCTGAGGCTCCCAAAAGATATGAACAATATGCTTCTTGAGCACTTCCTCGATAGCCACATCGGTCATGTGACCCTTGCCGGTAGCAGCCAGGGCACCATACAATGTAACTTCGTAGGACGAAGCATTAGCACAACGCTCCAGGAAGAGCTTAGCTGCGCGCTGAGGTCCCATCGTATGACTGCTCGATGGTCCCTTGCCAATTCGGTATAACTCCTTTAAAGATTTCATTTTTCCCGTATTATAATGTTATTGTTTTCATTTCAGGTATTTTCCCCTTGCTGGTCTATTTCACCTGGGTGGCTCTGGTGATGACGATGTCTTCCAGCGGGCGGTCATTGTTGTCCTTGTTGGTAGCCACATTCTGGATTTTATCTACCACATCCATACCTTCCAGCACCTCGCCGAACACGGTATATCCATTGTCCAGATGAGGCACACCACCATGCTTGATGTAACCCTGCTGCAACTGCTCGGATGGCAGAGCGTAGGATTTCGCACCCTCTCTTTTCTCCTTCTCTACATAGTATTCCATCTGTCGAGGCGAGAAGTTTCTGCCCCAGGTGATATAGAAATCGGTAGAGGCTGATGCCTTGGTAGGATTCTCATCATCCCCCTCACGGGCTGCACAGAGCTGACCGCGCTTGTGGTAATATTTAGGATAGATAATTTCGGCAGGTACCGTATAGTTGACATCAAACTTCTCCACCTTTCCGGGAGTAACCTTGCGACAGGAGTAATCACCACCCTGAATCATGAAGTTCTTGATGACACGCTGAAAGATACAGCCGTTGTAATATCCGCTGTTCACGAGCTTGAGGTAGTTGTCGCGGTGATGCGGAGTATCGTTATAAAGAGCCACACGGATATTGCCCATCGTGGTTTCCAGCAGTACCTCGTGGCAGGTGGTATCACGAGGTGTCTCCCAAGGGAGCAACTCATTGTCGAATGCCGGACGGGCAGTCTGCTGAGTAGGCTGAGTCTGTTCCTGCGCCATTGCCTGAGGAGCAAAAGCAGCCAGCAAAAGGGCAGATATCGTTATTATCTTTTTCATTTTCTTAATACTTAAATCTGTTTTTTATGTTATTGATTGCAAAGATAATGATTTTATTCTAAAAAGTTATGCTTTTCTCAAACTTTCTTTATATCTTTGCGTGCAAAATGACAGAAACGGGCAAAATGATGCTCAAAAATTGGTGAATAACATAAAAAGCTTCGAAAATGAGGCTACATAAACGATTTGATATGATGACAACAAAAAGATTATATCTTCTTCTCCTGGGCTTCGCACTGATAGGAATGAAAGCCCAGGCACAGCACGTGAGCTTCGGACCTCTGCACAGTCAGGATAGTCCGAGGGAAGACTGGCTGTTGCCAGGCGATACGGTATATCAGGACGGAAAGACCGTGGTATATGGAGGCAAACCGGTAAAAAACACCTATACCCCTATCCGGCATACAGATTCCAACAACGACGAACTCTACAAGATGGGCAGTTATCTGAAGAACCCTCAAGATAGTGATTATTATAATAATCCTATTTCCAATCTGGTCAATACGGGAGGATTGGGAAACAGCTATGACTATTGGGGAAATGACTGGGGCAAATATGGCTGGAACCGATATGGCTGGGGACTCCATAAGGGACTGAACCTCTCGGTAGATCTTTCCGTCTTCGCCACTTTCGGCAAGCATGCGCCACACTGGGGCGGTTTTACCCAGACCATCAATGCCACGTATCTCACGCCGCTCACCAAGGACAACAAGCTGTGGATGGCTTTGGGTACCTATCTCAACAATATCAATTACGGAGGCGATAATTTCCGTGATGGTGGTGTGTATGGCATTCTGGGCTATCAGTTTAATGAGCACTGGGAGGCATACGTATATGGACAGGTAAGCGTTGCCAATAACTACAATTCCATCTACAACCGTTATGCCGGATATGGTCCTTACGGATATGGCAGATATGGTATGTATCCCGGCATCTGGGGAATGGGCGTGATGCCTGGAGGATATGGCATGGGTGCTGCCGGTGCCAATGTATTAGGTGCCGGAGTAAGATACACCAACAAGAACTTCTCCATAGGAGTAAGCGTAGAAGGAAACTGGTATAACACCCCAAAGACTCCTTCCTATTACAAACAGTATGATTATCCGGTATCAGAACCGCTTAAGTGATAAACAATAAAGCCAGCGATTTTTTGGTCGCTGGCTTTATTATTTATTGTATTGAGTAGTGATTATCCACAGATAATCTGAACGATGCGTTCTGCAGACCGTCCATCCCATCTATCAGGAATACCACCCTTCTTCCATTCACCCTTCACAATCTTCTCCATAGCCTGCTGAAGCTTCTCTGGATCTTCTGCAACGAGTTCGTTGGTTCCTACGGTTACGGTTTCCTGATGCTCGGTATAGCTATTCAGGGTGATGCATGGCACACCATTGAAGGTAGCCTCTTCTGCCACATTGCCCGAATCGGTAATTACACCCATGGCGTGGGCTGAGAGATAAGAGAAATCGAGATAACCCTGAGGCTGCACAACCATGATACCCGCCTGATGGTCAGCCACATCCTGGTAAGCCTTGAAGGCAAGCACGAATCCCAATGCCTTGCCACGCAAAGGAGCCAGAACCTTGATGCCTGCCTGGCGAGCCACACTGTCGATCGTTGAGATCAAGGTCTTCATCTCATCGATATTGTTGACGATGGCCTTGCGGTTCAAGGTAAGCACCATATACTTGCCATTCTCCAGATGCTGCTCGTCCATCACCTGAGGACGCTTCATACGCTGCTGCAGGAATCGGATGTTATCAATGAGTACATTACCCACCATATAGACCTTAGAGAGTTCGGCACCCTCCTTGTTGGCGATACTGTTGTTGGAGATACCTGCGGTGAAGAGGATATCAGAGAGTCCGTCGATCACCAGACGGTTGATTTCCTTCGGCATGGTGATATCGAAGCTACGGGTACCTGCTGCGATGTGAGCCAACTGAACGCCCTGCTTCTTGGTGACGATAGCCACAGCCATGGTAGAAGCCAGATCATCCACCACAATCACCACATCCGTAGGATTCTGCTGGAGATAGCGCTCAAACTGTGCCATCACCATACCGGTCAGCTCATTCATATTCTCACATTCCACGCCCAGATAAACATCCGGCTTGCGGATACCCAAGTCAGAGAAAAGAGAATCTTCAAGGGTCTCATCGTCTTCGCGACCGGTATAGACCAGCTTGCACTCCATCTCCCCGCCCGCATTCCGGGCATTCTCTATCGCTCTCATCACAGGAGCCACTTTAATGAAGTTAGGTCTCGCTCCAGCAACAATACAAATTTTCTTACTCATATTTTTTAGTTTACTTACTGTTAAACAAATCCTTGATGCCACCGATGGATCCCAGGAGGTTGGTAGCCTCGTATGGCAGATAAACCACCTTATTATCCTTACCCTGAGCCACTTCCTGCATCATGGTAATGTATTTCTGTGCCAGCAGATAGTTGGCAGGATTGGTACTCTGTCCTACGGCTTCGGTAATTTTCTGGATGGCGATGGCCTCAGCCTCAGCCTTGCGGATGCGGGCGGTAGCCTCACCTTCAGCTCTCAGGATTGCCTGCTGCTTGGCAGCCTCAGCCTTGTTGACAATCGCCGCCTTTTCGCCTTCGGAGAGCAGACGCTGCTTCTCCTTCTCACCTTCTGAAGTAAGGATGGTAGCTCGCTTGTTACGCTCTGCCTGCATCTGCTTCTCCATCGCCTGGAGCACACTCTCAGGAGGAGTGATATCCTGCAACTCTACACGGTTTACCTTGATTCCCCACTTGTTGGTGGCATCGTCGAGCACCGCACGGAGCTTGGTGTTGATGGTGTCACGGGAGGTAAGTGTCTGGTCGAGCTCCATCTCACCGATGATGTTACGCAGGGTAGTCTGAGTCAACTTCTCGATTGCATTAGGCAGATTGTTGATTTCATAAACACTCTTGAAAGGATCTACAATCTGGAAATAAAGCAGTGCATTGATCTGCATCTGAATATTATCCTTGGTAATCACATTCTGACGGTCGAAATCATAGACCTGTTCACGAAGGTCGATGCTGCTGGTATAAGTATAACTTCCTCTACGCATCGCCACGATGGTCTTTGCCTGGTCGATGAAAGGAATGATAATGTTGATACCTGGCTTCAGGGTAGCATAATAGCGACCCAACCGCTCGATGATTCTGGTCTCACTCTGAGGAATGATCACGATGGTTTTCTTTACCACTACCAGTGCAAGCAGCACTAGAGCAATCAATACATAAAGTCCTATTTCCATGATGTTTATAATTAAAAGTTAGTACTTCTCTACCTGGAGAATGATAGACTGGTGCCCCATCACTCTTACACGGGTGCCCTTGGCGATATCACCAGCAGCGCCCGGAGCTTCTGCCTTCCAGTCATCACCATCGAGCTTCACTCTTCCATACCCACCGGCAACGATGGTTTCACTCACCTCGCCTATCTGTCCGGCAAGGGCATCGGAATTACTCTCCCGATGATCGGCTCCCCTATGGATAGCCTTTACCAGATGCGGACGGATCAACAGGATACTGAGTACGGAACATACCGCCCAGACCACTACCTGCAACCAGAACGGAGCATCCATCACAGCCACTGGTATGCTGATGAGCGCACCGATGGCAAAACAAGTCACGTAGAAGTCGCCGGAAGACAACTCCAGGATGAGGCAGATGAACATGATGACTGTCCAAAATAGCCAGAGGTTTTGAGAGATATATTCCATCATATCGTTATTTTTTAGTTGATTTCTTCATCAGCGAGCTAGCCTTGATGGTCTTGACGCCCGTTTTCTTAGTAGTAGATACGGAAGTCTTTCCCTGAGGCTTGTAATACTTCAGCGCTGTAGGCATCGCCGCCTTCAAGGCAGCAATACGCTTGGCATCGGAAGGGTGATCGCTGAAGATATCACTCTTGCCCTGATTGCCCGAAGCCTCAGCCATACGTTCCCAGAAAGGTATCGCCTGCTGAGGATCATAGCCTGCCATCGCAGCAAAGATCAAGCCCATATAGTCGGCTTCTGTTTCGTTTTCACGCGAATACTTCAGATTGCGGAAGGAGAAGTACTGTCCGGCTACGGCACCCGCCAGATCTCCGACTCCATTACCTACTGCCTGATTCAGCACACCACTCAGAATGCTGGTACCTACCTGCTGGTTCTGAGCCTTGGAAAGCTGCTCGGCACTATGCTTAGCCACGGCGTGTGCAATCTCATGTCCCAGTACGATGGCGAGCGAATTATCGCTGGAAGCCACCGGGAGCAAGCCTTCATATACCACAATCTTTCCGCCAGGCATGCAGAAGGCATTCACACTGTTGTCCTGAACGAGGTTGAATTCCCAGGAATAGTTCTGCAGATCATTGGCGTATCCGTTCTCCTTGAGATAAGTTTCCACGGCAGCAGCCAGTCGCTTTCCGACTCTTACCACCTGCGCAGTCTTCACTGCATTGGTAGATTTCTTCGCCGAAGCCATGTACTTGGTATATTCCTGATTAGACAAGCTCAACACCTGTGCATCTGAAACAGAGATGCGATGGGTGCGACCCGTAAGGGGCACCTTCTGCGTTGTACCGCAAGATGCAAGCATCATGGCAGCCAACATGCTAAAAACTAAAAACTTAATCCGTTTCATTTTCTATTTTCTCTTAAGTTATATATTCTATTTGCAAGAAATAGTTATCTTATGATTTGCAAATATACATCAAATACACGAAACAACCAAGTTTTTCCGAGAATTTAACAAAAAAAATAATCCCGGCTCCGAGATTCATCGTTAGAATCTCAAAGTCGGGATTGATTTTTTATGGGGAGTTGATTTTACTTCTTAGCATTCATTGCCTTCTTGGCAGCAGCTACAGCCTTGTTGTACTTAGCAGTAGCCGACTTCAAAGCCTTGGCATTGTTAGTCTTCTTGGCAGCAGCTACAGCATCATAAAGATTCCACAACTTGAACTTAGCAGTAGCCTCCTTCTGTGACTTGGTATAAGCAGCAGCGGCAGCCTCTGTAGCAGCCTCAGCCTCAGGAGAAGCATACTGATGCTTGTAGCCATCCTGCTTGTTCCAGAAACCACGGGTAAAGTCTGGGAAGGTAACGGCAGCGCTGTTGTTGTCCATAGAAAGCGCACCCAACTCAGCCAAAGAGCACCACTCAGCCAAATCATAAACGTCCATATCCAATGGCAAGCCATTCTGCAAGCAGTAAACCAGACGAGAGTCCATAATGAAGTCCATACCACCATGACCCATCTGACGGCCCAGTTCACCATACTTCTTCAAGATTGGGTGATAATACTTCTTGATCAAAGCTTCCTTCTGCTCCTTGTTCATGAAACCATGAGCATTGAGGTTATCCATCTGAGGAGCACCTGTACCCTTGAGTGCCTCGCCAGAGAGTGCAAACTCCTCGGTAGGATACTTGGTAGCGTAACCCTTGGTACCTGTGAGCTTGAACAAGCGGTTGTATGGCTGAGGAGTCATCACGTTGTGCTGAATCTCCACCACCTTACCCTTAGCTGTACGCATCAAGGTAGTAGTATGGTCACCATTGCGGAACTCCTTGCACTCCTTGCCGCTCTTGTTCTTCACCCAGTCCTTACCCACGAAAGACTCTGTGTCCATGGCAACGAGCGTTGTGAAGCGGTCGCCACGGTGAATATTCAGACACTGAGCAACAGGACCCAAGCCATGAGTAGGATAAACATCACCACGGTTCTCCATGTTATACTTCATACGCCAGTGGAGGTTGTCCTTGTCATTGTCAGCCGGATCCTTCCAGTAAGCATCCCAGAAGTCCTCGAGACAGTGGATATAAGCACCCTCAGCACGGATGATGTCACCGAAAACGCCATCCTGAGCCATAGCCAGCGCATTCATCTCATAGTAGTCGTAGCAGCAGTTCTCCAAGATGAAGCAATGCTTGCGAGTCTGCTCGCTCAAGTTGATCAGACTCCAGCACTGATCCAGATTCATGGCACTAGGAACCTCGATGGCTGTATGCTTGCCATTCTCCATCGCAAACTTGGCAACTGGGAAATGGTGATTCCAGTCGGCTGCGATATAAACCAGGTCGATGTCAGAACGCTTGCACAAAGCCTCATAACCCTTCGCACCGCTATAGATATCAGCAGGCTTCAAGCCCTGCTTGCGCAAGTACTCCTGTGATTTCTCTGCACGAGCCTCCTCGTAATCACACAAGGCAACGATCTCTACACCTGGAATGTGGCAGAAACGCATTACTGCCCAAGGACCACGCATACCGAGACCGACAAAGCCCACACGTACTGTCTTCAACTTAGGAGCCGTCAATCCCAAAACATTCTGCTGTCCTGCAGGACGCTCTGGTGTCTCCACTACGATTGTACCCTTGTCCCAATGCCACTTGGTGCCTGGAGACAAAGACTGAGCGCTAGCCGACAAAGAAAATGCCGCCAAGGCTGCCATCAAAAAACTCTTAATTTTCATCCCTAAAGTTAGCAACACTTAAAGTTAGTAATATTAATTAGGTTCTGATCAACATCTAGGTTTCTCAGCAATTCTCTCAAATCAGCACTCCATTCATCTTAGTGTTGCATTAGAAAACAAATGGAACGATGAAATGACTCTGCAAAAGTACAAATAAAATTTGAGATACTGAATCTTTTTAGTGTTTTTTTATGGATAAAGGTGCAATTCCAGGCTTTTAACAAGAAAAAACGCTCTGAATCAGAATGACAGAAACAAGAAAAACCGCTTCGCCTAAAGCGAAACGGTTTTCTTCTTACCCTTACTCTCGTTACCTACGCGATCGAGTGCAGTAACGACATAGGTATATTTCTGATCCTTTACGTATGGTATCGGATAGGTAGTATCGTAAACAACAGCCTGGAGAGCAGTGACATCATTGAGATTCACAGGCGCTCCCTTTTCAAAACGGTAGATGGCAAAGCGGTTGGCGACATCGCCCCATTTCTTCTTCTTTGCTTTTGGAGCCTTCCAGGTAAGCAGTGGTCCCTTCTCTGTCCACTCCATCTTCAGACTCTTCACACCCTTTGGCGCCTTATCGTCGAGGAACGGCATCAATGGAGGAAGCGAAGGATACTTCCAGTAATAATCGCGCAGAGTATGTCCGATGTTGCCAACATTATCTGCTGCAGTCTTGGCATACCAGAGCACGGTGCCCTGTACATTATTCATCTGCTGGTGAAGGCGATGCTTGGCTGGCAGCTGATGACTCTTCGGATTCGTAGGATCAGCAAACTTCGCCGTACGCTCGATATCCTCACCTATATAAAGAGGACGGTTGCCGGCATACTTGTTCCACCACTGGATGAGGGTCTTGTAATCTGCCGCCTTGTTACCTATCTCCCAATAGATCTGAGGCGCACAGTAATCAATGAAGCCATTGTTTACCCAGAGGAGAACATCTGCATAGAGATCATCGTAGTTCTGAAGACCGAAAGTCTGTGAGCCAATCGGAGAGTTTTTCCGGTTGCGATAGATACCGAAAGGAGAAACGCCGAACTTCACCCAAGGCTTGACACGATGGATGGTTTCACCCAACTGCTTGACGAACCGGCTCACATTATCTCTTCTCCAATCGCCGATATTACGGAATCCGCGAGGATTGGCAGCATACATCTGCTGATCAGGAATCTGCTTGCCAGCTACCGGATAAGGATAGAAGTAGTCGTCGATATGAAAACCGTCGATATCATAACGGCTCACGATATCAGCAACCACCTGACAGGTATAATCAGCAGCCTCCTGAAGTGCCGGATTGAGAAGCACGAGATTATCATAGTTGAAACAGAGGTTCGGATGCTTCTTCACCACGCTCTGGGATGACACCTGGGAAAGCGAGGTAGAACCATGCTTGGCACGGTAAGGATTGATCCAGGCATGAATCTCCATTCCACGCTGATGACACTGCTCAACCATCCACTCCAGCGGATCCCAATAAGGCGATGGAGCCTTGCCCTGGACACCGGTGAGAAACTTACTCCAAGGTTCGAGGTCACTCTGATAAAGGGCATCGCATTCTGCACGCACCTGGAAGATGATGGCATTCACGCCATCCTTCTGCAATTCGTCAAGTTGCCTGGTGAGCATCGACTGAATCTGCTGGGTTGATTTACCCAAATACTGTCCGTTGACACACTGGATCCAGGCGCCACGGAATTCACGTTTGTTCTGTGCCATCAGGGATGAAGTCTGAAACATCAGCATCATCGCCAAAATCAGCATCCCAAAGATTTTCTCTCTTCTCATTAATTAGTGTTTATCGTTTAATGTTATTGTTTCATTCTAAATTATTCTTTCTTATCCTCCTCATCACGCAGCGTAGGCAGCGAAATATGGTATTTCACGGCGAGCAGGCGGATGATGCAGACGGTGAGGAAGGAGGCAATCACTGTAACATAGAGGCTCAAGCCCAGATAGCTGAAAGCCCAGTAAACCAGGCCGCCCAACACACAAGCCATCGCATAGATTTCCTTGCGGAAGATAACCGGTTCCTCGTTGAGAAGCACATCGCGGATCACTCCTCCAAAGGAGCCCGTGATACATCCCATAATGATAGCTACCCAGAATGGGAAACCACAATCGAGGGTCTTCTGGATTCCGGCGATATTGAAAAGCGCCAAACCGAGGGTATCGAAAAGAAACCAGGTATTGTCCAGACGCTTCAGATAATGATGGCACACAATCACCACCAGTTGGGCCAAGAACGTAAACAGAAGATAGATAGGACTCGACATCCAGAAAGGATTCAAGCCCAGCATCACGTCGCGGATGGTTCCGCCTCCGATAGCTACAGCCACACCACACACAAATCCGCCCAGCCAATCATAATGCTTGCTGGCGGCAAGTCTGATGCCCGAAAGGGCAAATGCAAAGGTTCCAATGAACTCGATGACGCTCTGGAGTGTCATCACTAGTTCCGTGTCTTGATGAATAGTCATTTTCTCGTAATAAATTATTTGATGTGGGGGATTTAATCCCCCGGTTTTAAAAGGTCGAACATTTTTTAACGACGGATTGCAAATCCGTCGGAACGCCTAGCGGTTCTTGAATCTTTCTCCCCAGCAGGTAACCATCCAGTTATAGAGTCGTTCTTCTGAAGGAGAATGCTGCGGCTGCCAGAATCTGGCGTCTTTCAGCTCATCAGGTAGATATTGCTGCTCTGTGAAATGTCCCGGATAATCGTGAGGATATTTATAGCCATCATGATAGCCCAGGTCTTTCATCAGTTTGGTAGGCGCATTGCGGATATGCAGCGGCACAGGCAGATTACCGGTCTGCTTCACCGTGGCAATGGCGTCATTGATGCCCAGATATGCACTGTTGCTCTTCGGACTGGTAGCCAGATACACCACCGCTTCGGCAAGTGCAATCCTTGCCTCAGGCCAGCCTATCTTCATCACCGTATCGAAGGCAGCATTCGCCAGCAGGAGCGCATTCGGATTCGCCAGCCCCACATCCTCGCTTGCACTGATCACCACTCTCCGGGCGATAAACTGCGGATCTTCGCCGCCCTCTATCATACGCGCCATCCAATAGAGCGCCGCATCAGGGTCACTGCCTCGAATACTCTTGATGAAGGCAGAGATGATGTCATAATGCATCTCGCCCTGCTTATCATAAGCCAGCGGATTCTGCTGCAACTGTTCCTCTACCATCTTATCGGTGATAACCACTTCATCGCTGCCTGCAGATTCCACCACCAGTTCCAGGATATTGAGCAGTTTCCGGGCATCACCGCCACTGAAGCGGAGCATGGCTGCGGTTTCCTTCAACTCAATCTTCTTCTGCTTGAGTTCCACATCCTCGGTGATGGCACGCTGCAGGAGTCCCTCCAGGTCTTCCTTCTCCAACGGTTTGAGCACATAGAGCTGGCAACGGGAAAGGAGCGGACGGATTACCTCGAAAGAGGGATTTTCCGTGGTAGCACCAATCAGGGTGACAATACCCTTCTCCACTGCCCCCAGCAGAGAGTCCTGCTGACTCTTGGAGAAACGATGAATCTCATCAATAAATAAGATAGGAGAAGCAGAATTGAAGAATCTGCCACTCTTCGCTCTCTCTATCACCTCGCGCACATCCTTTACGCCACTGGTAACGGCAGAAAGGGTGTAGAAAGGGACCTTCAGGGTCTGGGCTACTATCTGCGCCAAAGTAGTCTTGCCCACTCCCGGAGGTCCCCAGAGAATAAAAGAGGATATGCGCCCTGCGTCTATCATCTTGCGCAGCACGGCACCCTCGCCTACCAGATGCTTCTGTCCGACATAATCGGCGAGCGAGCGAGGTCTCATTCTTTCAGCTAATGGTTCACTCATATCAATTATTTTTTCGCCACAAAGGTAATGAAAAAAAACGAAACACGCATAAGTTTTTAGGATAAAAGAAAAAAAAATGCAGAAAAGCAAAAAAATAAGCTCGAAAATTTGGATATATAAAAAGAAGTACTTACTTTTGCAATCAAAATACGTACAACAATGAAAAATGAAAAAAATATCACCCTCAAGACATTGACCAAGAGCAGTGTCTGGGATCTCCAGGAGAATGATGTTTTCCGTCTGTGGGAAGCTGCCGAGAAAGACAACGACCTGAAGGACAATCAGCGTAGATACCTCGACATCATTCGTAGTGCTTTCGAGATTGAGCCAGTCAAGATTGACCGTACTGAAGTGCTCGATAAGTTGATAGACCGTGGCTTCAAGATCGGTACCTTCCGTATCGACGACAAGAACGAGAAGTATGCCATCAAGAAGCGTCCTATCATGCGTGTGACTGACCTCACCTATGAGAACATCGGCCATATAACAGCTACCAAGCTCATCGAAGTGCTGGAGCGTAACTTTGGCGGTGGCTGGGACAGTCTGTCTCAGAGCATCAAGGACATCATCGAGAGCGGTTTCGACATCAGTACCACTACCCTCCCAAAGGATCGCCTCAAGAAGCCAGGTGGTCTCTATGAGAAGAAGCTCGCTGATGACTACGAAGTACTCGTAGTACCAAAGGGCACCTGGGTAGAGGCTATCTTTGCCAAGGAGAAGCCAAAGCAGGAGAAGATCCGCATGAAGTTTATGGATGAAGACATGGACCGCGACGAAGACCTGCTGGACCGTGACGAAGACGATGAGGATGCACCAGAGATTGAGGATCACTACAATGATCCAGATGAGGACGATGATGCATTCGATGACGACAAGCTCACCGAGGAAAGCTACCGTACTACCTTCGAGGATCCAGAGAACCTGGGACTCGATGACGCAGAAGACGTAGCTGATGACGATTATTAAAATATACATTATTATATAATAAGGAGAAAGAAATGAACGCAGTAGTAGGATTATTCGCATTAATCGTGGTAGCACTCGTAGGTTGGGCTATCGCAGAATTTAAGTACAAGACCTTCACCTTTACCCGTTCCGAGAAGGATATCGAGGAAGAGAAAGAGTTGGAGGAGCAGAAGCGTGCCGAGGGTTTCAAGGAGATGAACATCCGCGACATTATGCGTAAGAACTCTACCAATGGCTACAATGCCGTAGGTTAAAGAGGGATTTTTAAACTCTAAAAGAAAATGATGATACAATACACCATCATTGCAACGATACTGGCGGTATGCATTCTGTATGCCGCCTTTCGTATTTATAAATCGTTGCAACAGGCAAACAAATGCAAGAATGGCAACTACCAGTGCAGTGGTTGCGCTTTTTATGAACAGTGCAAGAAGAAGGGAAAAAATAGACTCTGAAATGAATATTTTTGAAAAAATCGAATGTTTTTCGAAAAAAAGATGCGGAAAGATTTGGTGGATTCAAAAAAAAGTAGTACCTTTGCACTCGCTTATCAGAAATGGTAACAGAAAACTCTACAAGGTGTCTTAACCGAGCGGTTAGGTAACGGTC
>UMLJ01008394.1_pt1 | contig 16019 bp, 12 predicted proteins | sample 1966521 | NCBI WGS metagenome assembly UMLJ01 (sample SAMEA4836199, study PRJEB28245) | human gut metagenome | biome: gut microbiome; material: fecal sample | place: Denmark | collected 2008
CAGGCGGCGGACGGCGGGAGCCTGCGGCTGTACTGCCCGGCGGACCTGAGCGAGCAGAACAAGTCCGCCGGCGGCGGCGACGCCGTGCAGGGTATCGCCATCCCCTGGGCGGACATCACCGCCGGGGACCGGGGACGCCAGCAGCAGGCGCAGTACATCATGGAGCTGCTGCTGGGCGGCTGCACGGCGGAGGGATTCATCGCGCCCATACCCGTGGGGACGCAGCTGCTGAGCTGTACCGTCACCGGCGGAACGGTGTCGGTGGACATGAGCAGCGAATACGACCAGCTGATCGGTATTGACCGGACCATCGCGGACTACTGCATCACGCTGTCGCTGATGCAGCTGGACGGCATTTACGCCGTGCGGCTGACGGTGGCGGGCGAGCTGCCTGCGGACCGGACCAGCGAGGTGTACACCTCAGAGGAGGTGCTGCTGACCAGCCCGGACGATGTGGTGCGGACGGTGAAGGTGCAGCTGTACTTCCCGGACGGCGGCGGTACGCTGGTGGGCGAGGAGCGCCGGCTGACGGTGTACGAGGGGGAGACGGTGGCCCAGGCGGTGGTGAAGGCACTGACGGAACGGCCGCTGGACAGCTACGCGGACCTGTACCCGCTGCTGCCGGAGGGCTTTACGGCCCTGAACGCCAGCACGGAGGAGGGGATATGCTACCTGAACCTGCCGGGGAGCGTGGCGGCGCTGCTGCCGGAGGACGCGGAGGCGCAGAACCGCATGATACAGGGGCTGGTGGACTCGCTGTGCTCACTGGAGGATGTGACGCAGGTGCAGCTGATGCTGGACGGTGAGTACCAGCTGATGCTGGGGAGCGTTCCCATCAGCCGGCCCATACTGCCCACGGGCGGCGTACAGCCCATGGCGGAATAACCGAAAGCAGCCGGACTTTTGCACAAAAAGCCCGGCTGTTTTTGCAATTTTCAGCCAAAAAAAGAGTATTCCCTCCCTGCATATTGTTTCAAAGACGGCAAAGTGGTATAAGTAGATGTATCATTGACCGGCAGGTGCGCCCGCCCTTACTGGCCGATGACAAAAATATGTGCGTCAGGGGGTATACCCCCGTGAGCGTTTCAGCTCTGCTGAAACGACCCCCCTGGCCGAAAAAGGAGAGAGGAAAATGAAAAAAGCAGTCAGCCTCCTGCTGACCCTGATACTCACCCTGTCCCTCTGTACCCCCGTCTGGGCAGACAATACAGGGACGGTAAAAAGCGTTTCTGCGCTTGCGGTGGTTGGTACGGCTACGGAAGAAGATTTAGCGACTGCCAAGGCGTTCCTGAGCGATACGGGTGTGTTTGTCTATTATGAAGCGGGAGAAATGGCAAACCAGATCATGCCGCGCGGGACGAATTTCGGCCAGCAGAACTATAAGGATGTGACCACCGAGGCGGTTAAAAAGTACAATGCACTCGGCGACGGTGTAAAGGCGATACTGGAGACGTTGTATGTGACAGACGGTAAAATGCCGTGCTTTTTTAGCTACCGTGTGAATATTTTGCAGGAAATTGCAAACAACCCTGATCCCGGTCCCGGTCCTGGTCCCGGCGGCGGTGAGCAGGGCGAGGAGCAGTTGGACAGTGAACTACATTCAAAGTATGGGTATCAATACCCGGTATTCAATACAGATTTTACTGTGAATTACCCCAGTGCGATCCAAGGGAAAAGCGAATTCTATGAGCAGAACTATGACCAGTCGACAGGTACGCTGACCATCAAGGTTAAGAAAGGCACTGCCAAGGGGTGGTTGACCGCGCGGAACGACGCAAGTGCTGGGCTGAACCCCGGTGTATACGTGGAGATCGTATTTACGAACGCCAACAACAAGCAATTTGGCACATCTACCTTCGGGAACGGACAGGTGCCTGATTCCTTTATAAATGGAAGCGCGAAATTGTCGGCGGAACAAAACGCGAATAGAGGGAACAATATTCCCCTTATGATCGGCAACGAGGATTCGGAAAACGGAAAACTGACCCTTACCTCCAATTCCAGAAGTATCCGCGGCCTCATGGTGTGGGATAATGCCGAAACCATGTCGGAAGCTGCGGAAAAGTGGATGATTAGAATCAACATTGTCCACGAGGAGGACTTTGAGTATAAGTACGACATCAACCCGGTGAAAAGAGTACCGGCGGAACGTATGACGTATACACCGAATACGGCTGAAGACCTTGGAAAGTGGAATGTGAAAACGTCTGCGGGCGTGCTGACGGTTTCCTCCAATGGCCAGAATATCCCGGTAAATACAGTACTGGGTACACTGGTGGTGACTGCGCCGCAGGGAGGGTATACGCTGGATGTCAACCAATGCGTGGTCAAGCAAGGCAACTTGAATGTCATAAAAGAGAATAATACTGGCACCGACTTAAAGCAGTGCAAGTTGCTGGTATATACATTTGACAGAGGCGCGGGAACAGCCGTGTATACACTGGTGTGGAAGAACGGCGCAGACGAGATTATGGAGAGTCTCACCGTGAACATCGCCAATGCGCAGCCGTGGATGATGGACGTAGCGAAGAATGTAGCGGCTGCCAGTAAGGAGAGCGTAAAGCAGATGTTGCCTCCTCCGCTGCAATCGGCAGTGAAGTATGACACAAAACTTGGGTTTGTGACGGTGGATCTGTCTGGTCTGGATCCGGAAGAGGTGCTTGACCTGCGCAACATGGGGGTCGTACTGCCTGCGCCGCAAGGGGCTGTAAGCTATAAAGTTGCGACGGACAGCAGCAACACAGACCCGACAACAGGAAATAAGGAAATTTTCATCAACGCAGCAAAGGGAAAGTTTGATGACCCCAATGGCAGAACCCTTATAAGTGAAGGCCGAGTGGCGCAGGATTGCTTCGTGCCCTACGTTGTGCTCAGCAAAATTACGGTCGATGGTATTGACGTGTATTTTGCCAGCGACCAGAATTTCCGCAGCAAGGTTGTCCAGTGGTATAATGATGCCGGAGAAGTGATTGCTACCAACTACGTGTATGTAAAGAATTCACCGTTCGTACAGTCTGTGACAACGACTGCAAAGGTTGCGGCAGATGAGACGGAGCAGAATCCCTATATCATTGGCGGCGATGGTGAACGGTTTACCTGTGAGCGCTACCCGCAGGAAAATGCCGGTGAAAAACAGTATTTCAAATTCACCGCAACCGGCCAGCACACCGGCTCCTACACCGTCTACATCCCCTACTCTTATTTCGGCCTGACGTGGGAGCAGGCCAAGACCCGGACACAGAAGCCGGTCATCAAGCACTACTACGAGGATCATACTTGGCATGAGGACATTCAGGGAGAATACACCGAGTACGGCATCAAATTTGAAGTGAGTAGCTTCTCGCCGTTTGTGATCAGCACGGCGGCGCAGAGCAGCTCCGGCGGCGGATACTACTACGGCGGCGCGTCCACGCCCGGAATTTCCGCGGTGAAGACGGCTGATGCCGCCAAGAGCGCCACGGATTACACCTCCGGCATCTACGGGCTGACGTTCCGCAGCACGGCGGCGTTCAGCGGCTTTAAGGGCGTGCAGGTGGACGGCAGGACCATCGCCGCGGCCAACTACGTCGCCGAGGACAACGGCGGCATCGAGGTCTATCTGAAGGCGGTGTATCTGCGGACGCTGAAGGACGGCAGGCACACGGTGACCATTCTGTCCGACGCGGGCAACGTGACGATGAACTTCACCATCGGCGGGGTGGACAGCCCCACCACGTTCGACGCGGGCATCGGGGCCTACGTGGGCATGGCGCTGGCGTCCGTGGGCGGCATGGCCTGGATGCGGAGAAGGAAGCGCTGACCGGCCTATACGGCGGCGCACAGCCAGTACCCCGGCTTCGCCGGACCGAGCGTGCGGCATACGACAAGTACCCCTGGCTTCGCCGGGGGTACTTTTTTGAAATCAGCTATTGCAAAAACGCGAAAATGTGGTATCATACGTGCGAGCGCCGCACTCTGCTGGACGGAGGCGGCAGCAGGAGGTAACAATATGAATAACGAAACGAAGCGCGGGACCTATTCCGTGCATGACCTGGTGCGCATTTCCGTGCTGGTGGCCATTATGCTGCTGCTGGAGGTCACGGGTCTGGGCATGATCAAGATGCCGGGGCTGGAGATCACCCTGTTGATGGTGCCGGTCATCGTGGGCGCCATTGTCATGGGGCCGGCCAGCGGCGCCATTCTGGGCGGCGTGTTCGGCTGCATCAGCTTCTGGGAATGCTTCGGCAGGAGCCAGTTCGGCGCGGTGCTGCTGGGTATCAACCCCATCTACACGTTCCTGGTGTGCGTGCCCACCCGTATTCTGGCGGGCTGGCTGTGCGGCGTGGCCTTCAAGGGCCTGAACAAGCTGGACAAGACGAACCTGTGGTCCTTCGGCGCGGCGGGCCTGATCGGCGCGCTGTGCAACACGGTGCTGTTTATGACCACGCTGTGCCTGTGCTTCTACAACACAGAGTATATCCAGGGCTTTGTGGCCGCCCTCGGCAGCGCCAATGCGTTCCTGTTCGTCATCGCCTTCGTGGGCGTGAACGGACTGGTGGAGGGCGCGGTGTGCCTGATCACCGGCGCGGCTATTGCCAAGGCGGTCATGTACAGCCGGGGCAAGCTGGCTGCCCGCAAGACCAACGCATAAGACGGGAGGCGCGCGTATGCTGCTGGCTTTGGACGTGGGAAATACCCATGTGGTCGTGGGATTGATGGAGGGGCGCGAGGTGCGCCGCAGCTTCCGTATCGCCACACGGCGGGACAACGCCGTGGGCGATTACGCCGTGGCACTGAGCCAGCTGTTGGAGTTGGCGGAGGTGAACAGGCGGGAGGTGGAACAGGTCATCATCTCCTCGGTGGTGCCGCCGGTGACCCGGGCCCTGCAGGGTGCGGCGCGGCTGCTGACCGGAAAAGAGCCGTTGGTGGTGGGCGGGAATGTCCGCTGCCGCGTACCGGTGCGTATCAAGCGGCCGGAGAGGCTGGGCGCGGACCTGCTGACCGCCGCCGTGGGCGCGCTGGATCTGTATCAGCCGCCGCTGCTGCTGGTCGACATGGGTACCGCCACCACGGTGACGGTGCTGGATGAGCAGGGAGCGTTCCGGGGCGGGGCTATCCTGCCAGGCGCGAATCTGGCGCTGTCGTCTTTGGCGGGCGGCACGGCGCTGCTGCCGGATATCCCGCTGGCGGTGCCGGAGAGAGCCATCGGCGACGACACGCTGACGTGTATGCAAAGCGGGTGCGTGCTGGGCTCGGCGCTGCTGCTGGACGGACTGATCGACCGGATGGAGGCCGAGCTTGGCCGGAAGGCCACAGTGGTGGCCACCGGCGGCATCGCGCCGGTGATCGCGCCGGCCTGCCGGCACGAGATGCATATGGCCGCAGACCTCATTCTGCGGGGTCTGGCCGTGCTGTATGAGCAGAATAAGTGAAGAAGGAAGCCCCCATTCCAATGGAATGGGGGTTTCTTTTTGATAAAAAGTTGAACTGCCCGTTTTTCGGGACAGCGGATCGATTATGATACACTATACAAGCACGAAAGAAATTGCTATAATTCTTAAAGAGAGGAGTGGAGACATGAACGGCTGCGAAACATTAGGAAACTTATGGGACCATTGGAATGAGTGTGGGAAAAACGTGCCAGAAACCCATGGGGTTTACAAAATCATTTTGCCTGCGGAGATGGAACTTCGTTTTGTTGAAGGAATTGAGGGACATCCAGCTGCGGATACTTACGATGTGGAGACATTGACGGACAAGTATAAACAATCAGGGTATTCGAAATTGTTGTATGTTGGAAAAGCTGGAGGGAGGAGGGGGCTGCGCCAGCGTATACGGCAATACCTTTTATATGGATTTGGTGGGGGCAATGACCATCGTGGAGGACGTGCTATTTTCCAAATAGAAGGCTTTAGAGAATTGGTTTGTGAGTGGGAGGAAATTGAAGACTGTAAAGCAGCGGAACATCGATTGCTTGAAGCATTTAACGCAAAATACTCCGTATATCCAGTTGCGAATTGGCGGGGTTAATAGGTGAAAGGGGATAATACTATGGAAGCCGATCGTTATCGCCGTGAGTTGGAGAGAAAAGACAGAGATATAAGTAGCGTAGATGAGGCGATAGAGCGTATTTTTGCAGAAGAAAAACGTTGCCAGGACGTGATAGACCAACGTACACGGGATTTACGAAATTGTAAATCGGAAAGTATCATAAAATCTCGCCAGAGGGATATTGATACGCAGAAAAGCAAAATTGCTGCGTTGGAAAAAGATCGCGAAAGACGGATGATGGAGAGGAAGAGACTCTGCCGCGACAGAGAGAATCTAAACCAAAGGCTACAATATGAACTCCAGCGTGAAGTGGATGCGCAAAGGCGCGAAGTAGCGGAGCAGCAACATAAAGAAGCTGACCGTGCGTATTGGGAACGCGAGAGGCAGAGGAAAGAACAAAAAGAGCAAAAACGACAGGCGCAGGCAGCAGCATACGCACGTTCACGAACGAACCACGGAGCAGATAGCCCGCAGGAAATGGCAGAGAGGATGGTGCGCGAATACCAACAGGAGCATCCGTTTTCTTTTAAAAAGTTCCTGTGCATCGTGTTGGCTGTATTGGCAGCATTGTGGGTGTTTCGGGTACTGAGTACTGGGCCGGATAGCAAGGAGAGGGAGAAGGTCATTACGCATCAGGAGACTGCTTTGCCAGAGACGATGCTCGACCATATTGGTTTTACTGTGGCAGACATAGAGAACTGGTATGGTACGGATTACATAGTTGACAGCTTTAGTGGAGGACACTATATGTTCTACACGGAGAAAAGCGGGTGTCCGTATAGTTTCCTTTTTGCCCCGACAGATATTTCAACCTTTGATGGGACAACAGAAAGCGGCGATAGGATATGTGGAGTTGTCTCGAATCAAGACAATGCTATTATATTTAATAATGCAAAAGTAGGAATGGAACATCGGGAGTTTGAAGCAGAAATTGGGAAAATATATACAGCTGCTATGGACAATGAGGCAGAGTACGATTGTCCATCTGCAACGTTTTCTGTGGAAGCGACGAGCTTTTTGGATGGGAAGCGCCATGAATATACGTTAGTGATTTTGGAAAATGATGGATATGTATGTAACGCAGCGATATATGAATGAAAAAACAGCACCCCAACCAGGGTGCTGTTTATATATTATTTCAGCAGGTTGAAGGTCATGATGGCGGCGCCGAGGATCACCAGCACCACGCCGGTAGCGCGGTTCAGCGTTTTGGGTTCGGCCTTGTTGGCAAACACTGCGGCGATGCGGGCCCAGATCAGGGTGGACACCACGCACAGCGCCAGCACCGTCCAGTCCGGCGCGCCGCCGATAGTGAAGTGGGAAATGGCGCCGGTCAGCGCCGTAAAGGTCATGATGAACACGCTGGTACCCACGGCGGTTTTCAACTCATAGCCCAGCACCGTGGTCAAAATCAGCAGCATCATCATGCCGCCGCCCGCGCCCACGAAGCCACAGATGAAGCCAATGACGATGCCGCAGACCACAGACTGGACGGCACGCTTTTTGGCGGAGACACCCAGCATGGCCTCCTTGGTGGTCATAACGGGACGGACGATGAACTTGACGCCCAGCAGGAACGTCATGATCACGGAGAAGCTTCCCATGGTGCGGGAGGGCACCAGGCTGGCGATGTAGCTGCCTGCCACGGTGAACAGAAGCACGGTGACCATCATAATGATGCCGTTCCGGATGTCCAGGTTCTTGTTTTTGTGGTAGGTGTAGGCGGAGACGGCGCTGGCCAGCACGTCGGAGGCCAGGGCGATGCCTACCGCCATGTAGGGGTCCATGCCCAGAAATGTGATGAGCATGGGACTGATGACCGCCGCGGCGCTCATGCCCGCAAAGCCGGTGCCCAGTCCTGCGCCCATACCGGCGAAGAAGGTGACGGCCAGTGTCGTGATGAACTTCATGCGGTATTCCTCCGATGGACGCCCCCGGCGACGCCGGGGGCGTTTCGCTTATTTTTTGTTCAGAATCTCCATGAACTCCTCGCCGGTGATGGTCTCCTTCTCGTACAGGAAGGCGGCCAGCTCGTCCAGCTTGGCGCGGTTGTCGGTGAGGAGCTTCAGCGCCTTCTCGTGCTGCTGCTTCACCAGTGCCACCACCTGTTGGTCGATCTTCGCCTGGGTCTCGGCGGAGCAGGCCAGAGACGTGTCGCCGCCCAGATATTGGTTCTGCACCGTCTCCATGGCCACCATGTCGAAGTCCCTGCTCATGCCGTAGCGGGTGATCATGGCGCGGGCCAGCTTGGTGGCCTGCTCGATGTCGTTGCTGGCGCCGGTGGTGATGGTGCCGAACACCGTCTCCTCGGCGGCGCGGCCGCCGGTGAGGGTGGCGATCTTGTTCTCCATTTCCTCCTGAGACATCAGGTAGTGGTTGCCCTCCTCCACCTGCATGGTATAGCCCAGCGCACCGGAGGTGCGGGGCACGATGGTGATCTTCTGCACCGGGGCGGAATTGGTCTGCTTGGCCGCCACCAGCGCGTGGCCGATCTCGTGGTAGGCCACGATATGCTTCTCGTGATCGGTCATAATGGCGTTCTTCTTCTGGTAGCCGGCAATGACTATCTCGATGCTCTCCTCCAGGTCGGCCTGGGTGGCAAAGCGGCGTCCGTCACGGACGGCGCGGAGGGCAGCCTCGTTGACGATGTTGGCCAGCTCGGCGCCGGAGGCACCGGAGGCCATACGGGCGATCTTGTTGAAGTCCACGTCCTCGGCGATCTTGATCTTTTTGGCGTGTACCTTCAGAATGGCCTCGCGCCCCAGCAGGTCGGGCAGCTCCACGGGTACACGGCGGTCGAAACGACCGGGTCGGGTCAGGGCCGGATCAAGGGATTCGGGACGGTTGGTGGCGGCCAGAATGATGACGCCGGTGTTGCCCTCGAAGCCGTCCATCTCGGTGAGCAGCTGGTTCAGCGTCTGCTCCCGCTCGTCGTTGCCGCCGTACTGGCCGCCGCTGCGCTTTTGGCCGATGGCGTCGATCTCGTCGATGAACACGATGCAGGGGGCTTTCTCCTTGGCCTGCTTGAACAGGTCGCGGACCTTGCTGGCGCCCATGCCCACGAACATCTCTACGAACTCCGAGCCGGACATGGAGAAGAAGGGCACGTTGGCCTCGCCGGCCACAGCCTTGGCCAGCATGGTCTTGCCGGTGCCCGGAGGGCCAACCAGCAGCACGCCCTTAGGCATGGACGCGCCGATCTCCTGATACTTGGTGGGGTCGTGGAGGTAGTTGACGATCTCCGTCAGGTTCTCCTTGGCCTCATCCTCACCGGCCACATCGGCAAACTTGATGCCCTCGGCGGACTTGACGTAGACCTTGGCGTCGGACTTGCCCATATTGAACATCAGGGAGTCGCTGCCGCCCATTTTCTTCATCAGGCTGCGGGAGATGATCTGACCGATGGCGATAAAGATCACCAGCGGCAGCACCCAGCCCAGGATATCCGTCAGCAGGGAAGTCTGCTCGATCTCCTCGCCGGTGGTGGATACGCCCGCGTCCAGGAGCCGCTGCACCAGGCCGTCGTCAGGCACGATGGCGGTCTTGTAGATGGTTTTGCCGTCGGTGGAGGTAAAGAGGATGCGGCTGCTCTGCTGCTGGATCTCCACCTGGCCGATCTCATTCTTCTCGGTCATGGAGACGAAGGTGTTGTAGTCCACCTCCTTGATCTGGTGCTCCGCCAGCCAGGGCATGGCCAGCAGGTTGAACAGCAGCACCAGCAGTACCACGATCATGTAGTAGTAGATCAGAGGTTTCTTGGGGGATTTGACCTCGTTCATGGTAAGGCCTCCTTGTTCTGCATAGCTTTTTTTCTTTGATGAATTACCCTACCACATTTTGCCCGAAGTGTCTATAAGCAAATCCACAAAAACTGCGGGAAAACCCCGTTCCGGAGGCCGGAACGGGGCAGAATTTACGTTTCTGACACAATTACAGGGCGGCGAACAGGCGGCTGCCGGTGCGGTGGAGCCAGCGCAGCAGCACCAGCGTCAGCACGACGGTCAGCACTGTCCAGGCCAGCAGATACCACGCTGCACCCATGTCGATACCGAACGGGTAGTACAGCACGCCGACAAGGGCGGCGTACACCCAGCCGCCCAGCATGGCAAGCAGCACCGTCAGACGCTGCTTGATGACGGTGATCTCATTGGTCCAGACCAGGTTGGGGCGCTTCAGGTCCATGGTCAGGCCGAAGGCTGCCGACAGCCACACAAAGGCCTGAGGCAGCGCTATCAGCAGGAGGGCCAGCGGCAGGGCGGGGCGGACGGCCAATAGTATCAGTACAGAGGTGACTGCCATGGGGATACCCGTTACCAGCACCTGTACCAGCAGCTTTGCACGCAGTACCTGCCACGGTGTCACCGGCAGGGACTGTGCCAGCCACAGGTTCTTCCCCTCCAGGGAGATGGAGGAGGAGGCCATGTCGTTCATGGAGCCTACCAGGCACAGGGCGGCGCACAGTATCGCCGCCAGAAGACCGGAGGCCTCACCACCGGCCATTTCGTATATAACAGGCAGCAGGTCGCTGCTCTTTACCAGCAGCAGCACGCCCAGAATGGGCAGCATGACCGTGCCCAGACCGCAGTTGAGCATATAGTTGGGACTGGCGGTGAAGCGGCCCAGCTCCTTACGCAGCAAGGCGGCGGGCACACCGGCGGCCCTGACGGCCGTCTCCTTATAAACGGCCTTGGCGCCGCCGTTGTTGGCGGTGGCAATGGACAGGAATGTGTGGCTGAGCAGCAGGTATGTGAGCGCGCACAGCGCCGCCATTACGGCCAGCACCAGCACGACAGCCAGATAGTCGCCGGCGCCCATACGGCCCATGAGATATAGGGGATAGGCGCTGCCGCGGATGGCTGCACCCACCTCATTCAGGTGCAGCATGAGTTGCTCGATCAGTTCGTTGGCGCGGAAGCACACCATGTAGTACAGGGCAAAGAACGCCAGTGCGATCAGGGTGGTAAGGAGGTTCTTGCGCTTGAGCTTGCTGTGGATCTTGGCTACCACCCAGCCCAGCAGACAGGAGAGCACCAGCACCAGCAGGGAGACGGCCAGAATCAGCGCGATGCCGCCAAGCACAGTGGCGGCGGTCAGCACACCGACGGCCCAGTAGACGATGACGCAGGGCAGCAGGATCACGCCGGAGAACATCAGACCCATCAGGTATACACCCAGCAGCCGGGAGGCCAGAATGGCACGCACGGGGATAGGCAGCGACAGCAGCAGGTCGTTGTCCTTGGCCTGGTACAGGCCGGAGAACGTGTTGAACACGCTGCCAAACACGCCCATCAGCACACCGACCAGGGCAAAGAGGGTGAAGTACAGCCAATCCAGACCGGCCTCGTGCAGGGGAGCGCACAGACCTATGGAGAACAGCGTGAACATACCGCCGATAACGCCCACCATCAGCAGCACATACAGCACGATCAAACTGACGGTGCTTGCCTTGGACCGGGGTTTGTTCTTTTTCGCGTCGTAGAAGTAGCTGCGGAAGATCTCGGACAGCTGTTTTTTCAGCAATAATTTGACCATCACTCCGCCTCCAGCTCCAGGAAGACCTCCTCCAGGGAGTCGTCGCCCTTGACCTCCTCCATGGTGCCGGAACGGATGAGCCGGCCGCCCTTGATGATAGCCACCTTGTCGCAGAGCTTTTCCGCTACCTCCAGCACGTGGGTGGAGAAGAAGATGGCGCCGCCGTTGTCGCAGACCTCACGCATCATACCCTTGAGCAGGTGGGCGGCTTTGGGGTCCAGGCCCACGAAGGGCTCGTCCATGATGATGACCTTCGGGTCGTGGAGCCACGCGGCAATGATGGACAGCTTCTGCTTCATGCCGTGGGAATAGGCGGCAATGGGTTGGGCCAGGTCGCCCGTCAGCTCAAAGGCATCCGCGTAGGTGCGGATACGCTCCTGACGGGTCTGGGCGTCCACGCCGAATACGTCGGCGATGAAGTTCAGATATTTGATGCCGGTCATGTAGTCGTACAGATCCGGGTTATCGGGGATGTAGGCCATCTCCCGCTTGCAGCCCAGGGGATCGGCCTTGATGGATCGGCCATCGATGGTGATCTCGCCCTGGTCAAATTGCAGGATACCCACCACGGATTTCAGCGTGGTGGTCTTGCCGGCGCCGTTATGGCCGATGAAGCCGTAGATCTCGCCGGGGGCGATGTGCAGCGACAGATCGTCCACGGCCTTCTTCTCGCCGTAGGTCTTGGTCAGATGTTGAATGTCCAGCATGGGGTCAGTTCCTCCTATTTCTCTCCTAAGCTTCTATTGTGGGGCATCATCAGCCGCGGCTGCGGCTGATGATGCGGACGATGCCCATAACGGCGGCGTACAGCACGCCGGCCACAGCCCAGATGATCCAGCTGTACCGGGGTTGGCCGTTGCCGTGGGGACCGTAGGTGTACAGCAGGAATACCGCCGTGGCGGTGAGCCAGTAGATCATGGTGACGGTGCCCATCAGCTTGTGGTGCTTTTTCTGGGGACGGGTGTAGTCGCCCTCCTCCAGCAGCTGCTCCATGGCGCCCTGATATACGCCGGCTGTGACCAGGGCCAGACAGCCGATGGCCACCAGCACCAGCAGCGCGCAGACAGCGGCGATATAGAGCAGGTCGCTGCCGCTTATGCACATGGCGGCGAACAGCGGTATGGCGGCCAGCACACACAGCACCACGCCCACGGTGACGAGCCGGGTATGGGTGCCCCTGTATTCCCGCTGCCGCTGGCGCACCATGCCCTCCACGCCGTACTCCGTCTCGAAGGGTTCTTCCTCTAAAAAGCGGTAGTCGCGCACGTCCGCGTCGGCGCGCAGGAAAATGCTCACCGCGACAGCCAGCAGCACCAGCATCACGCACAATCCGATGCCCGCCGCCGCGTTTCCGCTGATAGGGAAGCGCTGCACCTCGCTCATGCCGGCCAGCAGGATCAGCGTGACCGGAGAGATAATGCACAGGGCGGTGGCTACGGCGATTTTCGGCGCGGCGGCCTTACGCAGGGCCAGGTAGGCGGAGGCCTGCTTCATGGTGACGCGGCGCAGGGGCGTGTCGTCGTCCTGGGCCGCGGCACAGGGCGTTTCCTCCTCCAGTTCGTCCTTCAGCAGGAAGTCGGTGGAGACGCCGAACAGGCGGCTCATCTGCACCACCTTATCCATATCGGGCACGGACTGTGCGCCCTCCCATTTGGATACGGACTGGCGGGTGACGCCCAGCTTCTCGGCCAGGTCCTCCTGGCTCCAGCCTGCCTTTTTCCGCAGGGACACGATCTTGTTAGCTAAAATCATAGGTATGCGCTCCTTCCGTATGACGGCGGGTGCCGCCGTTTGGTTTTGATGGCGCTATCATACGGGTTTTGCCGGTTGCGGTCTATAAACCGGGGCTGGAAATGTGTCAACCGGCGGTTGCGTTTCGGATTTTTGGGCAGTTTTCCCCTTTTGCTACAGGCTTATTGTACGCGAAAACGTTTTCACTGTCAACTTACAGGACGGTAAGATTTTATTAAGATATGTGCAAAAAAAAGAGCCGCCCGGAGGGCGGCCCGTCTGTATTTTGTTATTCCTCCGTGAAATGCACGTGGTTGAAGATGTGGTCCTGACAGAAGCAGTGGTACCCGACGCACTTGCTGCAGTAACGGAATTGCAGATCAGGGTAGTCGGTATCCGTGCGGCCGCAGACGGCGCACTTGTGGCGATAGCCCTGCTGCTGGGCCTGCTTGGCCTGCTGCTGTTGGGCCTGACGGAACTGGACGGTCTTGCGGGAGTTCTGGTATTTGGCGCGCTCCTTCAGGTAGTGGACCTCCGGCCAGATGAACACGGCGAAGTTCAGCAGGGCCACGATGGGCAGCACTACACCGGCCCAGTTGTGGGCGCCGATGGCCTTGATGATGTCGAAGGCGAACAGTGCGCCGTCCAGGTACGCCAGCCACTTCATCCTCACGGGGAGGATGAAGAACAGCAGCACCGTGGTGTCCGGGAACAGGAAGGCAAAGGCGAAGAACATGGACAGGTTCACATAGCCGGTGCCCGCTGCGGTCAGATAGGGGTTGCCGGTAATAAGACTGGCCAGCACCACGCCCAGCACCGTCAGCAGCGCGCCGCTGATGTAGTACAGGTTGAACTTGGCCGTGCCCCACTGGCGCTCCAGCGTGGAGCCGATCCAGTAATAGAAATAGAGACTGATCAGCAGGGCAAAGGGACTGGAGTAGGCGGGCACGAACACAAAGGTCACCAGCCGCCACACCTCACCGTGGAGCAGGGCATTAAGATTGAAGGTCAGAAAGCTCAGGGCGTTGGCGTCGTTGGCCTGGGTCAGCAGCATGAGCACATAGACCGCCACGTTGCCGATGACGATAACGCGCATGAGGTTGGGGATACCGAACCGGGGATGGGCGGCGCAGAAGCGCTGCACCCCGTCATAGAGTTTTTTCAAGGGGAGTGTCCTCCTGTGTACAAATTGTGTTCAGTATAACCCATAACGGCGGAAAAGTCATGTCATTTTTTTGAACAATGGCAAAGTTTCCGTACAGTTGAATTATTTGCAAAAATCATGGAAATGCTATTGACAATGCTAAAAAAACTGTTACAATATGCTGTACAAGTAAATACCTTATCAAGAGTGGCGGAGGGACCGGCCCGATGAAGCCACGGCAACCTGTTTTTTCAAGGTGCCAAATCCGGCGAACGAATCGAAAGATGAGGATGAGCAAAGAAGCACAGCGCTCTGTCGGTTCGGCAGAGCGCTTTTTTCAATGACCATCCGCGAGATGAAAGGAGAAAAAATCATGGCAAGACATCTGTTTACCTCTGAGTCCGTTACCGAAGGGCATCCCGACAAGGTATGCGATCAGATCAGCGACGCGGTGCTGGACGCGATCTTCGAGAAGGACCCCAATGGCCGCGTGGCCTGCGAGACCTGCGCCTCTACCGGTCTGATCCACATCATGGGTGAGATCACCACCAGCTGCTATGTGGATATCCCCAAGATCGCCCGCCAGGTGGTGCTGGACATCGGCTATAACTCCTCCGAGTGCGGCTTTGACGGCAACACCTGCGCCGTCATCACCAACATTGACGAGCAGTCCGGCGATATCGCTTTGGGCGTGGACAAGAGCTATGAGGCCAAGGCCTCCGGCAAGAGCGAGCTGGACAACGGCGCCGGCGACCAGGGAATGATGTTCGGCTACGCCTGCAACGAGACGCCGGAGCTGATGCCTCTGGCGATCTCCATCGCCCACAAGATGGCCAAGCGCTTGACCGACGTGCGCAAGCAGGGTCTGGTGGACTATCTGCGTCCCGATGGCAAGACCCAGATCACCGTGGAGTACGACGAGAACGGCAAGCCCGTCTGCGTGGATACCGTGGTGCTGTCCACCCAGCACAGCCCTGACGTGACGCTGGAGCAGATCCGCAAGGATATGATCGAGCTGGTCATCAAGCCCACTGTTCCTGCCGGGCTGCTGGACGGCGAGACGAAGATCTATGTGAACCCCACCGGCCGCTTTGTCAGCGGCGGCCCCGCCGCCGATACCGGCCTGACTGGCCGCAAGATCATCGTGGACACCTACGGCGGCAGCGCGCCCCACGGCGGCGGCGCCTTCTCCGGCAAGGACCCCACCAAGGTGGATCGCAGCGCGGCCTACGCCGCCCGCTGGGTGGCCAAGAATGTGGTGGCCGCCGGTCTTGCCGACAAGTGCCAGGTGCAGCTGGCCTACGCCATCGGCGTGGCGCGTCCCGTCAGTGTGCTGGTGGAGACCTTCGGCACCGGCGTGGTGGCCGACAGCGAGCTGGAGGCCGCGGTGGAGAAGGTCTTTGACCTGCGCCCCACCGCCATCATCCGCGATCTGGACCTGCGGAAGCCCATTTACCGCCAGCTGGCGGCCTATGGCCACATGGGCCGTGAGGACCTGGGTGTTTCCTGGGAAAAGACCGACCGTGTGGAGGCCCTGAAGGCCGCCCTGGGCAAGTAAGTTTTCGATAACGGGGGCGGCAAA
>UMLJ01036954.1_pt1 | contig 16002 bp, 16 predicted proteins | sample 1966521 | NCBI WGS metagenome assembly UMLJ01 (sample SAMEA4836199, study PRJEB28245) | human gut metagenome | biome: gut microbiome; material: fecal sample | place: Denmark | collected 2008
TGGCAGTGTCGATGTCGTCGCCGTTGCCGAGCACCTTATATGCAAACGCCAGTGTACGCATGGCCTGGTTCTGATATCCCGTAAGGCGCTCGCGTATCTCGTTGCGGCGCGCGTCGTCTATGTCGCAGAACTTGGCAACAATCTCGGGCGCACCCTTCACGAAGAGCACTCGCTCAGAGCCGCGTTTAACTATGGTTGCCATATACTTGCGTTCGGTAGAGAACGGCAGCTGATGCTCTATGTTGTCTGCCTGGCGCAATGCCTTATAGTCAGTCTTATTCTTCTCGAGCCACAGCAGCAGGGCCACTTCTGTAGGGTTACCAATGCCCTTGCCTCCTTCTTCGTCGAGATGTGCGGTTGTGTTGTATGCTATGGCTTCATTAAACAGAGCAGCGTCGTCGGCATACATTGCCATGTCGGCCACCTGCATCTTGTTTTGCGTCAGCGTACCCGTCTTGTCGGTGCATATCACCGTAACGGCACCCATTGTCTCGCAGGCATGGAGCTTGCGCACAAGGTTGTTGTTCTTGAGCATGCGGCGCATGTTGAGAGCCAAGCTGAGCGTAACGGCCATAGGCATGCCCTCGGGCACAGACATCACGATGAGCGTAACGGCCATCATGAAGTATTCGAGCACCACCTTCACCATGCCGAGATAGTTGTCCGAATGCCACAGGTTGTGCGGATCGGTCAGTATGTCGCGGCCGAGGAATATCACAAATGCAGCCACTGATATGCCCACACCAAACTTGCTTATCATCTTGGCAAGCTTGTCGAGCTGCATGTTCAGCGGAGTCTTAACCGAAGTCATCTCCGTACTTGAGCGTGCCACCTTGCCTATTTCAGTAGCATCGCCAACCTCAGTAACCTGATACACGCCGCGGCCGTTCATCACCATAGTGCTGCGCAGCACCTTCGACGAGGGATAAGTGGCCTCCTTGTCGTTCTTGTCGGGGTCGGCATGCTTTGTTATTATAGGCTCGCCGGTGAGCGACGACTCATCTATCTGCAGATCGGTCGACTCAATAAGGTTTCCGTCGGCAGGTATCTCGTCGCCGACTTCTATTATAACAATGTCGCCCACGACAATGTCCTTGCGTGCCACCTGCACCACCTTGCCGTTGCGGCGCACCTTTACGGGCGACTCCTCGCCGAGAGCCGTAAGCACATTAAACTTCTTGGCTGCGTCCATCTCGAAGTAAAAGCCGATGGTGGTGGCAAGGATTATGGCAAGGATAATGCCGATAGACTCAATGTAGTTGTTCTCGATTACGGCAAGACCGAGCGAGATAACAGCTGCAAAAAGTAAGATTTTGATTATCGGATCCTTGTATTTTTCAAGATAAAGTTTCCACAAGGGTGTCCTCTCCGGGGGTGTAAGCACATTCTCGCCATGCGCCGAACGGCTCTTTTCCACTTCATTATCCGTCAGCCCGGGCTGATTGGTGAATAATGGGTTAAATTCGTTACTCATTTAAGACGTATAAATAATGAATTGATATTATAATCCGACTTGAACATCACAGACCCGTCAAGACCCGTAAGCCTCATTATGAGTCCGTTAATTTTACATTCTGCAAAGTTAACATAATTCGCTGAATTGTATCAACGAGATGCCCACAATCATGGTTTTTTAACGAATATTTTACCGCAAAACAACTTTTCTTCGTCATTTAAAGCATATTTTGCAAAAAATATTTGGTTATTTGAATAAATAGCTATACCTTTGCACACGAAAACTTAACACCGCAAGGTTTAAGAGGGCTTTTAGCTCAGTTGGTTAGAGCAACAGACTCATAATCTGGAGGTCCCAGGTTCAAGCCCTGGATGGCCCACCGAAAACAGGAAAGTAAAATGCTTTCCTGTTTTTTTGTTGTATATATCAGAATTTATACTATGCCTTTTTATAGCAACCTTCATCAATCGCAAATCTACGTTTAATTGCACAATCCTCAAATATTGCTAATGCTTCCTCTATATATTTATCTTTTCCATGATTCCTTTTGTTAAACGGTCTCCATTTATCAAGCATATTCGTGACTTAACGCTGAAACGTTATTTATGTACACACATTTATAACCTGTTTTTGTTACTATTCACTTTGCCATAATTCTTTATTTGCTGGTGTACGATAAGATTTTTAAGAATAAATAATAATGTAAACTTAACGGGCAAAAAAGTTGTAAACCATTTCTGGTATGTTCATATAAATCTAATCTTTTCGCCCGGGATTTTGGCATTTACTCGTATACATTGTGGAAATATATACCTTTAATTCCATAGTCTTGCATTTTTCTCATGGTTTTGAGTCCAATGATTACTAATTGTGTTTTCATTTGAAATGAACCGAATCTATGATTAGTGCGAAGGATAAAATCATCTGTTTGTAGAATGAAGTCGGGGCTTTTATAAAAAGGTCTTGAACAAATAATCTCATCATAAGAACCGCAGCACTCTCTCTTGTTCATAAATTTAACTTTGCTGCGTACGTCATCCACTTTAAATATTCCCTCAGGCATAAAATAATAAAATCCCGGTGATATCGTTATTTGTATGAAAGTCAAATCAGGATAATTGTTTTCTTCGCAAAATCTTTTGAAGGTTTCTGTCACTATACAAAAAAGATCATAGGTATAAAATAAATCCCCTTTTTTCTTTCTTATTTTATAAGACATATTTATCACGTCTTCTAACCTGTTGTTGCATACTGGACATGTGCCCGGTGTTTCTTCACATGTTTCATACATATATTCAGCATCCTTTCCTGACAGATATTTCGCAATTACTTTTTCATTTTTCTTGTCCATAGATCTATTTCCTTTTTATGTTAAACGGTCTCCATTTATCAAGCATATTCGTGACTTAACGCTGAAACGTTATTTATGTACACACATTTATAACCTGTTTTTGTTACTATTCACTTTACCATAATTCTTTATTCGCTGGTGTACGATAAGATTTTTGAGAATAAATAATAATGTAAACTTAGCGGGCAAAAGAGCAGTAAACAATTTCTGGTATGTTCATATAAATCTAATCTTTTCGCCCGGAATTTTGGCATTTACTCGTATACATTGTGGAAATATATACCTTTAATTCCATAGTCTTGCATTTTTCTCATGGTTTTAAGACCTACTATTATAAAAGGGTCCTTTCTTTCAAAAGAACCAAATATGTGATTGGAACGAAGAATGAAATCATCTGTTTGTAGAATGAAGTCAGGGCTTTTATAAAAAGATCCTGAACAAATAATCTCATCATAAGAACCGCAGCATTCTCTCTTGTTCATAAATTTAACTTTGCATCGTTCATCATCCATTTTAAATACTCCTTCAGCTGTGAAGTAATAATATCCCGGTGATGCCGTTATTTGTATGAAAGTCAAATCAGGATAATCGTTTTCTTCGCAAAACCTTTTGAATGTTTCTGTAACTATGCAAAAACAATCATAAGTGTCATACATATCCCATCTTTTCTTTCTTATTTTATAAGACATATTTATCACGTCTTCTAACCTGTTGTTGCATATAGGGCATGTGCCCGGTGTTTCTTTACGTGTATCATACATACATTCAGCATCATGTCCAGATAGAATTTTCGCAATTATTTTTTCATTTTTCTTGTCCATAAATCTATTTCCTTTTTATGTTAAACGGTCTCCATTTATCAAGCATATTCGTGTTTTTGCTAGCAACAAAATTACAAATAAATAATGACAAACAAGAATTCAACAGCGTTTATATTTAAAACATATCGTCAACCCATAACAGTTATAAATTTAACCGAAGTCAACTTTAATCAGGGAAAGGACTGTTTAAGGACAACCGAAATCAGGAAAGGACACAATCTTACAAACCATAAAAAGTTTTTAAAGAAACTCATCACTCGTCACATCCGCATGTAATAATTTGACATTCAATGCATTACGATGTGACGAGTTGACTTTTCAACTCGTCACACTATCGGCTGTCTCCATGTCATGTGATGAGTTGAGCCGACAACTCATCACGCTATAACGCACTGAGCGACAACAGGTTAAGCTGCAATGTGACGAGTGACGAGTTTCTTTTAAAAATATATTCGCCCGTATCATCAACATAGGAACATAAACATTACAACAAGAATGTGCAGCAGACGTTATAAATGCCATTATATTTAAATCGGCATAAGACAAAACGCTGACATATAAAAGCATGCCTTTTACACTGCAAAACATGACCTTTCAGCATGCAAAAGGGCACGTTTTAATAAGCCATTTGATGCCTTTTGCTAAAACGATATTATTTCAAGACATTATATGTCTACATTGCAAATCACATCTGCATGCTAAAAAATAAAATTGTGTATTGGACTTAAAACTAAGGCACAATTCCATAAACAAAGAAGAACATTACAACTTCTGAATTCTCTGCCTGAAGTCTTCAATCAGTTTCTTTATCGTCTCATTCTTGTATGAAACATCTTCATAGAGGTATTCACCGGGAGCAGACATAATGAAATAATCTCCGGGGCGTCCGCATTCAGACAATGTAGCCAAACCTAAAGACTTAAAGTCATCATCGACCAACTCCATTCCCAAATCTTCTTTCAGCACCTTTTGCACAGCTTCGTCAGGGATGTTATAAATGCCTTTGTCTGCCATCAGATAAACAATATATTTACTCGGGCCTGAATTGGCACGACAAATAGGTGATTCCAGCATATCCAGGAAATTTATTTCAGGTTTCTTTATTTTCATTGCCAAGACAATGTCCGGACTCTTATATCCCCTCTCCACTTTATTCTTCAGCGCATAATAATAATGAAGTCTGTCGCGTGAAAAATTTCTGTAGAAATAAGGATCATACTGCACGCAGGTTTCATCACGGCCTTCAAGCCCGAGAATCTGCTCCAGTTTACGAATCTCGGCATTAAGTCTCTCGCGCTTTCTTGCAACGGCAGGTATGCGGTTATAAATCTTCTTTACACCATCTGCCAACATTACAAATGGAATGCTTAATACCAATCCGACCAAAACGCCTCCAACAACGACATTACCCACGAGCTCATCCTTATCAATTTTCTTAAATTTCATAGTCTATTTTTGTTATAAAATTTGTTTTCACCTTTATCACCTTCTGCATCTTCACCCATAAAGGCACATTCTGCAGAATCGAAATTAATCAAGAGATTTATATAAACCGCATTTATCATCATCACACGCAAACCCGCAAATAGCACATATATCGCCTTACAAAGTTAATACATTCAACCGATGTTCAGTTGACGCACATATCCTGACCGTCATCATCAGCATTCAGCTCTGTATATATCATCTTGCTCTCAACCTTACGTTCATAGGCCACCTTCATCAGGTCGTTATAATTATCGTTGAGCAGATTGCAGGTAGCCAGCAAGAAATTAGCAAAGACATCCAAACTAAGTCCGTCTTCTGGCACGTTAATCATGGCCTGTGCCATAAGCCTGCATTCGTCTACAGACAGATACATGTGTGCCTGATTAAACGCCATATAGTGTATCTCATTAATCTTATAGAGCACGTCCGTCATACTTTCTCTTGGCAGGCAGGATGTAAGATAGCTCAGGTTGTAAAGCATCCTGTTCGCTTCATGAAACACAAGACACATCGACACCTTGACATATTCCGCCTGCAGATCAAACTCAAAACTGCTTTTCTCTTCATTGATGACATACCCAACCTCCAGTTCTTCAAGCAGTTCCGCCACCATTTTCTTGAGATTTTTCATAAGCGATATATATTGAAATTGCATTTTAACAATACAAATCTGAATGCCAATATTTATTTTACTTTATCACTTTCTTTTCCCTGAAATACGTTTATCAACAAAACACTTTAACATCAGAAATCTATATTTCTGATGTAACAAAGCTGGCACAACACTTGATATATGATAAAACGGTCGTAAAGTTTATCGATTTCAAACAATACATTTTAATCAAAATAATTACAATCTTCTAAAATCAAAAAATCCTCCACTTAATATGCTTTCATGACCTTTTATATCAAAGCCTTGTAATTCTAATATTTTTGTTACACGGCTTTTACTATCGATTGAGTCAAACGGCATATGTCCAAAAGGCAAATTAACTTCAAACACTTGCCCTTTTTCAATTCTCATACCACAATTTAAAGGTATATTCATTTTAGCTGTTAATAAAAATATTGACATCGTAACTTGATTTTATTTTATACATCTTTTTAAACTTTTTATCGCAGACTCAGGTTCTTTAATTATCCAATCCATTGTCAATAATGCTGCCGGATATGTCATACGACGTTCTTCCATCAGCTGTTTTATAGAATATCCGTTTGATAAATAATCCTGAGTAAATGATTCATCCTTTACCCATTGTTCAAAGTATACATCAAGAGGATTTCTCAAATCTTGTAATTCAGATATTATAAGACTTGCCGATTTAGCATCATATCCTCTTCTCGTCAAAATATTATATATATATTCTTTTTCCATCACAATTTTTGTTTTTGTTCAAGTCTCTCCAATACATCGGTAGCGAAGTTACGTGCGTCAATTTCAATAGATTGTTGTTCATAAAGCCGTTGCCCCAATCTAGTACTCGTATCTCCATAATAGCCCCATTTACCGCCTTCCATTGTTTCTGCCCAACTCATTACTTCACTATGACGTGGATGTACTTCACAGACATTAACATTATAATCTTGATAAGCGTGCCTACCTTCATGCACCAATGTATCTATAATTTCTCGAAATTTGTTCTTATCTACATCAGACATTTTAACATAGATACGATTTATATCTATAGTTTTTGAATCTGGATTATACCCACCAAATTGATGGATAGGTAAATCTACAATCCTTATTTGACATGTAGGACGATGTTCGATTTCAGCAATCTGTTTTTCCAAATTATTCAACACTTCTACTTTTTCAGATATTTCCAATTGTTGCCATTTGCCGTGGTCCAACTCCTTGCAATCAACCAACACATCAGATATTTGTTCTATTTGGATAAAATCCTGAGGTGCTTCAATCTGTTTGTATGCCTCTGCTATTTCACGTGAGAACAATTTCTTGACTACATTTTCCTTGTTGATATTTGCCGGTACATTGATTTCATTGAACCGACTTTTGATTGAACCGATATGTTCCACCTGATTCTCCCGTGACATATCGTTCCAAACATCTGAAGGAATGTCAAGTTCTTTCATGTATTCTGATTGCAGTCGGTTTAATTTTGTTTCTTCTTCAATGCCTTTGGCATCGCCGAACCTACCTATTTCATCATATTCTTCCAACATACGTTTAGTATTTCCAATTCCTGTCCGCCAGAATAATGATTGCCATGCATATCCTCTGTTATGGCTTTGAATATCAGGTACTTTCCAACAAATGACCTTTCAGGTTCTAAAAAATATCTTTTAACGTCCACAAAATTACTTTTATAAACCCAAATACTATCTTTTAGAACGGGCATGACTATTACACTATTCCGTTGAACATAAATTATTTCACTTTATTTACCTTTACCCAATGTTTATCGGGTGATATCGAAGTTGACACTATACATTGACCAACCATCAGAGTTGGAATAATCTTTCTCTGCTCTTCATTTATTCCCATTGATTCCCCTATAGCTTTGCAATCATCTTCCGCCACTAATCGATGCGTTATTTTAATATTTGTATTTTTTATTGCATCAGGTATCAAACGGGTAGGTACTTGGTCAACCAAGAACAAGCCCTCACCGAATGCGCGAATTTCCGAAAGCATATTGCTGAACATCATAGCCGACTTGTATTGTGGCATTTCGGGATTGTCACATTTCATCATAACCCTATGGGCTTCTTCAATGACCGTAAGATGTTTACAACCATTGTCATTAAAGTCAATTAATCCGATTTCAGCTTTTGCTATGCGGTATTCATAAAGGAATTGAAGTATAAGAGCCATGAAAAAAGACTTGTCCACATCATCCCCAACGTATGAAAGGTTTATTATACAAGGTTTCTCAAACAATTCTTCCCAAGGTGTTGAATGCAATGTGTTTAACATTTCGCCTTTCCAACCACGTTTTAAGCTGTCAATTCGTGTGTTCAAGCACGCTTTCATGTTACGCTCAACACGTTCCTCATATTGCCTATTCCCTATTACTGCGTCAACTGCAAGGCTCATACTGTTTAATGTCGGCGGCAAAGTTTGATTGTAAACAGGTTCTTTATTAAGCCAATCGGTTGTTCTATTTTGATATATAGTATAAATTAAATCCTCCATCAATACTGGCAGTATATCATACATTGGGAATGCCGCAGCAAATGTCGACTTCAACCTGTCTATATGGGCAAGCACATTAGGTTCTTGATTTTCATTTAACCATACAATCTCAAAAGGATTCAATCTAAGTATGTCTAAATTTATATTCTCTTTTGTACGCTTGTCTATATAAGATTTACATCCAGGAATAAATATTGAAATCGGATTGTCTTTGTGTGATTCATTATACTCAATAGCCCAATCCACATATTCAGTCTTTGCCGGTTCTATAATCAAAAATGGAACACTACCGGAAATGTCATTCAAGATGGTCTGTACAGTATTTGTCTTTCCCGTTCCATTTATTCCTGACAATAATGTATGCTTCGCAAACATATTTACAGGTAACCTATAAGATATTTCTGTTTCTGAACCGCCATATAGAAGTTTACCTAAATTTATAGTTTTTATATTTTTATCTATTTCAATATGGTTTAAACTAAACTCAGGTGAACTATCTATCACACTTATACCAGGAACAGAATGAAGCGGGAAATTAACAAGATAGGAAAGTTCTTTCGTCGTAAGCACAGTTTTTAACTCTTTGTAATGCTTTCCTAAAGGATGTTCAAAACGTCTGCCATTCCTCATATTAACCATAAGTGTAGGAGCCGTTAACTGCGCTAGACTCAGTTCCTTTATAGTCTTTCCATCTTTATCTTCTTCATCCATAATACTCGTAAGATCATGAATACGAATAGGCTCAAATATTGATTCCTGCCCACTCAATATTGAACGTAACTGCAATGCCGCACCTTGAATATCTGATTTCTTTTCTGTCATCAGGTACACTCCAACTTTCCACAATCCTATCGCCTTACCAGTCTCCATTCTTTTTGACTGATAAAATAAATGCTCTGACACAGTTTCTATATGTTTGTTCACGATGTTGCGACTCATACTTTGTGACTGGCTTTCGCTAGTTGTATGTGCAGTACTTTCTGAATTAGTTGTTGTTTCAGATGTACCTGTTTGTTTTGTAGGAGCTGCATTTGTCAATATGTTTCCCAAGCCTGATAGGCCAACAACAGATCCTAACATACTGACAGCTTCTGGTAATAAAGAACCTGCCGTATCACTCAAACCATCAAGTATTTTTCCTGCAGTAGGAAAAACAGATGCAGCTAGTCCAAGACCTGTTGCAGACAATGCAGCTTTTCCTAGTTTGGAAAAGTCTTTTTTAGTTAAACTTTCACTTATTGACTTAGAAACAGAACTTGACATTGTATGCGTATTAGAATCTCCATGTGTTAGTCCTTCAGTAATATTTATTGATTTCATTGACTCTGCTTGTCCATTCATCTCACGACATTGGTATAACATGTATTCTGCATCATTGTTTTCTACAGGGTCGGCCACAACAAAATATGCATAATGCTTGCTACGGCTCATTCCAGCCATCAATTTGTCAATGGTTGCAGGATACAAATTTTTATATTGTCCCTCCATTGAGGGAATTCCTGTCAACGCATAGATATTTTCAAATACATCATCAGAAATATCTTTCTTAAAAGAACTCAAACATACATCACCTTCATTTATTATTTGAGTTTGTAATCCAGGCCACGTTCCTTTTATAAATTCATTCAAGTATTTTACTATACTTCTTGACCGAATTCCACTTCCAATGGCACGAAGTCCAAGGTATAATTTATTTTCAATACCATTTCCTGTTATCAGAAATAAAAGTTGTACCTCTTTTGGAAGAAAGCACGAATAAAGAATTTTCTGAATAGCAGTAAAACAGTTTTCAGCTGAATCTTCAATGGGTTTCCCTATCTGTTTTATTTCAATCCATGTTGCCTCTTCTTTTAAAGTACCAGGAATAGCTTCTAGCCGAAATATATCATTCGAACTTTTATCGCCTATTTTTTCCAAATACTTACGCTCTGTACAGAAAAACAAGGATTGTGACAAAGCTGTAGCAGCCATCACTTTTGCCATAGGCTCTATTGATTGTATTTGCATATCCATAATTTAATCAATCAAAATTCTTACTTTTTTCAAACTTTCTTTATAACCCTGTAACAACTGGTAAACTGCAAAATTAACAGACCGTTTTATCTCTTTATTCTTATAAACAGTTTTATGAACTGAATCATCAATATCTTTTTGTATCATCTCCCATTGTTCACTGATAGAATTAAAAACTTTTGCACGATCTCCTTTATCCAAATCTTTCATCATCGCATCCTTTTTCTTTTCTTCATCAGACTTGCCAAAAAGAAACTGTCCCAAGAAAGCAGCTCCTCCAATAAGCCAAGCCAACGGTCCACCCAACAAAAAGGCAATAGCTCCTCCTATAGCACCACCAACAATAGCACCTGTCCAACCTTCACTCTCTGATGCAATCTTTTCTGATATGGAATCAATCACATCATCTAAATTAACGTTTCCGGTATCAATCTCATGTATCTCCAATTTCGGTATAGAAATATTCATTCCTTGATTAGAGTAGTGAGATATAATATTTTTCACCTTACTTTGTATATCTTGTGTATTTTCAGTTATTGCCTCTTGAATGCAATCAGATAAATTTGGTACAGTTTCATTGATACAATCTTGTACATTTTTTGTTATTGCATTTTGCAAATCGTTCAACGAATAATCTTCATCAGCATCTCTAAACACCGTTACAGTTTCTCCTACTTCATCTGTAATACGATCCCACAACAAATAACAGAATTTTTCTATAAACGTATTATATATTGTGTCACCATTCTGCAAGCTATTAATAGTTTCTTCCAATCCTGCATCCATTCCTTCTGTACGTAAGTCCATACGTGCGACTTCTGCCACACCTTGTGATATTGTCAGAGACGGATCTTGGTCACGGTATATTTGTGATTCTGGCACGTTCCAACATCTGCTGACTAACGGTTTAATAAAATCCATTCTTGAAGCTCCGCCTGTAAGGAAAACACCATAAATCGTTGCATTGTTGATATGGTTATTTATAAAATCGATGGCCGCATTTTCTATTTCTTTAATGTAACCTACCTTCTCTAATAAATCATCAAGCTCGCCTGGTTTATAGACCATCTTATAACGGTCATCTTCAAAGTCTTCATCATCAATAAAATCTTCAAAGTTTATTGTTTTCTTGACTTTCAATGATGGGTCAAAATAAACTTGTTCCTTAACTTTTCTTGCTTCAAATAACAAATATGAAGTTAACTTATCATATTTTTCTTCAAACTTACGAATAACAGGATTATTCTCTTCACAATTTTTGAGAATGTTTTTTTCTATAAACGAGGCTCCACAATTATATCCATTGTCTATAAGTTTGTTATTTGCTTTCATATAGGTAAAATCCAACGTACTTGATCCCATATCAAATACGACTGCCCCTTTTTCGATATATTTTCCAATACCAGATGTAACATCATGTTGAGCACGTACAAATGCAGCCCTTGACTCTTTAGTTACTCCTGCGACAGGAAGCCCTGCTTGTTTTGCCATCTGCAAATACAAACTTTGGGTTGATTTATCCCAACCTGATGGAGTCGCAATGTAAATCAAATGATTGTCATCTGTCAACATTGCAGAATTATTTTCTCTTATACGGCGATAAACCTCTTGCATAAACCTTATCATCAGTTTTTCCGATTTTCCGTTTATGTCTTTTGGCGCTTTTTTAAAGCAAACGTTAACATTTGCTTGTTTCAAGATTTCAGGATTAAACGCTGAATCTCCTATATAAGCATTTCCATTATCTAATATGGTAATAGCCGATGGTATAACTTTCTTATTGCCTCCCATCTCTAAATCTTTTACAGACTCTAATTGTTCAACAGATTTGTCCCATTGTAACGCACATATTGCAGCGGAAGTCTCGCCATGCCCTAAGTCTATACCTATAATGTATTCAATTTTACTCTTATCAATATTGTTCATTTTGGTTAATTTACTTGATGATGTATTTAAAACATGATTATTTGCTTTGTCTTTAATTTTTTCATCGATAAATGAAATTAAATCTTTCATTTCATTTATGTTTGTCAAATCTTTCTTTATCAAAGAAGTGCCATAGCTGTTATTTAAATATAAAATCAATTGTTTAAAGTTTATACGGGCGTCAGACGTATATACATATTCATTAAACCAATTAAAAGTACAGCGTCTTAGAGTTTTATAGATGCATTCTTTTGCCCATTCGTCATTATTATTTATTCTTTTTCCTATATATGCAACTATGTCTCTAAAGGTTCTTTCTTCAAAACCAGATGCTGATATATGTATTTGAGGATAGATTTCAGATAAAAATCCCAAAACAAATTTTTTATCAGCATGTATTTCACTGAATTTTGTATTTTCGTCAATAAGTCTATATTGCGTAAATTGTTGAATGATAAGTAATATATCTTTTTTTGATTTGTAATTATCCGCACTCATAACTACATCTCCTATATTCATGATGATTTTACTTTATTATGGAATAAAAACTCTACCTTTCAATACAATATTACCATTTTTTACAATAGCTGGTAATATTTGGGAAACTGTTTGTACGTTTGGATTTTCAATCACGTCAAACCAATTACTATGATCGTTTGTATAATCTACAACCTCAAGATTATAGTTCTCCAAAGACTCAGCCATATCCTCTATGCGTTCCTGCATTTTGCAAACGAACTTTTCATCTTTATTGTGAGCACGTTTATAACCAACAAGTGATTGTACATTTTCAAGTAAAAAACGATATTCCTTTTCCAATGTTGGTTTTTCCTGATTCTCATATTTATTTATGACACGGTTTATCTGCGCCCTAAATGTTCCAATTAAGGAGTCCACGCTACTACAAATGTTTCCTACTATATTCAAGAACATATCAACATTCAGTTTAGATTGCTGCAAAGATGGTTCTTTAATTTTTGATTGATGAGAAATTAAATTATGGCTCGAGGCATAATAAAGAACGATTGCCGTACCTGCTATTGCACCGAAAACAGCACCCCATGTACCAAATAGCAAGCCACCGACACCGCCTCCTATAGCCGTACTACCTAACGTATATGGATATTTATCTTTTGCCAAGCCATCAAGAGGTTTTTGTATTTGATCTAATTTAGATTTTGTGCCTATAACCTGTGGCGTTATTTCCTTTACCATTGCTTGTTGGGCACTTAACAATGATATGGCAGCTTGTAATATATAGTCTTCAGCTTTGGTTAATTGTAATCTGAATTCACCATCATTATCGAACATTTCATTTAAATAATCGTTAATAACCGTTTGTACTTTTTGTGCATCGGAAGGTAGACTTAATCCCTCTAATTTTCCTTTCAAAATCACCTTATTACTCTCAAAAATAGCAGATAGTGTTTTTCCTGTTTGAAACATATCATTAATCTCCTCATTGTTTTACACACCTATAAGTCCACGAAGTCGGCATTAGATTTAACATTACGGAAAAGGCGTGAGGACTTGCTCGCCGTTCACCAAGAAACAGGCATCGCCAAACGCCTAACCAGAAATGAACAGAAACAATACTCCCACGCCGTTCTGATATGTAAATACGGCAATAGCCGTAACGACATATACACAAACGGATGAGCGTCATGTCCCTTCATCCTTCTGGTATTCAATTTGGCGATTTCGTTCCTTAGGATGAAAGCATCAACGCTTTCCTTATTAATCAGGCGATTTCTCCCGCCGGATATTGCAAAGATACGTTTTTTGCCCGAACATGACGCTCTTTTATATGAAAATTTGTATTGCTTCATTTATTTTTTCACAAAAATACGGATAATCATTCTTTAAAACAGAAAGAAAAAACTACATTTGAAAGGCGGAATTGAAATAGTACCAAAAACTGCATAAACTGATACGAGATGAATGAGAAACTGGAGATATTGCAATGTCTGATTGAAAACCAAGCCTTTGCACCGTCACACTCTGCACTGGCAAAAGAATTAGGATATAATGGCAAGATGGTTATTTACAGGCTGTCGGAAGGGAAGGTTAAGGACGACACCATAAACAAAATCACCGAACAGATATGCAACAGATTCGGACTTTATGAAGAACATCTTTACAAAATTGCACGGATATTCTACGGCGTGAAATTCTTTTACGACAAACTTATATCAGAGATGGACACACGAAATCCTGAATGGATAAAAAATCTGATAATATCTTTAACGTGCAACGAATACGACAACTTTTCGCATAAGTTCAAAGACGAGATTATGCCTGTGCTCATCGACCTTAAGAACGATGAGCGCGATGTTTATTGGGGCATCGTGGCAATGATATTCATAAAGGCAAACGGCATTGATGCATATAAATATATCAAAAAGGAAGAGACATGGAAAATAGTCGACATGCTCGAAAATATCCTGTCGTATATTTACCCTGAAAGACACGATGCACACGAAGCCGCAGAAAACATGAAAAGACTTAACAATGCACAAGCCCTTTGGAATATTATTCACAATTTTATCATAATATTTAGATATTATACTGAAGAAAACTTTAGAAATGAAGCCCTAAAACTATTGCGCATTTTCAACTTCGGAAAGCGGAGCTACTGGCGTTTGCCGCACAGCAGCTATAGCCAGGACAGCGAAATATGGCTTCTTGTCTGCCAAACATACCAACGTGGCACAAATGGATTTTATATAGCAATGCGCATGAAAGCCGGCAAAAACATAGAGACTTTCACCATTGACAAAACGCTTATACTGAATTTCTGGACTATCGACAAGGAGGACGACCCGCCCGTGTTACAAGTATTCGAAGGATACGGAAAAGAGCGCAAATGCTGTTTTTACCTTTATGAATACGATGAGTATCAGCACGAACTTAACATAGAAGTCATTCCCGACAACGGCACACCGTTAGGACTGCCCGAAACCTTACAGATGATAAACTTTGACAATCCCGAAGGCAAAGACGAAAAAGTGTGGGCAAGAATATTAAGTATATGGGACGAACAGCAGGGCGAAGCCGAATTTAAGAAAACCAAAGAAGCCATATCAGGCTTTGCAGACATGTCTGACACTTATCATATCAAAGATGTGTTTATCAGCAAGACAACATTCTCACTCATTATTGAACACGACGGTAATACAAGCAACTATCATATTTCTGTTGACAAATACTACTTTCTCACTGAAATAAATCCTTCACAGAAAATTGTGATAGTGAAGAGCCTTGAAGATGACGCTTTATACGCAAGTTGGCCGGATAGAGGAGACGTTATAAAATTGTCTGAATTTACGGTAAAATAATAATTGGAAAATGATACGAATTAAAATCGTATCATTTTTGTTTTTGGATAAAGTTATATAGACAAAATAAACTCTTTATTTTATATAAGATTTTCACGAATCAAGAATTCAATCAACATGCAACATTAGAAGCAGAGACATTAGATATATGCTCATGCAAAAGCCATTAAACATGATATTATTTCAACTATACGAGACATAAGCTCCACACATTTTAACCACGCTAAACAACTGTTTGAACAACTTGAATCAATTTATCTTAAAAAGATTTAGAGGAATGGCGGCTTAATGAGAAATTGGCTAATTTTGCAACATCGGCTAATAGCCGGGAAACGATGTGAGGAGGCGAACGACAGGGAACGGAATGAAAGAAATTTATTTTTGATGTGACATATGAAAAGGATTTTATTTAGTCGTCCCTTAAAAAGATTATTATCTACTAGTATTCAGTA
>UMLJ01034887.1_pt1 | contig 15981 bp, 7 predicted proteins | sample 1966521 | NCBI WGS metagenome assembly UMLJ01 (sample SAMEA4836199, study PRJEB28245) | human gut metagenome | biome: gut microbiome; material: fecal sample | place: Denmark | collected 2008
GGCTTCGTGCAAGTTTTATGGAGCATGGGGTTATCATGACACATTTATCATCTATGAAGAATGAGATGAATCATATTCAGTATTATATAACAGCAAGAACGAAGAATAAGAGGATCATGCTGTCGAGGGATGCGGCAGAAATCATGTCTGAGGTATTGGACAAGCAGATTCGCGTGTCAGAGGATACACCTGCGATCATATCGGAAAATGATCGTGTGATCGTATTTGAGGAATGCGCAAAATATCGTTGTACATATTTTGTCCGTAGAATTAAAAAATATGGATCAAATGTCTCGGGGGATAATTTTTCGGTAAAGGAGCATGAGGATGGCAGGCTTATTATGATGATATCAGACGGAATGGGCAGCGGAAGTCTTGCGTCCTGCGAAAGTACATTGATGATCGATACAATGGAGGAATTGCTGGATGCCGGATTTGATCCCTCTTATGGAATAACATTTTCAAATGACTGCATATCGGCAAAGAACAGTGGGAGGTGTTTTACGACATTTGATATGGGAATCATAGATCTGTACAGCGGAGAATTGACACAGTATAAGCAGGGGGCAGCACCGACTTATATTATTCATGAAGGGGATACGGAGGTGCTGCGGGGAGCATCCCTGCCGATCGGTGTCCTTGAATCTGCGGAATGCGATGTGATCCATCAGGAACTACAGCCGGAAGATCGGGTAGTAATGGTAAGTGATGGAGCTTTGGGAGATGAGGATGAGATGCAGGAGATCATTTCCACGCTGAAAACGGATGACTGCAAGGAGACCCTTGATCGTATTGTCTCACAGGTGCTTTTCCGCTGTAAAGGTAAACTTGAGGATGATGTGACGGTGATCGTGGCAAAATTGGAAATAGCATAAACTTTCTGGTTTGTTACTTGAAATTTATAGCAGGCTTGTATTAAGATAACGAAGAAATGTATATGACCGGATGTAAAATAACGAAGCTGCATATATCGGTGGATGTAGGATTTTAAAGAAACGTATATACAATATGCGTACAAAGATACAGGTAATGAATATAGATGATCGAATATCCGAATCATAGAAGACGGACAGGTGTGGAAAACAGATGACAGAAAATACATTAGAAGAACAGATTTATCAATTTATAAAAGAACAGAATTTGCTTGAAGCAGGAGATAACTGCATCGTTGGTGTGTCCGGCGGAGCGGATTCCATCTGCCTGCTGACGGTTCTTGCAGGACTTCGGGAGAAAATAGAACTCAAGTTATATGCGGTCCATGTTAACCATATGATCCGCGGAACAGAGGCAGATGCAGATGAATCTTATGTGGCAGAGTATTGTAAGAAGCTTGGAATACCATGTGACTGTTACCATATCGATGTGCCGCAGCTTGCAAAGGAACAGAAGCTGACGGAGGAAGAAGCGGGAAGAAATGCACGGTATGGGGCATTTGCCCGGGCAGCGGACAAGTATGGCATCACTGATTATAAGGTGGCAGTTGCTCATAACAAAAATGATGTAGCAGAGACGGTATTGCTCAACATGGTAAGGGGAACGGGGATTGCCGGAATGGCCGGAATACCGGTAAAGCGGGACCGGATCGTGCGTCCGTTACTTTCATGTACCAGAACGGAGATTGAGGCTTATCTGGAACAGCAGGGGATACAGTATTGTACGGATTCCACAAATCTGGAAAATGATTATGCCAGAAATAAGATCCGTAATCAGGTGATTCCGGCACTTAATGAGATAAACACACAGGCAGCGGCACATATCAGTCAGGCAGCAGCCTATGCGGGTATGTATGATACCTATGTGATGAAGCAGGTAGGATATTTTCTGGATGAACATATGGAGATACGGAAACAGACCGGAAAAACAGATGCATATGTATTGGAAATCGGGAAGCTACGGGAACAGGATGAACTGATCGAGGATCTTGTGATCTTAGAATTGATTGGCAGAGTCAGCGGCGGAAGAAAGGATATCGGTCAGAACCATGTAAGAGAAGTGAAGAAGCTGTATCAGGCAGCTGCGGGAAGCCGGATCATGCTTCCGCATGGTGGAATGGTATATCAGAATTACGGATATCTGTGTTTTGAGAAGGCAGCAGAGGGCGCACGCGATGTCGACTGGCAGGAGATAGTTATAAAAGGTGCAGGTGAATATATCCTGCCCGGAATGGGAAGGATGAAGATTGAAATATTTGAGAAATCTGTTCATTTAGATTTAACAAAAAAAGAGTATACGAAGTTTGCAGATTATGATAGAATACAGAATGGCATTACTATCAGGAAATATATGGAAAATGACTATATGGTGATTGCATCAGACGGCTCAACGAAGAAGATAAACCGGTTATTTTCATCCTGTAAGATACCGGTGGCAGAGCGTTTGCAGATACCGCTTGTAGCTTCCGAACATGACATCATCTGGGCAGTAGGCGTCCGGTTGAGTGAGAAGTACAAGGTACGGCCTGATACAAAAAGAGTAATATGTTTAGAATATATACCAGAAGGAGAAAATGAAGATGAAAGAGCAGATCAAAGTCATGATATCTGAAGCTGAAGTAGATAACAGAATCTCAGAGATGGCAGCAGCTATTGATAAAGCATATGCAGGAAAGACCGTTCATCTGATCGGAATATTAAAAGGGAGTGTATTCTTCATGTGTGAGCTGGCGAAGAAGATCACGGTTCCTGTAACCATGGATTTTATGTCAGTCAGCAGTTATGGAGATGATACGAAATCATCAGGAATTGTGAAGCTGAATAAGGATCTGGATGAATCAATAGAAGGAAAAGATGTGATCGTAGTTGAAGATATTCTCGATTCAGGAAGAACGCTGTCGTATCTGATCAAATTATTAAATAACAGAAAGCCGGCGAGTATGCAGGTAATAACTCTGCTTGATAAGCCGGAGAGACGTGTGAATCCGGTTGAATTATATATGACAGGATTTACGATCCCGGATCGTTTTGTAGTAGGATATGGACTTGACTGTGCGCAGAAGTACAGGAACCTTCCATATATCGGAGTGATTGAACAGTAGATATCAGACTGTTTATATAAAAAGACAGACCAAGATGAAGGAGTAGACAATGAATAAGAAGAGAGCAAGAAGTGCTGTTGTGATCTATGCGATCATCCTTATTGTCGGATTCCTGCTGATCAACAAATGGCTGGGTGGCAGCAGTAATGTTGCAACCAATTACAGCTATACGGAATTTTCGGCAGATCTGAACGCGGGAAATATCGCAGCGGTAGATATTACACAGAATACAAATGTGCCGACAGCAACCGTAGATGTGGAGTTTGTTTCCGGAAAACAGCTTACATTCTATGCGGCAGATGTTAATGAGATTATTAAGATCTATAATGACTATGAAGCAGCAGTTGATAAGAAGAATGCGACGGCATCTGCAGAGGATCAGGTAAAACTGGCAAAGTATAATCTGTACGATGTGCAGAAGGAAAGCATGCTTGGCATGTGGATCCCATATCTGATCATTATGATCGTTATGGTCATTATCATGACATTCATGATCGGACGAATCCAGGGCGGAGGATCCGGCGGACAGATGATGAACTTCGGAAAGAGCCGTGCCAAGAAGAATGAAGATATCGGAAAGACGGTTACATTTAAAGATGTAGCAGGACTTGATGAGGAGAAAGAAGATCTGGAAGAGATCGTCAGCTTCCTTAAGAATCCGGGAAGATTCGTAAAGGTTGGAGCCAGAATCCCTAAGGGTGTTCTGTTAGTAGGACCTCCGGGAACCGGTAAGACATTGATGGCAAAGGCGGTTGCAGGCGAAGCCGGTGTACCGTTCTTCAGCATTTCGGGATCTGATTTTGTGGAAATGTTTGTTGGTGTCGGTGCTTCCCGTGTAAGAGATCTGTTTGACGAAGCAAAGAAGAATGCGCCATGTATTATTTTCATCGATGAGATCGATGCTGTTGCAAGACAGCGTGGTACCGGACTTGGCGGTGGACATGATGAGAGAGAGCAGACCTTGAACCAGTTGCTTGTTGAGATGGATGGTTTCGGTGTAAACGAAGGAATTATCGTTCTTGCAGCAACCAACCGTGTGGATATTCTTGACCATGCGATCTTAAGACCGGGTCGTTTTGACCGTAAGGTATTCGTAAATCGTCCGGATGTCAAGGGCAGAGAAGAGATCCTGAAGGTTCATACAAAGAATAAGCCACTTGCAGAAGATGTAAATCTGAATGATATTGCAAGAACAACGGCAGGTTTTGCAGGTGCTGATCTGGAGAACCTGATGAACGAAGCTGCGATCTGTGCAGCGAAGGATAACCGTGCTTATATTGTAAAAGAAGATGTAGATAAATCATTTATCAAAGTAGGGATCGGTGGAGAGAAGAAGAGTCGTCTGGTACCGGAGAGCGAGCGCAGAATCACCGCTTATCATGAATCCGGTCATGCGATCCTGTTCCATTTGCTTCCTCATGTGGGACCGGTTTATACCGTATCTATCATCCCGACCGGAACCGGTGCAGGTGGATATACGATGCCGCTTCCTGAAAATGACAACGTATTCATGACAAAGGCAAAGATGTTAGAGGATATCAAGGTAAGCCTTGGCGGACGTATCGCGGAAGAACTGATCCTTGAGGATATCACAACAGGTGCTTCGCAGGATATCAAACAGGCAAGCCAGTATGCCAGAGCAATGGTTACCAAGTATGGTATGTCTGAGAAGCTTGGACTGATCAATTATGAAAGCGATGATCAGGAAGAAGTGTTCCTTGGACGTGATCTTGGTCACGCAAAGAATTACAGTGAGAAGGTTGCGGGAGCAATCGATAAGGAAGTTAAGCGCATCATTGATGAATGTTACGCAGATGCCAGAGCAATCCTTGAAGCACATGAAGACATCCTTCATAAATGTGCAGCGCTTCTCCTTGAGAAAGAGAGAATCGACCGGGCTGAGTTTGAAGCATTGTTTGATGATGTTCCAAATGCAAACTCTACTGCAAACGCAGAGCCTTCAACAATATAGACAATAGTAACACAAACAAATTGATTGAAAACCAATAAAAATTTGTACATGTTGCACAAAAACGGCGTTTTTTGAATAATTTCAAAAAACGCCGCTCTCTGTTTTGCACAATAAAATTTTTAAAATAAAAAAATGTTTGGGCAGACTTTTAGAAGCATTTGTATATAATAATACTTGTAACCCCCCAATACATTATATAGTTTTGGCTACACCCCATAAGTAACAAAATACCTTCTCCAAAAGAGGCAGTCGTGCGTTGACTGTCTCTTTTATTTTTTGGCGGGCACCACCGATTCATCCTGACGGTCAGGGGCTGCCTGTCTATCTGCATTATAAATAACTTTCTGCGGTTTCTGTTCACTGCACATGTCTGATTCGTAAATGCTCCTGTGCAACTCGCCCTTCGGGCTCAGACAAGCACCCGCATTTACTGACAATGTGCAGTAAACGACGAAATCCTTAAAAACGTTATATTATAATACAGATAGACAGGCAGCCCCAGACCTATATGTCTTATCTTTTGCCTAGACAATTTTCATGGCAATAGTCCGTATAAAAAGCCCCACAGCATCCCCCGGGGAGCGGTGGAGGATGCTGTGGGGCTTAGTTTTTGCCATTGGTTGTCAGCATAAAAAGGTTGTCTATTTATTAAAAAAGTATTAGAATGAAAAGGCATAAACGAAAGGGAGAGTTTTGAATGTCCGACAAATACACGAACGCAGAAAGAATTCATGATTATATATATGATCTGAAGCCGGTTATCAATGTAGGGGGATTGTTTTCCGATGGTTCTGAATACTATAGAATACCGCAGGAGCCTGGAATCAATGACCAGGTGAAGGTTAGATTTCGAACATGTGCAGATAATGCCGATGAAGTTTATTTGATCTACAATGGCGAGAAGCTCGTCATGTCTGTTGAAGAATCCGATGATTTATTTGATTACTATACGGCGGTGATCCCCGCCGGAGAGAAATATATATCCTATTATTTTGAGATCCATTCGGGCTGTGTGACCTGTTATTATAACAGGATCGGTGTACAGAAGAATGTGAATCCGGACTATAACTTTGAAATCTGTCCGGGCTTTGATGTACCGGATTGGGCAAAGGGAGCTGTCTTTTATCAGATCTATGTGGATCGTTTCTGTAATGGAGATCCATCGAACGATGTACTGGACAACGAATACTGCTACATCGACAGTCCTACCAGACAGGTGAAGGATTGGTATGAATATCCGGCAAATATGGATGTCGGACGTTTCTATGGCGGAGATCTTCAGGGTGTTAAGGATAAGTTAGATTATCTTCAGGATCTGGGCGTAGATGTTATCTATTTTAATCCGTTATTTGTATCACCATCCAACCACAAATACGATATTCAGGATTATGATTATATCGATCCGCATTTCGGAAAGATCGTTGTGGACGAGGGCGAATGCCTGCCGGATGGCGTAAAAGAGAATAAAAGAGCAACAAAATATATCAGCCGTGTAACCGACAAACGGAATCTGGAAGCCAGCAATCATTTTTTTGCAGAACTGGTGGAGGAGATTCACAGTCGTGGTATGCGTGTTATATTAGATGGTGTATTTAACCATTGCGGTTCTTTCAACAAATGGATGGATCGTGAGTGTATCTATGAGAATCAGGAAGGCTACGAGAAAGGAGCATTTGTATCCTGGAGCAGTCCGTATAAGTCGTTCTTTAAGTTTTATAACGAAGAGGTATGGCCGTATAATACAACCTACGATGGTTGGTGGGGGCATGATACACTTCCTAAGCTGAACTATGAAGATTCGCCAAAATTAGTGGAATATATTTTGAATATAGCAAAGAAATGGGTGTCCCCTCCATATAATGTGGATGGCTGGCGGCTGGATGTTGCAGCCGATCTCGGACATTCGGAGGAATACAATCACAAATTCTGGAGAATGTTCCGTGATGCAGTTAAAGAGGCAAATCCAAATGCGATCATTCTTGCAGAGCATTATGGAGATCCAAAGCCTTGGTTAAAGGGCGATCAGTGGGATACCGTTATGAACTATGATGCATTTATGGAGCCGATTACCTGGTTTCTGACTGGTGTTGAGAAACACAGTGATGAGTTCCGTGGTGATCTGTTGGGTAATCCGGATACATTTATGGGAGCCATGAATTATCATATGGCGAGATTCCAGCGTCCATCTCTTGAGATTGCAATGAATGAATTATCAAACCACGATCATTCCAGATTCTTAACCCGTACAAACCGGAGAGTCGGACGTACGCATACGATGGGGCCGCAGGCGGCAAATGAGGGTATCGATAAGAGTATATTCCGTCAGGGTGTTGTATTCCAGATGACCTGGCCGGGAGCTCCGACGATCTACTATGGTGATGAAGCAGGACTTTGCGGCTGGACCGATCCGGATAACCGTAGAACTTATCCGTGGGGCAGAGAAGATATGGAGCTGATCCGGTTCCATAAGGACATGATCAGCATCCATAAGAACTATGAGGCTTTGATCCGCGGCTCAGTTATGTTCTTGCATGGAGCACATAAGATCATTGCTTATGGACGGTTCACAGATACAGAGCAGCTGGTTGTGATCCTGAATACGAATTATGATGACATCGATGTGAAGTTGCATGTCAGACGGATCGGTGTCAAGAACCATGAGATCATGCGCAGAGTGATGTTCACAAATGAAGAAGGCTACAGTCTGGAAGCCTGTGACTACAAGGTAGAGCATAATATGCTTTATATGAAGGTGCCGAAGATGTCGGCTATGGTTCTTGCAAACGTGGGAAGGGATATTTAAAGAGGAAACTAAAGCCTTGAAAAGTGATTTTGAGAGAAAAAGATTCATACAACGATTTGTGATCCTGTCTGTAATATTGCTGGCAGTGGTTGGAATCGGTATACGGTTCCTGTTCGGTGGCGATGAAAAGAGAATTGCAGTTATCTTGCTGATGTTAGCGGTTGGGCTTGTAATTCTGTTTTTCATCAGTTATCGGGAGATCAACCATACTTATCGGGAGATTGAGCATGTGTCGGATGAAATGCTTCGTGTAGTTCAGGGAGAAGATGAGCTGCCGGAAGAAGAATACATGCAGGGTACGATCGGAATCTTATATACGAACTTTTATAAGATGGTGACATTTTTAAAAGAAAGCAAAGAGCGGGAAATGTCAGAGAAAGTATTCTTACGTGATATCATGTCAGATATCTCTCATCAGCTTAAGACACCGCTGGCATCCTTAAATGTATTCATCGATCTGCTGTTAGATGATTCCTTTACAGATGAAGAAAAACGGATGCGGGTGCTTAACGAATCAAAAAATCAGCTTACCAGAATGGAATGGATGGTATTATCTCTTTTAAAGCTTGCCCGGATTGAAGCGGGAGCAATCCAGTTTGACCGGAAAGAATGTGATCTGAAGCTGTTATTATTACAGGCAAGAGACAGCGTAACCTATCTGACGGAGAGTAGGGAACAGGAGGTTCATGTGATCTGTGAGGATGGCAGGAAGCTGGTCTGTGACGGTGACTGGCTGGTAGAGGCGATCATCAATCTTTTAAAGAATGCCTCAGACTACTCACCGGAGGAAACAGAGATCACGGTTGAGGTAGAACACAATCCGGTCTTTACCAGGATCTATGTCAAGGATCATGGAATGGGGATCGCAGAGAAAGATCTCGGAAATATATTCAAACGATTCTACCGTGTACACCATGATGTGAATCCAAACAGTGTCGGAATCGGCTTATCCCTTACAAAGTCTATCGTAGAGGGAATGGGTGGCAAGATCACGGTACGGAGTGAAGAAGGGGCATACACCTGGTTTATCATTACATTTGTACATGTAGATTAAGTTGATTCTAAAAAGAAGTCTAAAGAAATTATAATTTAAAAGGGGGGGTAGTATGAAACGCATACAAAAGAAAAGCGTAATACTTACAAGTCTTATATTCACCATTATTTTATTATTAAACTTAATACCATTTTCTGCCAAGGCAGAAGAACAAAGAGGAAAACCGCAGGCACTTTCATGGCTCAAAGAAATGGGTGAAGAAAGTGGGGAATGGAAAAATGCAGGACTTCCGAATTTCACCTGTAATGCAATGGCAGTATTGCGTGAAGAAAAAAATGAAACAGACAGTACGTTTTTAACAAAATGGGAGCAGGAACATACGGTGCTTAACGTAGATGAACTGGCACATCTTGCATGGGCAAGGGGATGTCAAAGCTATCTGGATACAGCCTGGGAGTGGCAGAATGAGGATGGCGGATTTGGCCTTACAGAATCCTATACGAGCGATGTGTATGATACTATGCTGGTATTGCTGGCACAAGAAGCAGTATGGGAAAAAGACGGACTGGAAGAAATCACAGATAGTACGGAACAGAAATATCATTCAGATAGGATGACGAAGGCTGTTAATTATCTGATTGGACAGCAGAAAGCGGACGGAGGTTTTGGTTATACAAAATTTGACATATCCGTACCGGAATTATCTGCACAGGTTGGTATCGTTTTGTTATTGGCGAGTGTTGACAATGCTTCTGTGTACGAAAAGTTGGACAGCTACTGCCAGAATGTTTTTACTGCAGATTTTTCTGAAGAGACATTTTTGGAACAGGCAAAACTGGCAGGTTATCTGTACAAAAGGGAATTAATAAATGATACCGATGATGTGGAAAAGAAGTTAAATGCTGTACAGGCAGAGGATGGCAGCGTATATGGAAGTGTAAAGGATACCATACAATATATTCTGTTGGTACGGGAAATCGAGCAGTACCATTCATTGAAGTTTGAAATAAAGAATCTGATAACGGAAGCAGACAATTATGTACTGGAAGCAGACAGGAAACAACAGGTATCATTACAGACAACCATACAATATACCATTAACCAGGAGATGAAGGCTGTTATTCGTTACACTTTACTGGAAGATGGGGAGATCATAAAGACAGAAGAAAAAGAATGTCTTTTTATCCCGAAACAGGAAGAACAGAAGACAGACGCTGTTATGGATATTGTTGCGACCGAAGGCAGGACATATGTACTCCGTACTGAAGTGCTGTCTAAGGAAGATGCGGGAATAGAGAATATATGGAAAAGTACTGAGTTTAATTTTACGGTGCATAAAAAGGAAAAACCTGAACTGAAATTGACATGTACAGTTAAAGACGGTGAAGATTATGGTATAGAGCTTGACTGGAATGACATAACAAATGATGACGAAAGATATGGTTACAGGGTATTTAGAAAGCAGGGAGACGGTGTTTGGGAGACACGCTCTACATGGAACGGAAATGAAAAGGTAAGGGTGCTTAATATATATCCTCGTTTAACGGCGGAAAATTATCTTGTCGACTGGATGGAAACGACTGTAAGCGGAACAGGTGAGCCGGCAGGAAAAGGCTTATTTGATATAGATACTGTTTATATAGATGATTATAATACCGAGCCTGAAGAATATCTGTTTGATGAGGACGGAAATTATAAATATGATGTTCTGATGTTTGGTTCAAGTGATTACAACGGACCTATAGGATCACCAAAAGATTTAAATGAAAAATCATATATAGAAACTAAGAAATTCATAGATTCAGGCAGAGGTGCTTTGTTTGGACATGATACGCTTTGGTACATGCCTTATTTTTTAAAATTTTCAGATATGCTTGGAATGAAAATGGGAGGCGCTTCATCAGGATTTTCAAATAAAGTAAAAGTAGTAAAACAAGGGTTCCTTACAGGCTATCCATGGAATCTGTCAGGTACACTTGATATTCCATGGACACATACACAGGGACAATGTTCGGGCGGCAGTCTGGGATCGACTGTGTGGATGGAACTGGAGACGAATGGGAACTGTACGGATTCAGCTACCGGTGTGACATCAAGTGCCTATTTATTTACAAATAATCAGCTTGCGATGATACAGACAGGACACAGTAATGGACTTGCTACAGATGATGAGCGTAAGGTACTGGCAAATACACTTTTTTATTTAAAACAGTTTACATACAGTACAGGTTCAGCTGATAAATCATTTTACGATCTGGACGCGCCTGTTGTTGATGATCTGGAAATTTCGGATAACGGTATTGCAACTATATATGGCGAGGACAGGGGAACAACATATCAGTATTACGTTGAAGGAATAGCGACAAGTTCTGAGACGGAGAACATACAGTCAAATATAGTGACGGCAACCGCTCTTTCAGGATTAAAGGGCTATATAGTGGAGGTAAGCGATAAGGAGCATATAGAGGATATTGCAGAGTATGATGAGAAAGGAAATCTTATATCTGACATAGTTCCGGCTAATCAGGATAAGGCAACTGTGAATCTTGGAGAATGTACCCCGGGAACTACTGTATATATTCATATACGTCCTGTTGATAATGCGGGAAATGTCGGGGAAGAATTTGTTCAGGAGATAGAAATACCTGATAATGAATCGTATTTTGATCTTCCATATGCATTATTTGCAAGTGAGGAAGAAGTACAATTATTCTGTTGTCAGGCAGATGTAAAAGGTATTGTGTATGGAAATGAAACATTCAGATTTCAGGGAAGTACCTTAAATCTTCTTGGTACGGCATATTCTGCGGGAAAATTGCAGATAGCGGGAGGAGATCTTCATATAGCAGAGAAAATCGAAAATGCTTCGCAGATAGAACTTCCGAATTATATGACAGACATATTGGACAATATGAAACAGAATACGGGAATTGAAGAAATCGCAGAGTACAATATGGCAAATGTAACCAATCCTACTATATGTAAAACGACTACAAGAGCATGGTGCAATAGGGTTAATATATTCGCAGATTTAGTTTCGAACGGAGATATATCTTTTAATGCAAATGTTATGACTCTTGGATATAAAGATCCTGTAGTAATAGCTTCAGAAAATGGTGACATAACTATACAGGCGACAAACGTAAATGGAAACGGATTGATATATGCTCCAAATGGTACTGTTACAATAAATGTGTGTGATTTTGACTATAAAGGAAGCATAATTGCAAAGAAAATCAATATACAGGCAACTTATTACCAACATAAAATTGAGGATAAATAAATGATAGAAAAAATTAAAACTTATAAATATGGATATAAATGCATAGCAATGCTGCTTGTATTTGCGTTAAGTCTGAACATGCTTGCCGGCTGTGGAAAAAGCGGCAGTGTAAATAATACGGTGCAGGATGAATATAAAACGGAGAATACTGCGCCTGAAAAAGATACAGAGAAAGAGTCGGCGGATAGTCAGGAGAATACTATGCCTGCCTCAGAACTTCTTGGCACAGAACTTGATACGCTGGAAGATCAGGTAAAAAGTGGAAATGTGGAAGAGACAGCCACACATCTGTATGCTGTCGAAGAAGCCTTTGGACAGATGGCAGAAGAAGCTGAAGAAATAATCAGAAGCAGTGATGAATTAAGTAACCTGTCAGATGAAGCACAGTCTCTTCTGGAGAAAAGAAAAGGGGAATTTCAGGCAGAACTGTCGGAGAGGAAGAAAAAGGCAGAGGATATAGAGAAAGCCCTGAAGGAGGACATATCATCAGGAGATGCCGCTGAGGTATTGGGGCTCATAGAAGAAGCGAGAGAGCTGCTTAGAGCTGATGAAGATGTACATACATATGGATCAGAGATTTCGGATAAGCCGGAAGTATACAGGGTGGTTGAAGCGGAGCTTTATAATGCGGAAAAAAGTGATGTGGAGAATTTCACAGCAAAAGACTACACTTCGGAGATTTCAGATGAGAAGCTTATTTCCTGTACAGGGATTATGGAACTTACCGAAGAAATGAAGAAGCTTGCCGGTGAGCTTGATACGCCGCTTAATATATATAATTACATAAAGAACAACATAGATTATGAATATTACTACGGTAGCAGGAAAGGTGCTGCAGGAACATTTGAGTCAAAGGGCGGAAATGATGTAGACCAGGCAGGGCTTCTTATTGCTATGCTTCGATATAAGGGATATCCTTCAATGTATGTAGAGGGCAATATACTTCTTGAGCCTGAAAAAGCCATGGCACTTACGGGAGCTGATACAGCAGAGCATGCGGCGGCTGTACTTGCATCAAATGGGGTGCCTGTAACAAGGCTTACATCCGAAGGAAAAACCGTATATCTAAAAATAGAGCATGTATGGGTGAGAACCCTTGTACCTTACGGCAACTACCGGGGAGCGGGAGATGCAGATGGAGAGAGCGTATGGATAGACCTTGATACGGGAATTAAGGAATATGAGAGTGTACATAGTGTATATGATACGGTGTCAGGAGATACAGATGAAATTGCGGCAAAGCTTGATGAGGCTGTATCGTCGGGAGCTGTAGAGACATTCGAAAATGTTTACAATGATATTTATGCGGAATGTGAAGATTCATTGTCCGAAATGGATTTAAATAGTGTCTATTTCAGGAAACGTATAATAAAACAGAGAGATGAAGTGTATCTTCCACTTTCTCTGCAGTATGAGGTAGATAGTGAAGAGGGGACATTTGCGGAATTACCTGACCGATTAAGGGATCAGGTGACATTTGAAGTGGATGGCTGTACTCTTGGAAGTTTCAATGCGGATGAGCTTTCGGGCAAGAGTATACTTCTTTCTTATGAGGCTGCAACTGATGCTGACGAAGAGATCCTTTCGGGATATGGGGATATATTTACAACTCCATCGTACGCAGTACATATGATGCCTGTACTTTATGTGGATGGGGAGGCTGTAAGTGATAAGGAAGAGAAGCTTTTATACAGCCCTCTTGGAACGGACAGTAGCTTCAGCATAGTGTTCCATACAAATGAAGGGAACAACAGAATAACGAATACAATTACAGCAGGTTCGATGTATGCAGTAACCATTGATGTACAGAGCATAAGTGATGCGGATATGGAAAGTCTTTATGATGAGATAATCACTCTTAAGGACAGTGTGTCAGAGAAAAATGTCTATAGCCCTGAATATATGGGAAGATATCTTGAGATGACGGGCAAACTGTATTTTGCCCAGTTGGATTTGACATATGCCGCAGCAGCGGACAGTTATAATGTTGCAGCTACAAGAAATATAAGTGAAGCAATAACAGGTTATGAAGCTGAAAAGGAATACATCTATGGAATGGTAAGCGGAATTGATTTCGGCTATATGTTCATGGATGTGGATAAGGACAGCCACAGTGTGGTGAGCCTTCTGGGTGATGAGAATGCGGAGCGGGAATATCTGCTTACGACCGGTATAATGGGTTCGGAATATGAGAGTGGAATTTTTGAAGAACTTATGGGGGAACCTGCTGTTTCTACTATAAGTATACTCAAGGATGCTGTGGAAAGTGGAGTTGACATTCTGGCTATTAATTCTTCAAATCTTGAAGATGCTCTGATATTACTTGACACAGCGGACGAGGTGGTATCGGAGATAAGAACTGCGGCACAAAATGGCTATACGGTTTTCATTCCTCGTGAGGAAATGGTGTTTGGAAGCTGGAGTGGAACGGGTTATATAGTTCTCTCGGAAGACGGAACGGCTGCGTACAGGATATCGGGAGGGTTAAACGGCGGAAGTACCCAGAGCGAAGTAATATATGACACTATGGTTGAATTTGGACTTACACTTGTTGATATAACAGAGGGTATGCTCCTTATTTTCCAGTCAATAAATATGATGGCAGCAGCCGGGGCTGTATCGTTTCTTGGATCAGCACAGATAGCTCTTGCTGGTGTGTGCATAGGTGTGAGTGTATGGTCGTGCATACAGACCTTTAAGCTGTTTGATGCGTATATGGATGGTAATGAGGAAGCGGGAGAAATCATTGTCAAACAGACTATATTTGATGTGATACTTACCGTAGGACTTTCATTATTTTCAGAGCTTGCAAAACCGATATTGTCTCTTACACTGAAAAATAAACTTGTGAAGTCTCTAGGTGCTGATGTAGTAGAGGAGCTATTGACAAACGGAGCCAAGCTGGAAGATATCAGCAAGCTGGTAACAAATCTTAAGAAGCTGGGACTTTCTGATGAAGTGATAAGTATGTTTGCAAAGAACTTCGGAGATATAGGACTTGACTGGCTGAGAAAGGCGAGAGGTCTTGGGGCGTCTCCTGATGTGTTGAAGCAGCTTTCACAGATGGATGGTTTTGCGGATAAGATGGACGAGATCTTCGAGCTGATGAAGAGTTCTTCGAAAAGCGCAGACGATGTGGCAGAGTGTCTTATCAAAAACGGAGATGAAGCAATAGAGATCATCCGAAAATATGGAGATGATGCAGTCGATGCGATTATAATACATGGTGATGATGCTGTCACAATCATAGGGAAATACGGTGATGATGCTGTCGACAGACTTAAGCAGGGAAAGACGCCTGATGAGATTGAGAAGGAGCTTGGAGGCAAGCCGGGAGAGAATGTAACTTCTGGATTAACCAGTGAAAAGATAGCGGATATTATAAATACGCCTAAAGGAAGCAGACCGAACCCATCAGAATATCTGAGCAAAGAGTATATAGATAATCATTTGTCAAAATTTGATGATGGAGCAGCATATATTTTATCAAAGGACACATATGATGATTACTTTGATGGTAGAGATAAATTAGGGTGGCCGGATGGAACACAGTTTGTACTTCCTAAAAATGAGGTTGATAAAGTGTTAAATAACGCAGGAGGGGATCTGGCTAAATTAGAAAAAGAGCTGGGGTATAATATTGGTTCATGGGAAGATGGTGATTATATAATAATGTATGTAAACAATCCTAAGAAATACAATATTTCACTTCCAAGTGGTAACGAGATGGGGGCAAATGATAACTGGATACCGGGTGGTTATACGTCAGGAGGAATACCGGAGGCTGTTGTATATGATCTTGATAATACACCGGAAGAAGTATATTTTAGCGAGCCGATAAAATTTAAAAGAAAATAAAGGAGATTAAGAGCATGATTGATTATGTAGGAATTGC
>UMLJ01058281.1_pt1 | contig 15799 bp, 9 predicted proteins | sample 1966521 | NCBI WGS metagenome assembly UMLJ01 (sample SAMEA4836199, study PRJEB28245) | human gut metagenome | biome: gut microbiome; material: fecal sample | place: Denmark | collected 2008
ATCCAGCATGGCCTGCACCCGCACCCAGTCGCTGCCCGCGATGATGCCCGGATGCTTGCCCACCGCCACGATCCATTCCTCCATGGGGCGGATCTGGTTTGCCTTGCCGGGGCGCTGAAGGGTGCGGTTGTATGCCATGACGCCGTGCTCGCCGTCGAATTCTGCGCGCTCGGCAAACAGGTCAACGTTGTTTTCTTTCAGATACTGATACGCCGTCTCGTCGGCGATCATGTAAACCGGGTTCGTGAGAATGCCCCGGATGGCAAAGCGGGTGAACTGCTTGCCGCGCTTCGTGACGCAGCGGTGCTCCAAAAGATACTGGTCAGTCTTGCTGAGAGAGCCGGTCTCCATGAACACCTCGAAGATCGTCTTGACCAGTTGGATTTCCTCCGGGATGGGTTTGAGCTTGCAGGCTTTTTTCACCTTGCCGTCTACCGTCACGCTGGACAGGCTTTCCGAGGCGTAGCCCGTGGGCGTCGTGCCGCCCAGCCAGCGCCCGGTCTTGGACAGCTCGTGCATATTGTCCCGGATGCGCTCGGCGATGGTCTCCCGCTCCAGCTGGGAGAACACGGACGCAATGTACATCATCGCGCGGCCCATGGGCGAGGACGTGTCGAACTGCTCGCGTATGGAGATGAAGTCAATGTGCCGGTCGCCCAGATCCTCGATGAGCTTGGCAAAGTCGCCGATGTTGCGGCTGATGCGGTCGAGGCGGTAGACCACGATGGCGGCAAAGGCGATCTTCTGGGAGTCCTTCATCATTTTCTTGAACTGCGGGCGCTCCAGATTGCCGCCGGAAAAGCCCTCGTCCTCGTAGACCAGCACGTTTTCCGCCGCTTCCTCGCCAAAGTGCATGGCGATGTACTGGCGGCACAGCTCGATTTGGTTCTCGATGCTCTCGCCCTTGCCGGTAAATTTGGACTTGCGGGAGTAGATGACATATTGCTTCAGCGTATCTTTCGTTTTCATGGCAGCACCTCGCGTTATTCGTTAGGTTGGTAGATATATTATAACGGATTGGAATCAATTTGAAAAGGTACCCAAGGGAAGAATCTGAAAATTTCTGCGGGAGGCAGAGGTTTTCGCGCGCTGACCGTGCCCGTTCGGAGGGCATCACTCATGTGCGTCGAGAAAATGATTGATGGAATGAGTGATGGGTGCTATTTAGAACATTATTGTTTTCGTCATCAACTGCATTCGTGCAGTCGCGCCGCACGATTTTTGCGCTTCACTACTTGTCATACGTCAAGTCCATTTTGCGTCACAGTTTGTCATATGACAAGCTGCATCATAAAAACCGCCGCCCCGATTTTTCGTTCGGGACGGCGGTTTTGTTATGCAAGGCTTCGCAGATATTCTTCCACGTTCTGATACTGAATGCCGTCTATCACTTGGCTTTCCCCGCGATAGAGAACAATCTTCCCGGTGATCGGGCCGTAGCGGTGCTCGGTCTGGGCGCATTTTTGCTTGTCGATCAGATGGCGATACTGCTGCGGGACGGCTTCTTCGCTGTGCTTGATCTCGAAAATCCGGCAGGAGCCTGCCTCCGGGTCAAACACCACCATGTCAAATTCGCCCACGGGGAATTGCAGGACAAATACCTGCTTCTTGGGGTTTGCCAGCTTGGTTTCCAGCAGGACGATGTCCTCCAGCATCCGCCCTTTGATCTCGGTCAGGATGCGCTGCTGCACGGCAGTACGCTCCGCCAGAGACAGGGCGCTGAATGTTTCATCCAGCAGCAGACTGCGGATCAGTGCATCTGCCTGCGCATAGCGGAGACCCGGCTGCGCGATCACCGTGCGGCTGGACTTCGTGCTGACATCCGGCAGGTGCAGCACATCGATCTCCCGCGTTAAGTCCAGCAAGTCCAGATACTCCTTGATCTCCGCCGCGTGAACATCGTCCAGCGCCACGGTCTGCTCTGCCCTGTTGCGGATCTCCAACAGCTTCCGCAGGCTGTCGGTGACAAGCGCAAGGTCGATGCGGTCGAGGATATCCGTCGGCTTCTTCCGATCCCGGCGCAGATTGCTGGCGGAAATGCCAAGGTCGTGGGACTTCCAATCCTGCGACAGCACCTCCAGCGTGAAGCGGTGGTTGATGTCCTCCACGACCCGGTTGATGGCGCTGGTCAGCTCGCCCTTCTCGTATAAATCCCGCAGATGGCGGAAATGCCCCTCGTACTGATAGCAACGCAGGGAGTGCTGGATGTTGCGGGCGATGGCGGTGTCCACATATTCGTCGGTGCTTTCCTTGCTGGCAAAGGTGGAGGTCTCGTTGTAGTGGACGCCGCCGAGACTCATGGTGCCGCCGTAGCGGATATACTCGTCGATGCCGCGAACGCCGAGGACGGATTCAAACTCGCGGTAGGGGATGAAGGTGGTGTGCAGCAGGATGCAGCGGTCATAAAGCTGCTCGTCCTCGGTAAAGAGAAAGCCCAGCGAGTCCGTGCCGGAGAGCACGATCTTCATGCCGCAGGCCGCGAACACATCAGAAAACAGCGCCGCGCCCTCGATGAAATCCTCCATCAGCGTCACCTCGTCGAGGAACACATAGCGAAAGCCCTGCGCTTCCAATGCCTTGAGGTCGCGGTTCACGTCTGCCAGTGTGTCTTTTGCGGTGATCTGAATGAACGCAGTCTTGGTAAGCTCCGTGTCGCTCATCTCCGCGAAAATCTGGCGGATCATAGTGGTTTTCCCCGTCCGGCGCAGGCCGTAGAGGATGAACACCTTGTCCTGCGGCTCGCCGTAGACAAAGTCGTGCAGCTGCCGGAAGCACTCGCGCCTACGATAGCCGCAAACAGACGCCGCGAAGGAACGCAGCGCCTCGCCGGTGCGGACATTGGTGGTAAACGCGGAAGGGTTCGCAGATTTCGCCTTGGGCAGCTGCTTTTTCAGCGCCTTCAGCTCCTGCTCCAGTTCCTTCCGCCGCTCGATCTGCGCACGGAAATTCTCCAATTCGTCAGCAGGAATATACTTCTCCCGCCGCTTCTTGTTCTCTGTCCAACGATGGTAAAAATAGTCCTTGCCTCTGACGGTTTTCTTCGTAACAGAACCGGCGGGCAGATTTGCAATCTGCTGCTCCAGTTCCGCCGCGCGGGTTTGCATCTCAGATAAGTCCATAGCGCACCTCCTGTGAGATACTATTCTATGCAGAATTATACCCCATTATACCCTCGAAATCAAGGGTATAATGGGGTATGATCGATATTGAAGCCAATTGCACGAAAGAATATAACATCTCACGCTGGGATTGCAAATAAGATATTTCTAGCTCCTGAAGCCAAGAAACTTCTTCCTCATTCTCCTGAAACGCCTGAATGGTGGGCTTTTGCTTTAAATTCCTTCAACGCAGAAAACGAGTAATTCTTCCAAAGAACGGGGCATCCACCATAGCACACGCCAAAGTGCTCGCAAGTGGTACACTCATCAGATGGCAACCTGCGGATCTCGTCCATCGTTTTGCTGTAGTTAGCACTTTCGGTTAATGACAGAAAGCCTTGATAAGACGAAAAATCTCTACCAAACTTTCCCAACCGCTGATAAATGTACATGTCACATGGAAGCAATTCCATCTTCGTATTGAATGTCACGGCATTTTTCAGGTGAATCTGGCAGGGCGTTGCCAGCCTGCCTTTTAGAAGACAATTCTTTCGCTACTATATAATACCAACGAAGAAAAAATGTAAAATATGCCGTTGCCTCAACCCTGTCTGTCCGTTTAGGGGATAAGTCCATGGTGACTTGTTTCCGCGAACGCCTTATGCCCTCGACCCGGAATGTCAAATGATATCGTTATGTCAGCTTGTTAGTCCGCTGTCCAGCGAGCTTCAAAATCTTCCTTGTTCATTGCCAGACCTTCATTAAGTCGGGCAAGAACTTTTTTACCATCAGGAAGCATCTTTAAAGACGCTACCATCTGTTTTACTGCTGCTCGAATATCCTTTAAAGAAGTTTTTGATTTAATCCAGTTCTGAGGGACAAAGAGTTTTCCAGTATCAGCAGCTACGGTATCCTGTGCAGTTTCCATTGCCATATTTAGGCAGTTCCCAGCTATTTCAACAATATAATCCAGCAGTCCACTCTCTGTCATTTTTCTCAATGCCACGGATGGACTTGGTACCGAATCATTCATCTTATTGATCTCACAGAGGATGACCGATATAGCGAATAACTGATGATAGGGGGCATAAGCTTTCATTGCAAGCAACGTCTCGTTTAGCCCCATAGGGTTCTCTTTGCCCCATTTCTCATAGACAGCTGCAAACATGACATTTAGAGCCTGCACGTTTTCTGGTGCATAATCTCTGTGGAACAGCTGATCAAAGTACTTGTCAAATATTTTGGTTTCGCTGTAAGAGATTGTAGGCCGCTGAGAATGCCAAGCAATCAGCTGCTTGCCAAGATCAGTTAGATTCACGACATGAGCGGTATTGTATTTAACTGTATCGACACGTTCCCCGCGTTTCGTGACAAAGTAGCCGTCCGGAAAATATTGCTCATATGCTCTTTTCATCGCCAAGACGGCCTTGTCATTACTGCGTAAATCCCTGGCTTTAACAGCACTCTGACTATTTGTCGAAGTGCTTATCCTGTCAGCTCTGTCTTGGTCTTCAATTTCATAAAACCTGAACAGAATATATGCATCCGTTGCTTTCTTGGCTGCCTCGCTTGAACTGAATATTGTGCTTAGTGACTGGCATCCGTTTACTACGTTCAGTTCTTTGACAGAAAGCACACCATCATGAATAGACATTTGAGAGCAGATCGCTGTGATTCCGTTATGCAGGAAGAAGAAATCTTCTGCATCCGTTTTTATCGTTTTTGCGATACCTTTATTGACCTTATTGCTGTTGCCAAGCGACTGGCGGACATTCTTTCGGAAAAGGCTACCGTCTTTGATCCCAGGAATCTTAATGCAGTCTCTGAGAGGCAAAGCAACGATGACTGCTTTCGTACCTCCAATCATCAGCTCCATGTATTTTCCACTTTCAAGCTTGAATTCATGGTTAATGTACGGCCTGTTTTTATGTAGCGCCTCTTCATACTTGAACTTCATTGTCTCATTATCTACCACGACCAGATTGGCAGATAGGGATTCATTTTCAGACAATTCCTTCTGAAAGGCAGCAAGGTCGTTTTGGGCCGATTCGGTCAGCGTTGAAGTGGTAATCAGCTCGAAGCACACTTCGTAATCGTCTTCCAGCGCAGATGCCATCTCGTTAATCTTTACTTGGAGCTTGTGATTGGCACCATCCTGAAGGTGCTCCAGATCCTTGATTTGCACCCACGAAGACAATACTTCACGCAGCGGTTCAGCATCGACCGTATCGCCGCCATAGAATTTACCTTGAATAATGTAGATGGTGCTGGATTGGTTATCAATATAGATGGCATCAATCTGTTTGTCTCCTGCACCATCTGTAATGCAGTCTTTCGTTTCATAGGTATCGAGGTTATGGATATTCCTTAAATACCACGCAACGAAACGTTGCCCATCATTTGGATAATTCGTTAAATAGTATTCATTCGATATATCAGCTTTGATTTTTTCGTACATACCATCACCTCACTGTGCAATGAAACCATCTGTATCAAAAATATGATCCAGTTCGTCATTGCTCATGGCGTGGGAAACCTTATCCCTGACCGCACTTTTAGACATATCTAAACGCTTGAATCGTTTGTTTCCAGCGGAATCCTTGCCCATCCGGATCAACTGGATTCTACCCACACCAGGATTTTGTCTCGCATATTCGGCAAACCCTTTTGCTTTTCCGAGGTTATCTTTAAATTCCGGATTATGCGGTTCCAGAATATCAATAACGTACCCCAGTACCTTATCGATTCTCACAATAATGAAATCCGGATAGGTAGGCTTTGTTTCCCCGTCAATCTCATACGGGATGCAAAGGGCCCAAGCACTTCTGGATGGATTGCGAATCCAGCAGACAAAATCATCCCGCCTCTGCTCCTCTGCAATAACGCCAGCTTCCCACTCATTGAGCTTCAGCTTTGCCACCCCTGTAATTTCGCTTACAAACAGGTGATCTCTATATCCTGTTCCGCCACTTTCATGGGGAATCTGAATCGTCTCCGGCAGGCGGAAATTATGCTTACTAACGACATCACCATCGGAGACGATGCTGTCGTATTGTCTGCGAATTTTCTCGGAATCAATGGTTGCAATGTACCTTCTATAATCGTCATTCATGCTGTGGAAACGGTTCTCCGCGTAATTGTGCAGTTTGTTCATACACTCATCATCAGCAACGAACAGTATAACATCTACCTTGAACCCATTGGGGTCATTGACATCCATATATTTATTGCCATAGACCATACCAATCCCTTCATTGCCAAGCCTTACATCAGCAATGCGGAATTGCCGGTCGATGTCGGTATCTGTAGTGGTAAACAGATCATGGACAGAATAGCTGTCAACCGTCTCACCAAAAGCATCGAAAATCTGCGTTGCCAGTTTGAACTGCTTTACCTGCAGGACCAGGCTATCGTACTTATCCTGCACCTTAAGCTCCTGCACATAATCGTGAATCATTTCAGCGATCTCTGCCTGAACTTCACGGATAGCCGTTCTGTGCAGCCCGGACATGGTGAGCAGATGTGCCATACGATACAATGATTTCAGGTAATCGTTAATTCGCAACGCGCGAACATTATAGGAAAGCAAGCCTGCGTCGTTGATAAACTTCATGACAGCTTCCCGATCAAAAAGGTCGTCAGGTGCTTTCTCCTGTGTCAATGCATCTACGGATGTCACTCCCACCCTTGTATTATCCGCTGAAGCTTCTGCATTTTCAGTAGAGGCGTGGTGCGCTTCTGTATGCTGAGCATCAACATGCTGTGAAGTTTGCTCCTGGGAAGATGTCTGTTGATTCTGATCCGGATTATCTGTTATATTCGATGGACTCTGCTGAGAATGGATTCCTGTGGCCCCAAAACCGCCAACAGAATTCTGGGGAGAACTGCTGGATTCTGCAGCTTCGGAATTCGCGCCTTGATTGAGGAAAGCATCCATGGTCAGCTGTCCCTGAACAGGTGTGGGGCCGCTTTTCTTCTTGGGTTTGACCGTCAATGTCTCAAACTTTCTGCCAGACGTAGTTTCCCCATAGATGTCGGTTGGAATTTTACCGCCCTCACTACTTTGGAGCGCCTCCACAACATCCTTGACGGTATCTTCATTGAAGTACGGCAAAAAGAGATGGACATCGTTCAAAACATCATCCACCTGAATGTGCATCTGCATCGGGGTCCGCACCATGCGCCCAAGAAGCTGTGCAATATAGGTCGCATCGCTGGCATGCTTAAAGGACATCATCGTTTCCGCACGGGGACAGTCCCAACCTGTAGACAGATTTTCTTTAAAGAACACGATTCGAATATTTCTATCATCGGCGATACGCGAAGGCTCTTCATAGCGAACATCGAGGCCGTTCACTTGAATGGCAGAGGTGGTCTGGCCAAAAGTATGTACTACCTGACCGGGCTCGAATTTGAAGCCGGTTCGTTCCTCAATTTTTCTAAGGCAATCATCCAAATCGGTGTCAGTCAGTTTACTTCCGCTACCATTCAGGACCTGGACAATCATGATTGGGTTGACATAGGCATAGTGCTGCTCAAAGCAGTATTGCGTCCAGTGCTCCCACTTCTGTTTCCAGTCATCAGCGGCTGCCTGGAGAATCGCCATATCATTGTTTACGGAGTCTTCCTCCGGATAGGTGATGACAATTCTGTCTTTCAAAAGGCCAGATGCCCGCACTTCATCCGCTGTAACGACGGCTTTGTGAATTGTGGAAGACGTACCTTCAACCAGCGCATTAAAACGCTGTGTCGTAGCCGACATACCAATGACAACTGGCATAGGAGGAATCTTGTCTGTATCGCTGCCTTTGATAAATTTCTGCATGATGGTCGTAGCCTTACTGGCATCGCGTCCCTGCATGCCACGATGGGCTTCATCAATGATGAAATAGAGCCGATCACTCTTATCACGCACGGTATTCGCCAAAGTCTTCCAAATAGTATAAGTACGGTCGTCACCATTTTTTGTCAGCCTTGAGGATGCTGAGAGCTTCTGTGTATTCAGGAAATAGATGTGACCATCCTCAAAGGTTTCTTTATCGAAGGAATCCTCGCTGACCGTAACGCACTGGCTCAGGCGAATTTTATCAGCCTTCGAATCAATCTTCAGCTTAGATTGTTCATTCAGCTGCGGAGAATCCGACAGCCAAACAATAATGGCATTCGGCTGTTCCGCATAGTTTTCGTCGCCAAAGAAAATGCTTTCAATCAGAGAGGCCATGATGATGGTCTTGCCTGCACCGGTAGGCGCAGTAAAAGAGACCACCTGCGGGGCATGTGTCCTGTGGTAGCTGCCCATAGCCTCTGCTGTTTTCATGCGGATATCAGCGAGGGCCCTTTTCTGAAATGGAAATAATTCAACTTTCATCCCGGTTACCTCCCTGTATTGATGCGGAAATTATCCAGGTAGTCTCGATAGAGCTGGTAGCAGGCTTTGCTCTCATAGGCCCGGATCATCTCGCGGTATGCCGCCTCAGAATCTGTGACAATAAATACGGTCTGGATTTCCGGATGCTGAGCGAGCTGTTCTTCAAATTCCGGGTAGAAGATTTCATCAATCAGCACTGCCATTTTGTTTTTGGGAAGGATAAGCATATTTGGCAATTCTTCACCCTCTAGAACTGGGCACTTGTCAATAGCACCGCCCTTCATCCACAGGACGGGCAAAAGCTCTTTGAACTGCATACCAAGGGCAATGGACGTTTTGTCAAGGAAGCTCAACTTGAAGAAAGCTGCGTTTGCTTTAAAGCCATCAGACATAGGCAGATCACTACTAAGATAATTTCCCTTTAAGGGTTTTCCGTGTACATCATGTCCTTCGATGGAACAAACTGTACGGGGCCAGGTGACATAGCGAGCGATGCCCACCTTCTCCCATGCAGCGTCTCCTGGTTTATGACCTTGTTTATCCAGCACCTTTGCTTCGTCCACAGAAACCTCGTTGTTGGTAACCATGATACAGCGCCGATGCCCACCATCCTCGGAATTGAGTAAGTTAATGGCATGAAGCGTGGTGCCTGATCCTGCAAAGAAATCAACAATAAGAGCTTCTTTCTTTTCTTTAGTAATGAATCTGATGGTGTCATGTACTGCGTATAGCGATTTTGGATATGTAAATTTTCTCCCAGGTAGTATATTTTTAATGAATGTACTCCCATGTTCACTTGCTGAATGAGAAACCGTATTCCAAATTGTGGCAGGCTTTTTTGTCCCAACAGAGTCTGCATATTCCAGCTCCAAATCACCTTCTGGATTTTTTCCTTTTATAATAATCTGACCGTTTTCTATCTTTTTAATCATTCCATCTTGCAGATATGACACAGAACGTGTAGCATCTTTTTTCCTCTTTCCAAACCGGATATATCCTTTTTCTAAGTATTTCATAAAAGAAGGCGGATACAAACGCCACTGCAATTCTTGACCGGAACTACTTACAGGAAACATAGCAATTGTACCATCGGGACAAATAACGGAGTTTCTATCTTCATCTGGCTTTAGTGGCTCACCGACAGAATGAAATCCTCCTGTTTCTTTATCAAGAAATATTGGATAAAAAAGGCTAGGGATTCTGGCTCTTGTGGAACCCTCGCCGTTTCTCATTAAGCCGGCCCACCTAACACTACGCTTATCCTCATTTATTTCTCGTAGCATATCCAATTCGCACGGGAAGACTTCAGATTTCCCTAAAAACACAAAGAAAATGTACTCATCAACTCTCGAAAATCTTCCCGCCCTTGCAGAGCCTTTTGGGTTGATAACAGAGGATATCATCTGTATTTCTGCTTCTGGAAACATTTCCTCCAACAAACACCCAAGATGCAGATACTCTTTCTCGTCAATGGTGACAATTAGCACTGAGTCCTTCGGATCTAACAGTTTTTTGGCAATCTTCAAGCGCTTTTCCATCATGGACAACCACTTGCTATGGCGATAAGCGTCAGAGCTGTCCACATAGTCATTATTGTATTTCCAATCCTTGGCTCCTGTGTTATAGGGAGGGTCAATGTAAATGCAGTCCACCTTTTCTGCATATAGGTACTCCAGCAGCTGGAGAGCATGGTAGTTATCGGCTTCGATGAGGGTATGCCAAAGATCGCTGTCCGGCGCGTTCTCGACAAAGTCCAACGGCTTCAGCGTGGGATAAATAGGCTCCCCAAATTCCGCCACAGCAACGATATCGCTCATTTGGAACGTTTTCTGCTCGTGTGTCTCTCTGCGGTCACACAGTACAGTATCCCCGTCGATCTTAAGAACGGTATATATATCACTGACATAGCCCGTTTTTAATGCAACCTTGCACCCAACACGGATAGGCACATCGTAAAGAGGTGTGCATTCCGGCAAATGTTCTTCAAAAACCAAGCCAAACTTCTTCTGTTTTACGAGTTTATCCGTCTCCTGCATGATCCGCTCACGAAGTACCGGATCGTCAATTTGCTGGATCAAGTCCTGCAAAAGTGCCATGGCTTTTACCTCATCCTTCTGTAATGGTTTTTTCTTTTATGTGATATTGGATGCCGTGCTGCTCGCAAAATTCAGTGACCTGGGCAGCCAGTCTGTTATAAAATGCCTTATGCTGCTTGTAGGCGTTCACTTCTTTGCAGTAATTGGTCCTGCCAAAGATAATCTTGTCCACGAAGTTCACTGCATCCAAAATATTTTGTAAATCCTGTTCAATCAGGTTTGGGGTTGGATATGGCTCGATGCTGACCCAAGTTCTGCATCCGGCATCATGCAACGCTCTCAATGCGGCCAGACGGTCAGCATAAGGCGATGCACCCGGCTCCATTTTCTCACGGTAGCTTTCGTCCAAGGAAATCAATGTAATTCCATGCTCGTTTTCTGGAGAAAGCTGCGCCAGTTCCAACGGCAAAATACCCTTTGTGAGTGTTGTGCATCGAATTCCAGCATTATTCAGTTTCCGGATGGCAGCAATACTCATTGCACCTACTTCCGGATATCCATTCATAAAAGGGTCCGTTGTGAAGCAAAGTTGTACAGACTGAATTTTATCACGGAGCCTTGGGATCTCTCGATCCAGCAGTTCCAACGTATTGGAAACCAGGCACGGTTCCAGCCATTCTTCATAATCCTTGATCTGACCAAAGCGTTTTTTCATCAGGAAAGCATAACAGGGGAATTTGCAGCCATGGGCACAGCCCTGAACATGATTCATCGTATAGTCACCATACTCAACACCGGTCTGGTAGAGCATGGTTTTGCGTGTAATGGTCTTCAAATCGGTTCCATCCTTATAATTATTTATTCTTCAAAATATGATCTGCAATTCTCAAGGCAAGTCGCTGTGCAGCTACACTTTCGTTGGAGATTGCAAAGCAGAACAAAAACATCGGTGAGTTCTTACTGTTCTTAAATATTCTTGGATTGTTAGATACACAGGGAAAAATCGTCTTCAGGCGGGAGATAAGGTATTCTTTTATGTGTTCTGGGCTTGCATCCTTTACGAGTCGCTCTTCATCTTCATCGCCATCAACAAGACCAAGGTCGAACAAAGAAACTTGCGGATCTTTTTTGTAAAACTCAGTTCTCCAACTGTTATCACCAAGTAACCGATCGATTGTGTTTTCCCACGATCCGTATTTTCCGTTTTTAGGAAACATCCTATTGAGCGCTGAAAACGGGAACAGGTACCATACATCAATGGATTTTGTTACGGCGACGCATTCAAGAGTGGCCCAATCGACCTGCGTTGCGTAAGGGTCTAAGAACAAAAGTCCCCTGCTAAAACGCCAGTCAATGTCATTGATAATCTTACCGAGTTTTTCATTTGCATCACCGCGATAGACTGTCGTGAACCTTTTCAAGTGTGGAAACTCTGTATCAATCATATGTTCAAGCTCGGACGCTTTGCTTTCATCACTCTCAATAAAATAATAGTGATCAAACCGTCTCTCTGCAGACAACGCCCTCTTTGCAGACCCTGCTAGATATGCTTCACCGTCGCTAGTTTCGATTTCTCCAGTTCCGGCAAAAGCATCAATATATATCTTCTTAAATTTTTGATTTTGTAAGGCAATTAGGTATGCATCGAGGTAACTTGTAAAAATATTGAGTTTTTTAGCTGTCCAATCTCCGCCAAATTTCTGTGATGTCATCGTTTCCGTCCCTCCAAACCAGGCTGCTTCGCTCTATCGGAAAGATATCACGGTTTCCTTTTTCCCAGTCAAGGGATCAACAACTTGTTCCTTGGTTGCATCATACATCTCAACGAGCTCCTGCTTAATCTGATTTCTATAGCTCGAAGGGAATATAGGATGTTCATCTAGCAACGCCCACATTTCTTCAAGGCGGACCCTCTTCCTGCCAGAGAATGATTTCTGAAGATACTTAGTAATGTCATGGACGTTAAAACAGGACTCATCTGTGGACGTTGTAACGATGGAACCCACATTCGGATCGAGATTTAGTACGAGCTGCCCATCTTCGCCGTGAGTTTTCTTGGTTGAGGATTGATCCCCAAATACCTTCCACGCACTCTTTTTGTATAATTTAAAGCCTTCCCGATTGCTTGTGCAGTGAACGAGACTATATACCTGCGAGTTCTGGGAATTATAGAAGGGAAATGCTGATACATAATAGTTACGTGGTCCCTTCAGCGCCTCGATAATTTCTTCCACACGTTTCTCATATGCTTGTTTGTTGCTGCCATAAGGAACCAGTTCCGCAAAGGCCTCCAGATAGGTGTTCTCGTATTTTTCCTTAGTAGTCTGTCTCTTGGCGCTGGTAATTGCCCTGACAGGATCAGAGACCATGTGATTAATCATTACTTCCCCCCAGTTCCTGAAAAACGGAATGAGGGCGGCCCAGTCTATCGTAGCATCATACGGGTCATACAGAAGGAAGTAATGCAGGTGTCCAGCATTATAAAGCTGTGGGCCTATTGTTCTAAGAAGGGCACCAGCATCAAGATCTGTCGTAATAATTTGAAAATTCCTCTCATTAGCTGGAATATGTTTTCTTAACTCCTCAACTTTTTCCTTGTTGATATCATTCAAATACAGCTGAACCATTTTACTGGGATAGTTTCTTGCCACATTCAACAGCGCATTCGCAACAAGCACAGATGTCCCATCAACCAAGTTCCCGTCATCATCGAAATAAACGCCACTATTACACATACAATCAATAAAAACGAGCGTATTGCAGTTCTCATATAGCATGAGCTTCTGTGACCAAGATTTAATGTATTCTTCGATCAGTTCAAATTTCTTTATTGTATGTGGATGAGCTGTATCTATTACTGTTTTCTTTTTTCCTCTTGCCATACGACGCCTCATTGTTTGTCAGTATTGTGATCTACAGATATTAATTCCATAATATCTCCAATATCGCATTTCAACACTCCGCACACTTTCATTAAGACTTCCATACTTACAGTTTCATTCTTTGAAAGCTTTGTAACTGAGGCCCAGCTAATTCCTGCTAATGCCTGTAAGTCTTTTTTCTTCATGTCTTTATCGATCAGGAGTTTCCAAAGCTTTTTGTAGCTGACTTCCAATATGGCACCTCTTTTCCTTAAGGCAGATTGATCTGCTTGTTCTACAAAATTATATCACAGCCTTGTTTTTGAATCAAGAGAGATTCTTCACAAACACGAGAATTCACTTTTCATATAATTGAAAATTCTGCATCAACGTGCTATACTATATTGTGATCTATACAAGCAAGTAACGACAGGCCTTCTGGTTGGACATAAGGGAGTGTGGTAGGTAGTGGGGAATTATACAAATGAGATACTATAAAGCGCTTTGACTCCCAAAAACATCTGCCACAAAAGATTCTCCATCGTGCCAATGCGCAACAGGAAGTATCAAGGTACAGCAGATCAAACAATTCTGAAACAATTGAGGCAGCCAAGAGGCTGGAGCAAAAACGGCTCGAGTTCGAGAAGCAAAATTCTATGCGCAAGATTATTACGCCGAACAAATCATGTTGGCAGATGCTACATGATATCATTCAGGCTCGAGGGCTAAGCAAACCACATTTCTGCAATCTTACTGGTCTGGATGAAGTCTATTATCGCCGGGCAGAGACAAACCCAGATACAAAGCCCAGCAAAAGAGCTATCGTTGCTGTTGCCTGCGGCCTTGATATGGACCTAGATACAACAAACAAACTGCTTCAACTGGCTGGACATGCTTTTGAGGACTCCGATGAGGATAATGCTCTGAAATTCTGTATTACAGGATTTGTCGGACAGCCCATAGATGAAGCTAACGAATTTTTGAGTTCTTACGGATATGCTCCGCTCGGTACTCAACAGCGAAAATAGAACATTTTTGTTTAGCCGTACACTCTGCTTAGGGTGTGCGGCTATTTCTTTGAATTTTTCCGACTTGGCAAGTCGGCTTTTTTATTTCATTTATGCATAGCAACCTTACTGTCGTGTCAGTACTGACAGCGATGAGCAGGCGACAAGCTATGAAGCCCAGGTGGAGCATTACACCGAGTACATTCATAAAAATCCAGAATGGGAATTCGCCGGAATATTCGCTGATGACGGTATCACCGGTACCAACACCAAAAAGCGCACCGAATTCAACCGCATGATTGACGAATGCATGGCTGGGAACATCGACATGATTATTACCAAGTCCATCAGCCGGTTTGCCCGCAATACACTGGACTGCCTGAAATACATCCGCCAGCTCAAAGAACAGAACATTCCGGTCTATTTCGAGAAGGAATCCATCAACACTATGGACGCCAAGGGAGAAGTTCTGATTACGATCATGGCATCGCTGGCCCAGCAGGAAAGTCAGTCGCTGAGCCAGAATGTGAAGCTGGGTTTGCAGTTCTGCTACCAGAACGGACAGGTGCAGGTCAATCACAATCGGTTTCTCGGCTATACGAAGGACGCGGAAGGCCATCTGGTCATTGATCCCACCCAGGCCGAAGTGGTCAAACGCATTTACCGGGAGTATCTGGAAGGATACAGTATGGACAAGATCGCTGCCGGTCTGGAGCGGGACGGCATTCTGACAGGCGCTGGCAAAACCAAATGGCACACCAGCACCATCAACAAGATTCTCCGCAATGAGAAATACATCGGCGACGCTCTCCTGCAGAAAACCTATACCACCGATTTTCTGAACAAGACCCGGGTGAAGAACAACGGCATTGTCCCGCAGTATTATGTAGAGAACGACCATGAGGCCATCATTCCGCGAGACATTTTCATGCGGGTGCAGGAGGAACTGGTTCGGAGAAGCTCCGTAAAGCCCGGCCCGAACGGGAAGAAGCACACATATAGCTGCAACCATTGCTTTTCCCAAATGATTGTCTGCAGCGAGTGCGGTGAACAGTTCCGGCGAATCCATTGGAACAATCGCGGCTGCAAATCCATTGTATGGCGCTGCATCAGCAGGCTGGAACCGACTGGAATGGAATGCCATGCCCGGACGGTCAATGAGCAGGAACTAGAACGGGTGGTAGTTGCTGCCCTAAATGAGCTGCTCGGCGACCGGGAAGGATACCAGCGCCAGCTCCAGCAGAACGTCGCGACGGTCATTCGCGTCTCGGCCACAGCATCTGCAGATGCCATCGATGAGAAGCTGCTGGAGCTTCAGCAGGAGCTTCTTAAGAAGGCCAACAGCAAGGAAGCCTACGATGAGATTGCCGATGAGATTTTCCGGCTCCGGGAACTGAAACAGCAGACCACCGTTGATACGGTAACAAGA
>UMLJ01040855.1_pt1 | contig 15678 bp, 13 predicted proteins | sample 1966521 | NCBI WGS metagenome assembly UMLJ01 (sample SAMEA4836199, study PRJEB28245) | human gut metagenome | biome: gut microbiome; material: fecal sample | place: Denmark | collected 2008
ACTACCAAATTTCTAACCCTTTTCCTTTATCCCGAACTGAGGTCTTATTATTTTTATCGGCTCTTCACGTCACTCCACTTCGGAGGACACACACCGAGTAGATTCTTGACAAAGAAGTCGTAACGCTTATGCTCGCCAAAGAGTTCGCCCATGGTATGATGAACGCCAGGGAGAACCACGAGTTCAAAATCCTTGCCTGCCTTGATGAGCGCATTTGCCACTTGATAGGTGCTTGACGGATCCACATTGTCATCCAACTCGCCCACCACCAACATCAAAGGTCGTTCCAACTTATAGGCATTCTCCACATTGCTGCACTCCACGTAGCTAGAGTCGATAGGATAACTCATCCACAACTCATTCCACCAGATTTTATCCATGCGATTGTCGTGACAGCCACAGCTACTATAAGCAGCCTTATAGAAATCACCATGCAACAACACAGCCGTGGTACTCTCCTGACCTCCCGCAGAAGCACCAAAGATGCCCACTCGCTCCGCATCCATATAAGGATACTTCTTGGCAGCAGCCTTGATCCACAATTCTCGGTCAGGGAAGCCAGCATCCTTCAGATTCTTATAGCAAACCTCCTCAAACTTCTTGCCACGCCATGCAGTTCCCATACCATCAAGCTGAACGACGATAAATCCAAGCTCAGCCAATGAGGTCATGTTCCAATTGTAAGGCAAGAAACTCTTAGGGGTATAAGCATCTCCAGGCCCTGCATAGATATATTCGATGACAGGATATTTCTTAGTCGGATCAAAGTTAGTTGGGCGTTGGATGATGCCCCACATATCCGTTTTTCCATCACGTCCCTTGGCTACAAACACTTCCGGGGCAACCCATCCATGTTGCTGGAGTCGGCTGATGTTGGCAGATTCCAAAGTCTTGAGCAATTTGCCTGTATCGGCATCACGCAACACGGTGACCGGTGCTTGGTCCACCTTAGAATACGTATCTACAAGATAACGATAATCGTAGCTGAACACAGCAGAGTGATTTCCTTCCCCAGGTGTCAACTCCACCATGTTTTTGCCATCCATACCTATTTTATAATAATGTATCAAGTAAGGGTCTTCCTGAGGATGCACACCACTGGCAGAAAAATAAACTACGCCCTTTGCCTCATCCACTCGCTGCACCTCTCTAAGGCACCAAGCTCCCTTAGTCACCTGTCTGACCACCTTTCCCTTCTCCACATCATAGAGATAGAGATGGTTCCAGTTGTCACGTTCACTGGTCCAAAGAAGTTGCTTGCCATCTTTGACAAACTGTCGCCACATTCTAGCATAGTTGACAAACTTATCAGAACGTTCTTCGACGATGGTACGAAGCTTGCCAGAGGCAGCATCCATCGCCAACACCTGATAGAGATGATGACCACGCTGGTTGTACTCCATCGTCACCTCTTTGCTGTCCGGTGTCCATTGCATCCATTCCAAGGCATATTGGTTCTCTAGCAGATGAGGATCAGCTTCCACCTTGTTCCCCGTTTTCACATCTATGATAACTGGCAAATGCTGAGGGAGAGCATCACCCGGCTTGGCATATTCTTGCTTGTGAAGGATAGGCTGCAACTGGTCTGCTGGCGACGACTCCACATAATAAGCATAACGCTTCTCTACCGGAATACGCTTGCAAACAAAGAGATGGCTACCATCCGGACTCCATTGTATGCGGTTGCTGTAATACATACCGATGGTTCCATCCTGCGTCAAGATACGCTTTACGGAATAAGGCTTGCCCACTTCGTGGAGCACCACATTATATCCTTCGATATATGCCTCCATCTTTCCATCCGGCGAAGGTACCGGAAAAGCCTGGTTCTCTTCATCCACTTCCATCCAATGACGCTCATGATGACGACCAAACTGAGGTTTGGGAGCCGAATGCTGCTTCAAGCCTAACGCCTTCTCCATCGCCTGACGACTATCATAACTCTTAGCCTCCATCTTATCAGCATCAAAACTGACATACTTTTTCCCCTTCGGAGTGGCTACTTGATAATGAAGTACATGAGAGGAGTCACACCAAGCGGTGGAACGTGCCCAATGAAAAACAGAGTCGGCACTGAACTGATGGCGCAAGGCGTAAGCACGATTATAATCTTGCAGTGTCCCTTGAGCCTGCGATTCAGCACATGCCAGGAACAGCATTGAAAACATGAGGGATTTCATCCCCTTACAGATCATATGATTCATTTTCTCGATTTGTTACTTTGATAAAATGTTTTGCAAATGCAATAAGCAAGTGCAAAAGTACGCATATTTCTGTGAAAAGCCGCATATTTCTCATAAATCTTTCGTATATTTGCAAGATATTTTATAAGAAACAGACAATGAGAAAAGCAATCGTAATGGGTGCCACGTCTGGCATCGGAATGGAAGTGGCAAAATTGCTGGCTGGCAATGGCTGGCAAGTGGGTATCGCAGGAAGACGAGTAGAAAGACTCGAAGCTTTGACGCAAGAGGTGAACGAAAGAAGCAAGAGCAAAGACTTTCTAGGCAAAGCCATAGCCCAAGGTGAAATCACAAGCTATAAAGTCATCGATGTGACCTCCCCCAATGCTCCTTTGCTCCTCCTCGAATTGATCGAGGAGATGGGCGGCATCGACCTTTACTTCCATAGCTCAGGCATTGGATGGCAGAACAACTCCCTCGACATAGAGAAGGAGTTGAAGACAGTGGAGACCAATGGCGTGGGCTTCGTCAGGATGGTGGATACTGCTTTCAAGTGGTTTGCCGACCGTCAGAAGAAAGGCAGAATAGCCTGCATCACCTCGATCGCCGGAACCAAGGGACTAGGCGCAGCCCCAGCTTATTCCTCCACCAAGCGTTTCCAAAACCATTACTTGGAATGCCTCAGTCAGCAAGCCCACATGCGTCATCTTCCCATCTCCGTCACCGACATCCGTCCTGGCTTCGTGAAGACCGACCTCATCGCTGGCAGCAGCTATCCTTTGCAGTTGTCGCCTTCCGATGTAGCCGTCCATATAGTCCGTGCCATTGAGAAGGGCAAAGAGGTGAAAGTCATCGACTGGCGCTACTCTCTCCTCGTCTTTTTCTGGCATCTCTTGCCAAGATGGATATGGACAAGAATAAGGATTACATCATAATCTTATTCGGCGTAATTCTCACCATTCATTTTCTTTAAAAATCAGCGAAAACGAGACTTTTTTCTAGCTTTTCGCTGATTTTTAAAGAAGCCTACATACTCCCCAAGCGATTTATAACGGCACTAAAGACCCTTGCATTGACGAAGTTTTGAAAATCAGGATTTCCAAAATAGGTCTGTACAAACTCAGTCTTTTCTTCCAACATACCAGCAACAATCGTAATGATGTCATCGTTGAAGGTGATTTGTGCAGCCTGCTTATCACCATTCTTCACCGCATTCACAAAATCTACGCTTTTAGCAATGCGAGTAGGCAACTTATCTTCGGACGGTCTTCATCAGTTCCACTCAATTTCAAATCTACAACCTGCTCGATGTCATCTTGCACATAGAAGTTATACCCTTCAATGGTCTCCGTGAGGTCATTCAACTTATTGACATCCGATTCACCAAGCAATATCGTCGTCTTATAATACTCTTGAAAAGCCATCTTGATTAGCTCTGGATCATTGGCGAAATCAAGTACAAAGGTATCCTGCTTCTTAGGATGACATGAAACTTGTCTGCCACTATCAAGATACGCTCTACGATACCATTCTTGTCACAAAACTCTTTCTTCGCCAAGACCTTCTCCTTGGTTGATTCCAAGAGCACGTCAATACGTCGAAGCACCATGAAAGGCAGGATGATTTTCTTGTAATCACCTTTCTCAAAGGCATGTACCAATACATCATTGGCTATATTCCAAATGAAGGAAAAGAGGCTGTTATATTGTTTGGTTTCCATTGTAGATATGATTTAATGCGATGATTCTTTGTCTTGCAACTCCCCGACAAGATTACATTTCCACTCATTCTACATATCCACTATCAACAAGAAACGGCATAGGAGTTCACATTTGTATTCCTCCGAGCAAATCATGAAATTTCCTAGGTTTCAACTAGCCAGAAGAAAACGCGTAAACGTCTTTCTCATAAAATAGTGCCAAGCCACGGATTATCGCCAGCAACTCATTGCCAACCATCCTTGGGATGACACTGCAAAAGTAGTGAGAAGATTTGATACTAGCAAATATTTAATAGCTTTTCTGCAAACTACAAGTAAATACCAACACAAAATAGAGCATTTACATAGAAAGAGGAAAACTCAGCAAATACAAAAAAGCCCAGTAGTCTAACTAGTATGGCTACCACCTTTTTTCATTTTGGTTTTCCATTTTCATTCTCCCTTCACTTTTGCTACATCGCATCTGATATTCAGCAACTTGCAGTGAAGGGACAACAAGGTGAGACTTCTCCCTACAACCCTCCTGTGGGGTTTAATGATTTTAGTTGACCACTTTTACTCTTATTCATGAGGTAGGTTGACTCTGTTAATACTTATTTATCATTTGAGTTGACTACTCCTTAGAACAAAGGTAATACCTCTAAGCTCAAAGGGCGCTATCACTAAGGACGAAGAGGGCTATCGCTAAGGACGAAGGGGAGCATTCCTAAGGACGAAGGGGCGAAAACTTCACTCTAGCGATCGTCCCACTATAGTGAAACATATGTTTGTCGGTAGCGAGACATATGTCCGGGCGTAGTGGAACATAAGTTTGGGCGTAAAGGAAAGGTCGCCGAGAAGGAGTTTTTCACCCTCTGACTCCCACTCCGACCCGATGCGCCCCTATTATTTCCTCCCTACTCCAACCACTACGACTTCATATGCCGTAGCTATCGTAAAAAAAAGATGTTGTATGTCGTATCCTTACAAAACCGAGCATAAAGAAATGTCCCTTCACTGTAACTTTCTGACAATCAAGCATTATTACAGAAAAATGAAGGGAGCTTGCATTATCATTTCATTTTTAAAAAGCCTAACTTCACAAGGAGTTTATGACTTTCCATACCAATCTTCATCACTCCTCCCCATTGAGGCATTCCCCAGTCTCATAGCTCTGCGTCATATCCTTCAGCATCGCTATCATTTCCTAGCGAAGGCTCTCAGGTCGAAAGGAAGATACCTCACTCGCTTCTTTTCATCGGCAAAGGCATCATCAGCCTCGGCACATGGATTGGCTTTCCCTTCGGCCGCCGAACTTTGTTTCTTCACTCCTCGTTCTTCACTCTTCACTCCTATCACATACCATCGCTGCTTGAAGAGTCTCACGAAGACAGGTTGCAGCACCATGTCCTTCTCCTCGCCATAAGCCGTGGTGTAGAGGAACTTCAAGAGATACTGCTTGTCTATCGCACCGAGGATGTCATCCAGATATTCCGAATGATAAGGCGGTTTGTCGAGCATCACCTTGTTGTGGTATTGCAACAGGTTGCCCAAGGAGGCGAGGCGCATGGAACTCAGCATCCACTCCGTCACATCGTCACACTCCACGGGGTCTTTCTTCAGATAATAGCATGACCATTAACGGATGCAAAGGTAAGGAGATACTCTGCCAAAATGTGACAGAGACCATACTTATCCAGCGCAAAGATAGAAAAAATCGGAAAGAACCGCACCTCTCCATCATTTTTCGATCATCCTAGCGCCGATTAATGGAAGAAATGTTGTAACTTTGCACCCACAAACGCAAAAACATATCAGATAACAAAGAAGTTTTTAGAATAATATAAGACAATGAAAAAAGGACTTTTCGCTCTCTCCTTGGGAACATTCACTCTCGGCATGGCAGAATTTATCATCGAGGGAATCATCACGGATGTAGCCCACGATATGAACGTTTCGATTCCACAAGTGGGGCATCTCATCTCCATCTATGCACTGGGCGTTTGTGCCGGTGCTTTTTCCCTGATACTGATGCACAAGTATCGCCCCAAACACATACTTCTGTTTCTTGCATCGCTCATCACCCTCAGTGCCGCCATCGCTGCCATCGCCCCAAGCTTTTGGTTGCTTCTATGCGCCCGATTCATCCAGGGTCTTCCCCATGGAGCTTACTTCGGAACAGGCACCATCGTGGCAGTGAAGATTGCCAAGGAAGGCAAGGGAACGAGTGCCGTGGCGATGATGTGTGCCGGTATGCCATTCGCCAACTTGATGGGTGTGCCGCTCGGTACATTCCTGAGCCACAACCTCTCGTGGCGAGCACCTTTCCTCATGTCCATCTTGCTGGGTCTCATCACCCTCTATATGATTTACCGATGGGTGCCCAATGTGGAGGCATTGCCTAACAATGGCATGAAGGCGCAGTTCCGATTCTTGCGCAACCTAGTGCCATGGCTCATCATCGCAGCCACCTTCCTGGGCAGTGCCGGCATGCTGAGCTGGTTCAGCTATATCTCGCCATTGCTCCAGATGGAAGGTGGATTCAGTGCCAGCAGCATCTCCTTGCTGATGATTCTCGCAGGTGGCGGTATGGTGGTGGGCAATCTGACGAGCGGTCCGCTGTCCGACAGGTTCAAGCCGGGTCGCATCACCAGTTGCTATCTTGTGCTTGCAGCCACAAGTCTTTTGCTCACCTTCTTCTTCAGTGCTTACGCTTGGGCAGTAGCGGTGCTGATGTTCTTCACTTGTGTCTGTCTCTTCGGTGTCGGTTCGCCAGAGCAGTACCTCATCGTGAAGCACTCTGAGGGTGGCGAAATGCTGGGCGGCTGTTGCATTCAGGCAGCCTTCAATTCGGGCAATGCGCTCGGAGCCTTGCTCGGTGGCATCCCTATCTCCTTGGGTATGGGCTACAACTACCCTGCCCTCATCGGTGTGCCCTTGACCTTAGGCGGTGCCATCTGCCTTTACATTTTCCACAAACGCTTTGAAGGTCCCTCCACTTTGGGGAAATAATATATAGGCAAAAACCAGACAACGATGATTCTCTCGCCAAATACATACAGTATGGCGGTCTGCCTGGCTTGGCAAAAATCGGATTGGAAGAAGACGATGCCCGTGAATATCAGATGGACATATTCCACACGGTACTGCTGAAGGATGTCATCATGCGAAACCGGATAAGAAATGTGCCATTCTTGGAAAATCTCGTTCGTTTCCTTGCCGATAATACGGGCAAACTCATCTCCGCCAACAGCATCGCCAAGTATATGAAATCGCAAGGTGAATCCATCACCTCTACTGTCATCATCAATTACATCTCTTTCCTTTGCGAGGCATACAATCTGCACAAGGTGAACAGATTTGACATTCATGGCAAACGAATCTTCGAGACCAACAATAAGTTTTACTTCGAGGACAATGGCATCCGCAACGCTTTGGCTGGTGGAACAAGAGAGGGTGACATAGAAAAAGTGATTGAGAACATCATCTATCAGCATCTTATCCGCTTGGGGTATCAAGTGTATGTAGGTCAACTGCAAGCTGGTGAAATCGACTTCGTATGCACCAAGCCCGATGGACAGCGTATCTATGTGCAAGCCTCCTACATCATAGCCGACATGGCTACAAGAGAAAGGGAGTTTGGTAATCTTAGAGCCATCAATGACAACTACCCAAAGTACGTCATCTCCATGACCCCACTGCTCACTCGCAACGATGACAACGGCATCACACATCTCCACCTCCGAAAATTTCTGAAAGAAGGGTTATAAGGAACTCGATGCAAAAGTACAGATTTTCCGACAGATATGCAAATCATTCTGCGGAAAAGGCCTTCTCTGCCCCTTTTGAAACAAATAAAAACGAAAAGGGCATATCTTGTAAGAGCTAATACGGAAACTTTTGCTAACTTTGCAAACGAAAGATGACAACAAACTTAATGATAAAAACCAATTAATAAATAAAGAAAACTATGAAGAAGAAAGTGATGATTCTCTCTTTGGCTTTTCTCATTTGCTGCGGAACGTCCCATGCAGCAGATAAGAATCGCATACGTGCCTCCTTCGACCAAGGTTGGACTTTCCGTCTCTGCAAAAGTCATGCTGATGCCACCGAAGTAATCCGACAGCTCGGTGTGGCGAATCCTGGACTGAGCCTCAACCAGCCAACCGCCAAGAAGACGAAGGTAACCGATGACACGGAACCTGAGCAGGCACAAGTGACGGCTAGCGAAGTCACCACATCGAAAGCCTCGCAAGCATCTAGCGACAAGAATTTCCGTCCAGTCACCATCCCCCATGACTGGAGCATCGAACTGCCCTTCGATCCAAAGGTGGGAGGTTCGGCTGGTTATCTCCCCGGCGGTCAAGGCATCTACAGCAAGGATTTCTCGCTCCCTGCGGAATGGCAAAAGCGAATGAGACAAGGCGAGAAGATCACCATCAACTTTGATGGCGTATATCATCGTGCAACCGTTTGGCTCAATGGGCATCGCCTCGGCTACCACATGTATGGTTACACCGGTTTTGCCTTCGACTTGACACCTTATATAATAATAGGAGGCAAAAACCGATTGGTAGTGCATGTCGATAGAGAGGAACAATCTCGCTGGTACACCGGCTCTGGCATCTATCGCCATGTCTGGTTGCAAGCCACCAACAAGGTGCATGTCAAGGAGCACGGCATCTTCGTTTCCACCCAGAACGACGGTACGGTGAAAGTGCAGACGGAAATCATCGGCGACAGCAACTGCAAGATTTCCTACACCATCTTAGATAGACTGGGCAAGAAGGTCGCAACAGCTACAACGAAATCAGACAATGGCATTGCGCTCTTGAAAAGCAACGACATCGGGGCGGCAGCCACCACCCTGCAAGTGAAGAATCCACAGCTTTGGAGCACGGAATCGCCTACGCTCTACACTCTCCTCACAAAGGTATTTGACAGCAAAGGCAAACTGGTGGATGAAGTAGAGACACCTTTCGGATTCCGTGAGATTCGCTTCGATGCCAATACCGGTTTCTACTTGAACGGCAAGAACATGAAGTTGAAGGGCATGTGCTTGCACCAAGATGCCGGCAGTTTGGGTGTGGCAGTGCCAGAGGAGGTTTGGTTGCGCCGTCTGAAAGCCATGAAAGAAATCGGCTGCAACTCCATCCGCTGTTCCCACAATCCCCCATCACCAGAGTTCTTGAACATCTGCGACTCCCTCGGTTTGTTGGTACTCGACGAGGCTTTCGACAAATGGAAATCGGGCTACTATGAGCCATTCTATGACGAGAACGCCCACCAAGACATCGCCGACATGGTGCTGAGAGACCGCAACCACCCTTCCGTCATCATCTGGAGCATCGGCAACGAGGTGCAGGAAGCTTGGGCCAAAGACAATGTTGGTGTGGAGAGAGCCAAGGAACTGAACGCCATCGTGAAGAGTATCGACCCTACTCGTCCTACGATGATAGCTTGTCAACAGGGATTCGAAAACAAGATTGGCAATGTGACCGACCTCGTGGGCTACAACTACCTGGAGCCTCGCATGATCAACGACCACAAGCGATTCCCTAACAGAAAGATGTTTGTCAGTGAAGCCTTCGTCTATTACTCTGGACTTCGAGAGAACTTGGTGCGTGACTTCGTGGAGCATAATCCTTGGCATTTCGTAGAGGAGAATCCTTTCATCGCTGGTTCATACGTTTGGGCTGGTGTCGATTATCTCGGCGAGTCTTCCCCATGGCCTGCCAAGGGTTGGTGCTCCTGTCCTTTCGACATGACATTGAAGGAACGTCCTCAGGCAGCCTTCTATCATCCAGCTTGGAATCCTGAGAAGGAATATCTGAAGTTGGTAGTTCGTGACAACTGTTTCGACCAAGCCATGGGCACCGACCACTGGCAATATCCACCGATGGCTGATACTTGGGACTTGCCTTATACCGACTCTCGCTGTGTGGAAGTGAGATGCTACACCACTTGCGACTCGGTGCAGTTCTACTTCCCGATGTGGAGCAATCCTCAGTTGCCGCTGAAGCCACGTATCACCAAGGACTATCCCGACCATTGCATCACCATACAGTTGCCAGCCCGTCAAGGCAAGGTGCTAGCCGTGGGGTACAAGGATGGCAAGGAAGTGTTGAGAGACTCGCTCATCAATCATGGTCGTGTGGCAGATGTAAGACTGGATGCAGATTACACCACATTGGCAACGATGAAGAATGATTATTCTGAGATTGCAGAGATAAGTGGCAACATACAGAAGAATGCAAGCATCCGAAGCAGAAAGGGAGTTTTGCCAACGAGTACGGTTTCTCACATTCGCCTCACGTTAGTGGACAAGGATGGCCTCATCCAACAGATGCAGCCGAAGAAGTTCCGTGTAGAGGTGGAAGGTCCTATTCGCTTGCTCGGTGTAGAGACTGGTGATATGAGAAGAATGGAGTCTTGGCGCACCACCGAACTGAAGACCTATTTCGGTGAAGGATTGGTGAGATTGCAATCCACCACCAAGCCAGGCATCGCTCGTGTCAAGGTCTTTGTCGAAGGCTTCGACAAGCCATTCGTCAAGGAAATCGTTATCAAGTAAGAATAAGGCACTTGTCAATGACAAGCCAGAAAATAATGGCGGTTAGCCCATCATCCCGAAAAAGGATGTGAGGCTAACCGCCAATATTTTTATATCATATCTTATGGAATGACTTCTTAGAAGGCGAGAATTGGGCGCATAGGGTTAATACTGCGACAGCTTGTAGCAGTTTTTAGTATCTCCTCAAAGGTCGATACTTAATGGTATATATTTGGTTGAAGTAATTCTTCCAAGTATTCGGCTCCTTGTCATCATCCCGAACAATGCGGATACCATAGAAGCGAGTGCCAGTATCTCGATACTCCTTGAAGCGAGCGAGCATCGACTGCGGAGGGTCGGGAATCAAGAAATCGGTTATCCACAACACATCGGCATTCACATAGTGCAAGCCGTCATTATCCAGCAACTCAAACATCTGCTTCATCATCTTCTTCGCCGAAGTTCCGCCACCGATAAATGGCAAATGAGTCGTGGATGGCTGACGCCGAACAAATCGCCCAGTGGAAGCAAAGCCTGAATGAGAACCACTATCAGAAAAAGAAGAATTGCCCGAAGCTGTAGATGCAGAAGAATCCGTGCTATCTGAGGAATTCGCAAGAGAAAAATCTTCAGCCGAGACATTCAGTCCCAACTTTCTCAATCGCTGCGCCTTCCTCTTCTCCATCAAGTCGATAGCCCTCGTACTCACCGAGAAGTCGATGAGGAAGCAATCACGCTCCAATTCCTCCGCCGTCTCTTCGAGCAGAGCTATCAAGGTAGAGGAGATGCGTTCTGGCGTGCCATACATACTAGCCGAAGTATCGAGACAGACTATCATCGGACCCTTGCGAGAGGCATGGGTAAAACCAAGCTTGCGAGAAGGCTTCGCCATCTCACTCTTATAGCGGAAAGTCTGGAGCCTTCGCGTACGATACTTATATATAAAGAGTCCCTCCATATCCTCGTCACTATACTGGGCAAGTTCGAGAGGAAGCAAGGAGTTGAGGTCATCGCCCACGGTGATACCCTCGATGTCACTACCAGCGGAATGCTCCATCTTCATATCCACACCCGAAGCTATCGTGAGACGATCCTTGCCATTGGCATCCGCCACACGTCCCATCTTCGCCACAATCTCCTTGATTTCGGGATAGCGGTCTTGCACCTTCATCTGATTCAGTCGGCGTTCAAACTCGGTCTCTGTCCAACCGTTTGTCATCAACTCCCAAGCCTGTACGGCTCTCTGCTCCGAGACACCTTTCATCTTGATGTTGCGAGTCACCTGGTCCATCATACGGATTAATCCCGTCTCGAAGTTGTTCTGACGAATGGAGATATAATCCTTGAGTTTCTGCAAGGTCTGTCGCTCGATGCAAGCCTTCCAATCCCTTACCAATCGCTCCCAATTCTCATTTTTGGTAGCGCCATCGCCTTGAAACAAGCGGATGAAGAATGGTTTGTCGAAGCCATCGTCCTCATGCTCCATCGCCAACTGGTTGAGCAATGGATGCCACACTTTTTCATCCATTCGCTTGAAGTTGGTCCAGTCGAGCACATCATCAGCCCGATGGTTCTCCGTCCAAGCTCGTTGACGTTGGAAGCGGATATGATGCACGCTCTCCACGATAAACTTGCCCACACAATCGTAGAACACCTTGCTCTTGATTTTACTGTTGACCACCTGCCTCTCAAACTTCCTCACCTTCTCGCCAGTGCAAAGCCTCACCTCCAAGGTGAAGAGGTGAACGAGATAGTCTTTCAGTGGATCGACCTTCAGATTCCAAGGCATGACAGAGCCAGACGGTTCAGGAATCACCACCTGCCCCGTCTTGCAAAACTCGTCCAGCATTTTGAGATAATACTGGGCTTCCGCCAAGTCCTTATTGGTTTGATAGTTCATTTATTCGTAGAGTTTCATTGTGTCCTGTCTGGTGAAGGCAAGTTCCTTGTAGAAGTCTCGGAGATAAGCTGAGATTTCCGCCTTGTCATCCGCCGAAACGAAGAGATTATCGCCCAATTGTCGTTCAAGCGAAGTCAAGCCATCGGACAACGACTCTATCTCTCCCTCATAATCTCTTCCATCGTCAGGATTCTTGCGAACACGATGGTATTGGATGTCCTCGGCGAGTGCCTTCTTCATTTCCACCAACTTGTCGGCGAAAGGAGCAAAGAGCGAACGAATCACGATGGAGCGAATAGCATCCCGCTCCTCCGGTTCCTGCCACAGACAGTGGTAGATAGGCAACAAGTCGCAAATATCCACCTCTTCCCTATCCTGCATGAAAGCCGAAGTACGGAGCAAACGAACGATGTTCTTCCATCGGCGGTCGCTCACATAGATGTTTCTGCGCTCAGCAGCCTCATCGACATTCACCGCCCGGAGTGCCTTTCGAATGCGAGAAATGGCATCGAGTACTTCCTCTTTTACACCGATTTTGTCAACAGCTTGGCTCCATTCCGCATATTCGGCTGGTGAAATTGAAACATCAGCACCTATTTGCTCATCAGAAATTGTATCCTCAAACAAATCCGTTGAATTCTTCACTCTTCGTTCTTCACTCTTCACTTCTAAACTGCTCTTCACTTCCAAGAGCATCGCCCGGAAGTTCTTCTCCATCTTGATCGGTCGGCTCTCGATGCGAATCACGAATCGATCCCATAGTGCCTCCAATCCCTCGCCCTTGGCAGGCAACTCATTACTTGCCGCCACGAGGAGTTTCAACGGAAGGTGCATCTCCCGATTACCATTGCGGAATATCTTTTCATTGATGACGGTGAGGAGCGTATTTTGGATAGCCGGTCCCGCCTTCCAAATCTCATCGAGAAAGACCACATCGGCTGTAGGCAGATACCCATCCACCGCACGTTCGTAAGTATCCGAAGTTTTCAACTTCTGAATACTCACAGGACCAAAGATCTCATCCGGTGTGGAAAAGCGTGACATGAGATACTCAAAACTGTGAGCATCCCGAAAGGCGTTCTTCAACTGGCGAGCCACCATACTCTTCGCCACACCCGGAGGTCCCAAAAGGATAATGCTCTCGCCTGCCAAAGCGGCAAGTAGCGAGAGCGATATTTCTGTCTCTTTCTCATAGATGCCTCGGTTCATCTCCCGAAGCAAGAGCTTGAATCTTTCTATCATAATGATCTATACTTATATGTACTTCTTCACACCATAGCTAGTAACGATGATACCCATCAACCAAGCAGCCAACCCGACATCATAGAAATAAAGTTTCGGTGTCTTCGTCTTAATGGTAGGATTAGACAAAATGGTAAGCGTAATTACTGATAAAAACCTAAACATTCGAGAAATAACATCATCTAATGTTCTTTTTATCAATTCCTTATCCTTTACTGTGACAATTTTAAAGTTCAACTTTAAATTTGTCACAAAGGTAATCATTATATATTAAATAGCCAAAAGTCCCATCTATCTTTTTGCTTTTTTTATAAGATTTCAATTAAGAAAAAAGCGGATGCTCGGCTCATTCCAGCCAAGCATCCGCTTCTTATCTGATATACCTTATTAATATATATAAGGGATTACTTTACATTACCTACCTTGATCAAGTATTCAGCAATCTGGACAGCGTTGAGGGCTGCACCCTTGCGAATCTGGTCGCCAGTGAGCCACAAGGTGTTGCCGTTGTCATCAGCCAAGTCCTTACGGATACGGCCTACATAGACATCGTCCTTGCCTGCGCTCTCCAATGGCATTGGGTAAACGTAGTTCTGAGGATCGTCCTTTACGGTTACGCCTGGAGCTGCCTCCAAAGCCTTGCGAATCTCCTCTACACTCAATGGCTTCTCTGTCTCAAACCATACGCTCTCTGAATGAGAACGAAGAGAAGATACACGAACACAAGTAGCACTGGTGCGAACATCGGAGTGCATAATCTTACGAGTCTCGTTGTACATCTTCATCTCCTCCTTGGTGTAGTCGTTAGGAGTCATCTTGTCGATCTGAGGAATCACGTTGTAAGCCAACTGATGTGGAAACTTATTGATAGTCTTAGCCTCTCCTGTCTCCACGAGTTCCTTGTACTGCTGCTGAAGCTCAGCCATGGCTGCTGCACCGGCACCAGAGGCACTCTGATAAGAAGAGATGTGAATCTTCTTGATATGGCTCAAGTCGTCGATAGGCTTCAATACCACTACCATCATGATGGTGGTGCAGTTAGGGTTGGCGATGATGTTGCGAGGGCGGTTCAAGGCATCCTCGGCGTTCACCTCTGGCACTACCAAAGGAACATCGTCACACATACGGAAAGCACTTGAGTTATCTATCATCACCGCACCATACTTGGTGATTGTCTCAGCAAACTCCTCAGAGGTGCCACCACCAGCAGACGTGAAAGCAATATCGACATCTTTAAAGTCATCGTTATGCTGCAAAAGTTTGACCTCATAGTCCTTTCCCTTGAAGTTGTATTTTCGTCCAGCAGAACGCTCAGAACCAAACAACACCAAATCATCCATTGGGAAATTTCTCTCAGCAAGGATGCGCAAGAATTCCTGTCCTACTGCGCCACTTGCACCAACAATTGCTACTTTCATAATCGAATCTTTTTAATTTAAAAGTTGTTATAAGTAATTATTCGGATGCGAAAGGATGCTATCCTCATGTCGATGATTGCCTTTTTTCGCAAATCCGCTGCAAAGTTAAGGCTTTTTCTACTAAATCAAGCATAAATGCTAGAAAAATATTGCTTTTTGCTGCATTTTTCTTGATTTTCCTTACATTTTAGCAGATTTCAGTAGCCGATGAGGCTAGAATCATTTGATTTTGTCAAGTGCCTGCTTGATGTCATCCAAGATGTCATCCACATCCTCGATACCCACTGACAGGCGAATCAAGTCGGGTGCCACACCTGCCTCCTTGAGCTGTTCGTCGCTCAGTTGGCGATGAGTATGACTGGCAGGATGGAGCACACAAGTACGGGCATCTGCCACATGGGGCACGATGTTGATCATATCGAGCGAATCCATAAATCGGATGGCAGTCTCTCGGTCGCCTTTCAGTCCGAAAGCAATCACTCCACAAGTGCCATTTGGCATGTACTTCTGGGCTAACTCGTAATAAGCATCATCTTTCAAGCCGCTGAAATGCACCCAAGCCACACGAGGGTCGTCATGCAAATGCCATTACTCGCTTGCAAAGTTATGAAAAGAATTTGAGAAAAACAAGTTTTTTCTTGAAAAAGAACGCATAAAAAGGCAAAAAATAGCGAAATAGAGCA
>UMLJ01064831.1_pt1 | contig 15606 bp, 9 predicted proteins | sample 1966521 | NCBI WGS metagenome assembly UMLJ01 (sample SAMEA4836199, study PRJEB28245) | human gut metagenome | biome: gut microbiome; material: fecal sample | place: Denmark | collected 2008
CGATCTTCTCATCCAGATTGTGTTCATGTCTGCGGATCACCTTCACGTTGGGTTTCGTCACAGGATGCTTTGCCACGAAAATGGTACAGCAGTCTTCATAAGGAAGAATGGAAGTCTCATAGGTTCCGATCTTCTCGGATACTTCCACGATCTCCTGCTTGTCAAAACCGATCAGCGGACGATAGACCGGCAGCTCGCAGACTTCATTGGTGGCGATCAGGGAATTCATGGTCTGAGATGCCACCTGGCCAATGCTCTCACCGGTGATCAGACCCAGGCACTCGGTCTCCTTCGCGATCTGCTCTGCGATCCGCATCATATAGCGGCGCATGATGATGGTCAGTTCCTCATGCGGACATTTCTCATAGATATATAACTGAATATCGGTAAAGTTGATCACATGCAGATAGATCGGTCCGGTGTAACGGGCAACGATCTTCGCCAGATCCACTACTTTCTGCTTCGCACGCTCACTGGTATAAGGCGGTGCATGGAAATATACCGCATCGATCTTGACGCCTCTCTTGGCGATCATATAACCTGCCACGGGAGAATCAATACCACCGGAGAGAAGCAGCATTCCCTTGCCACCGGTACCTACGGGCATTCCTCCGGGACCGGGCAGGATCACGGAGTAGATATAGATTTCTTCACGGATCTCAATGTTCAGCATAATATCGGGATGATGTACATCCACCTTCATATTGGGATAAGCCTTCAGGATAGCTTCTCCCATATCCATGTTGATGGTCATGGAATCCTTGGGGTAATTTTTCCGGGCACGTCTCGCTGCCACCTTGAACGTCTGATTGCAATCGGGATATACTTTTGCAATGTAGTCAATCACGGTCTCACACAGCTTCTCAAAGCCCTCATCCTGTACGTGCACTACCGGGCAGATTCCGGAGATTCCAAAGACTCTTTGTAAGTGTGCCACAACTTCATCGTAGTCAAATTCTGACTCTGCATCTACGAAGATACGGCCCTGTGTCTTGTGCACCAGGAATTCTCCCTCACACTTTTTCAGTGCATACTTAATCTGGCGTACCAGAGCATCTTCGAACAGGTAACGGTTCTTTCCCTTAATGCCGATCTCGGCATATTTTATCAAAAATGATGTAAACACGTTCGTTTCCTTTCTGAGTGTTTCTCAAATCACTTATCTGCGACTGTATCTGCGTAACATAGGTACTATATTGTACAATGCCTGGAGACATACGTCAATCTCTTCTTCCGTGGTAAATACGGAAAAACTGAAACGTATGGTGGAATCCAGCAGGGATTTATCGATGCCGATGGCTTTCAGTGTAGCAGAAGGCTGCGGCTTGTGTGCAGAGCAGGCGCTTCCTGCAGAAACATAGATTCCCTTGTCCTCCAGTGCATGCAGGAGTACTTCACTCCGGACTCCCGCAAAGGATACACTGACGATATGCGCCGCCGTACCCTCTCCGTAAGGAGCATCCGGCAAAAGTCCGTTGACCTTCACCTGATCCAGTCTTTCCACACCTTCAATGAATCGTCTCTTGCAGGCGCAGAGTCTGGCATGATCCTCATCAAAATGACTATAGAGCATTTCCGCTGCTTTTGCAAGTCCCGCAATACCGGGCACATTCTCGGTACCGGAGCGGAGGTTCTGCTGCTGTCCGCCACCGAATACGATGGGCTGGATCTTCACCCGTTCCCCTACATACAGCAGTCCGACGCCCTTCGGTCCGTGGATCTTGTGTCCACTGACGGACAGCAGATCAATGTGCATCTTCTTGGGATAGATCCGGGATTTTCCGAATCCCTGTACCGCATCCACATGGAACAGCGTATCCGGGTTCATCTGTTTGATCAGAGCTCCGGCTTCCTCAATGGGCTGCAGGGCTCCGATCTCGTTATTCGTGTGCATGATAGATACCAGAATGGTCTCCGGTGTCATGGCTTTCCTTAAGTCTTCCAGCCGGATACGTCCGCAGGGATCCACCGGCAGATAAGTGACACGATACCCCTGGGTCTCCAGATAACGCATGGTCTGCAGGATAGCGGGATGTTCGATCTGCGTCGTGATCAGATGATTGCCTCTGCGGCAATTCGCCAGGGCGCAGCCGATCAGTGCCATATTATCGGATTCCGTTCCCCCGGAAGTAAATAAAAGCTCTCTCTCCTCCACCTTCAGAATCCTTGCCAGAGTCTCCTTGGCATAGCGGAGGTATTTCTCTGCCTCCACTCCCTTCATATGCAGGCTGGAGGGATTACCGTAATCTTCACACATGATCTTCGTCATCAACTCTGCCACTTCCGGGAATGTCCTTGTGGTAGCGGAATTGTCCATATAGACTTCCATTCTCTTCTTCTCCTTGCTATCTATCTCTTCAGTAACTATTCAGCGCCCTATTCGCCAAATCGACTCTTCCGGGCTTTCCTTTTGCTCTGAATAATTACTATATTCTTCTTATGATTAAAATATGCCGCAGGCAGGCGATCCGTGCCGTCCGCTGTCTAATTTTCCAACTGATACATCAGCCATGCGATAGTCGTAAATCCGGCCGTCTCCGTCCGCAGGATCCGTTTTCCCAAAGTGATCGGTTGAATTCCCGCCTCCGTGGCAAGTCTTATCTCCTCCGGATCAAATCCGCCCTCCGGGCCGATGAAAATAGCGATCTGCTGTCCGGGTCTTGCGCTTTCGATGAGCTGTTTCGTCTGTGGCATTCCTTCCGCCAGCTCGTAAGGTACCAGTTTCAGATCCATTTCAGAAGCCGTTTTCACCGCCTGCACATAACTCATAACCGGTGCCACCGTGGGGATCACGCCACGCTTACTCTGCTTGGCTGCTGCCTCCGCAATTCCCTGCCAGCGTTTGATTTTTGCATCCGCTTTTTTCTCATCCAGCTTGACCACGCAGCGCTTCATGGACACCGGGATCACCTGAAAGGCTCCCAGTTCCACGGCCTTCTGGATGATGAGCTCCATCTTGTCCGCCTTGGGCAGTCCCTGGAACAGGTAGATCTTCGCCGGAAGCTCTACTCCGTCTTCCTTGATAAAACGAAGCTCCAGACGGACACAGTCCTCTTCCAGTGCAAGGATCCCACAGCGATATTCCTTCCCGTCGATTCCATTGCTGACAGCCACTTCTTCGCCGGGGCGCATCCGCAGTACATTTTTGATATGATTCACATCGGTTCCCCGGATGATAACGCTCTTCGCTGCCACGTCGATCTGTTCCGGTTCTACAAAAAACTGATACATAGAAACTCCTATTTTAAGCACTTAATTCTTTCTTGCGGTAACGCTGACCCATTCTCCCTGGTAGGTCACTTCCAGTACTTCCAATCCAGCGGCCTTCACAGCCTCCACCACGGTCTGCTCCTTGTCATCAATGATGCCAGAGGTGATGTAGATACCGCCCTTCTTCAGCTGATGTACGATGACAGGAGTCAACGGTACCAGTACATCTGCCAGAATATTGGCCACTACGATATCATAACACTCATAGCCTACCTTGTCCTGCACTTCTTTGTCTGTAATGATATTGCCGATCATCATGTCAAACTGTGCCGGATCGATTCCATTCACTTCGCAGTTCTGTGCCACAGCTTCCACAGCACAGATATCCAGATCGGTTCCCACGGCATGTTTTGCCCCGAACATGAGGGATAAAATTGCCAGAATACCGCTGCCGGTGCCGACATCCAAAAGCTCTGTCTCAGGAGTGATGAACTTACGCAGCTGACGGATACACAGCTGTGTGGTCTCATGCATACCGGTGCCAAATGCCGTACCGGGATCGATATGAAGCACCATCTTGTCAGTATCTTCCGGTTTGATATTTTCCCAGGAAGGGATCACCAGGATATCATCGATATAGAACTGGTGGAAATACTGTTTCCAGTTGTTGATCCAGTCAATGTCCTCCGTCTCATCTACCACAACAGAAGCCTCGCCGATATCCATAAACTGGCGTAAGTCTTCCAGTTCCCGCTTTACATCCGCAAGTACAGCTTCGGTCGTGGTCTTCTCCCCGGCCACTTCCAGACTGCCGTCCTCTTTTTCCTCTACAAAAAAACTTAAATAGGCAATGCCGTCATCCTCCGGTCCGTCCGGCAGGATATCTACAAACATCTGCTCCTTCTCCATGGCGGTCAGGGGCACCTTGTCTTCGATCTGTGCCCCTTCCAGTCCGAGATCGTACAGGGTGCTGATAATAATATCTTCCGCTTCCGTTACCGTCTTTATTCTGAATTTAACCCACTTCATTGTTCTTTTTTTCCTTTCTTTTCCATTGTTCCAACACAGCATATATCATTGCAGCCACTATTGCAATAAAACTGTCGATTTCCAATACGCTGACCGCATCCAGCTTCTCTCTCCAGGTGTACCGGTTCAATGCCTGTCCGTCCACAGTTGCTTCATGTACCACCAGTTGCTGATTTTCCGGTACATGCGCCTTTTCCGTAGTAGTATATACTACCTGCGGCAGATTCTCGGAAATACTTTGATTCACGATCCGGTATTCATACAGGGCACCTTTTTTCAATCGGGTCTCAATGACCGCCGGGAAAAAAGTCACCGGTTCCATGGCATCATAAGGAATCACACCTTCATATATCTTCTGATCCTCTTTCCATATCTCCAGACCCAGAAGTCCGTTCCGTTCTTCCTCCTGATTATAGTTCACCGCGATTTCCAGTGTTTTCAGAAAATCTGTCTCCGCAACAAAATACTGCGAAGCATATTCTCCCACCTGCAGGGGCTCTGTATATCCATAATCCTCACTTAAGGAACTGTCCTTTTTATCTTCACGGATTCCTCCATACGGCCATACAAACAACATGGAAAGTATCGCTGCCAGCAGGACTCCTCTTTCCACCCATTTAATCATTTCCCGTTTCCTCCGTTATGTTCACCTTTAAAATATCAAAATCCGTATTCCCATCCATATACTGAAATCCATAATGTCCCATATTTTCATAGGTTACGGTATATTTATCCGATTCCTCCAGCAGATGTCCGAAACACTGGAAATACCAGACTCTTTTCCCCACCAGTTCTTCCAGATCCGGCACCTCTTCCATGGTATAAAAGATCTGGTCCGGCATATAGCATCCGAATAGCTGTCCGAAGCGGGAATCCGTATCGTAGACGACAACATCTCCCGGCTCCATATTCTCCGCTATAAATGCCTTCGTCTCTTCCAGATATGAGATTGTACCATATTCTTCATGATAAGAGATTCCGTAGGCCGACACTCCCATCCACACAGTGAAGGACAGACAGGCGATCCATTCCTGTAAATTGATCCTGGATAAAATGATAGCCATTCCCAGCCAGAACAATCCCATGCTATGCATAACATGGCGGTAGGTAAAAAAGTGGGACGCGTGTAATGCCAGCAGCGCCGCCATCAAATAGCTTACTGGGAAAATACAGGTACACAGAACCGCAAAAACACCGTTTCTTCTCCCCAGCCGCTTCCAAAAGAGGATCGCGCAGACCAGTGTCAGTACAAAAAGAAGTTCTCCCATTTTGGTCGCATACTTCACTCCGGTTCCGAAAATGAAATCAAAAAATTCGTAAATACCGAATTTGGACCGGTTCGTCGGGTTTCCATCAGAAACCAGCAGATGAAAGAAATCGGATTTTATCAGCCATGCCACAAAAAGCAATACAACGGAACCACCACAGACAAACGGCTTCCAGATCTGTTTTCTGTCCTGCTGCCAAATCACCGCCACCAGATACAGGTAGATAAACAGGTAACTGAACGCGGTAAAGTAATGACTGAAAATACCGCAGAAGGTCGTCAGAAACAATATCGTCCACAGGGCCTTACTGTTCAGCCGCTCCCGCAGGAAATAAGCGGTCAGTCCGCAGACGGTAACTCCAAACACCGTCCAGGAATACATTCTGTTGTTCACACTGATTTTCATCATTGCAGGTGTCAGGCTTACCATGATCATATAAAGGGCTGCTGTCTTCGCTCCCCACTGCCTGCGGATCACAACAGGCCCCAGCAGCATGGACAATACCGTTCCCAGCAACGCAAACATTTTGTAGGCAATAATGCCGTCTCCTACCAGAAACGACCACAGCCGCAATCCCATATACCATACCGGCACATCCGTATCATGGGCCGCCAGTACCACGCGAATGATTCCCATCATCGTATTGTCATGGGCGGTGCGATAACTGTATGCTTCATCATAGTCGATCCCCTCACTGAGACACAGGGAGAACAATACCGCCGTGCACAGAATGAGGATCAGCCATAAGCCAATGGTTGCAATTTTATGTTTCTTTTCCGAAGTCATTTTTTTCATCTGCATCAAATCATTAATCCTGTCTTCTCTTTACTCTTCTCTATCATATGATTCAGCTTGCGGAACGGCGGCTCCAACGCCAGACCAAGCAGCAATGCTACGATCAGGAACAGTGTCATTTTTCCTACATTGATCCAATAATCCATGCCGTACATTCCTGCAATACATTCTTTAAACGCTTTCATGCCAAACTGGAACGGCAGGAAAGGATAGATCCACTGGAATACCTGCGGAAGAACCTCGATAGGGAACGTTCCGCCGCTTCCCGCCACCTGGATGACCATGACTACAATAGCCAGTGCCTCACCCACGTTTCCAAAAGCGAAAGTCACAGAATACATAAAGCAGCTGAATGCCGCACTGGCCACGGCTGCCGCCAGCCAGTATAAAAACCTGTGCTGACACTGTATCTCAATATAATAAAGGTTCCCAAGAACAATAAGCAGTGTCTGTGCCTGTCCGATCATGAAAAACAGCAGATATCTGCCAAAATATCTCTCATGCGCCTTATAATGATCCCCCGGTTCAATGGGTTTCACACCCACGTGAATAATAGCCACCAGGAACAGCGCTCCCACCCAGATTGCCAGGATCGTATAGAACGGCGATGCCGCAGAGCCGTAATGATCCACCGGATAAACAGGTACCGTCTCCAGTCTGACCGGAGAAGATACGAAGTCTGCCACCGCCGTCGGATCGGCAGCCATAGCGCTTAAAATATCCTCATAGGTCTCCGCACCGGTGATCCGTTTTATATTATCTGCTATTTTGCTGACCTTGTCCAGCAGTTCCTGTGCGATCACCAGGGAATCCTGCAGGCTGACATTACCTTCCTGCAAAGTCTGCTGATACTCTTTCAGAATATCGGAAATTTCATCCATATTCACATCCGTACCGTTCATCATCGCTGCGGCATTCAGGAAAGCCTGCTGCATGGATTTGCCGGTAGCCCGGAAAGAAGGTCTGACATTGTTATTGTAATCACTCATCAGATTATTCAGCTGTTTGTTGCAGATCTGGATCTGTTCCCGGATCTGTGCCCGCAGAGTATTGATATCATGATCCACATCTCCCTTGCTGTCTTGCAGCTGTTTCAGATCCGCTTCGATCGTTTTCAGAGACTGGTTGATCTCCTGAATCTGAGCATCCTGTCCGGTGATCAGGCTTCCCAGCACATCCATATTGGCCTGCATGCCCTGTACCAGTCCGATGGCCGTGCCCAATCCGGTGTCCGTGGTGCTTCCCACATTGTTGCTGCCCATCTGCTCCAGCAATCCATCAGAAAAGACCGACAGATACTGCAACGCTTCCGTGACCATATCCATACTGCTGCTCACCATATCTCCCATAACGTCAACCGCATCGACGCTGGAATTGATCATGGTCTGCATACCGATCATGGTATTTCGTCCATTCTCCAGCATATTATCCATATCCGGGAGCATATTCTGGCTGGTCTCCATGATCATCTCCGCGGAGGTCATAATACTCTGGAAGGACTGTAACATAACCACATAATCCTGCAACTGTGCCTGCATGGTATCCAGAGATTCTTCCACACTGGTCTGCCCGCCGGCATTCACCACCGAAAGGGCATTTCCCGCTTTCATCACCGCTTCTGCCACAGTACTGATAAAGGTGGCATTTACCTGTTCCTGCACAGCATTTTTCGCTTTGCCCGTGATTTTGGGGGCAATACCATTCTTTTTCTCATTTTCATAGTAGTAAATGGTGGGATGATCCACTTCACCGTCGATAAATCCCAGCATTTCCTGAGTAAAAGTCTCCGGAATAATCAATGCCGCATAGTAATCACTGTTCTTCACACCTTCCAGTGCTTCCTCCGTGGTCTCCGGGAACACCCAGCCGATAGTGGTATTGGCTCCCAGAGCCTCCAGCACACTGTCTCCCACGTTCAGAGACAGCCCCATGATCTCCGCCCCGGCATCATCGGAAGCCACGGCTACTTTCAGCTGACTGGTAGCTGCGGGCTCGTAAGGATCCCAGTTGGAGAAAATGTTGAACCAGGCATACAGTGCCGGGAGGATGCTGAGTCCCATGATAATAACGACCGCCACCACATTATTGCTGATCCGACGGATGTCGGTGGTAAATATTTTCCAGATATTATGCATACTATTCACCATCCTCCCAGTCTTCGGTCTCGTCTTCGTTTTCCTCTTCGGTTTCATCTTCCGGATCCTCTTCGGTCCCGGTCTCGGCCGGGGAATTCAGGCCTTCACCAATCAGTTTCCGGGTCTCCCGGATGATCTGCGCCGCCCGGTCAAAGTCTGTCGGAGTCACCGCTTTGAGATCGCCTTCTTCTCCTTTGAGCTCCATGATCTTCTCCTGCAGATTATAATCCATATATTCCACAACGATCAGATAGATTGACAGGGCAAACAGCGACACGATCCACAGGATCAGGAAGATGACCTTGTTGCTGCCAGTCAGGAACAACAGTGCCAGAAAAAACAAGGGGACGATCCAGATACATTTCAGACCGATCTTTATTCTTTTTCTATTCTTCTCATGAAGGGCCTGCTCGTAATCCAGAACCTTCTGAAAAATTTCTTCGTAATTTCTCTCCATGATTTTACCTTTCTGCCTGTTCGGAACTTCATTCACAAACCCACTCCTGCGGAGTTTTCGTTTTCATGGTTCTGAACAGGTGTCACATTAACTCAGTGTCTTCCATACGCTCTTCCACAAAATGGTTCAGTTTTACGAACGGGATCCGGATCACCAGGCCGATCAACAGTCCCTCGATCATAAACAGGCTCAATTTTGCCAGTGCTTCCATATAGGCAGTACCGTACATACCCGCCAGTGCCTCACGCATGGCCCGGATGGCATAGGGGAAGGGAAAGAAAATATAAATCTTCTGGTAGGTGTCCGGTAGCAGTTCGATCGAGAAGGTACCGCTGGAACCAGCGATCTGCAATACCATAACAATAACGCAGACGGCCTTGCCCACATCTCCGAATGCCAGTGTCAGAGAATAGATCAACAGGGAAAATGCCGTAGCCGTAAAGCTTGCCGCCAGGAAAAACAGCCCCGGTTCCACAATGTTTACTTTTAACAGCCACAGATCTCCGGCCACAATGATGGCTGCCTGAATCTGTGCCAATAAGAAGAACAGCAAATATCTGCCGAAATACAATTGATAGCTCTGTACATTTTCAAGCCCTTTCGGAGAGGCTTTTACTTTCACCAGTGCCACCAGGATCGTAGAACCTACCCAGATCGCCAGTGTGGAATAGAACGGTGTCATGGCAGAACCATACGTAGCCACCGGATACATGGCTATGGTCTCCATGGTTACGGGAGATGCAAAATATGCCCCCAGACTATCCGGATCTCCTCCAAGGAAACGCACCAGAATATCCATCATTTCCTCTTCGGATGCACCGTCCAGCTTCTCTGTCAGATCTGTAAGTTTGGCGCTGATATTATCTACCACATCTTTGATCTGTCCCAGACTCTCACTGGTTCCGGACACAGTGTCACCGACACCTTCCATGACAACTCCGACATTTTTCACCGTATTGCTCAGGGTATTTACCAGATTGGTCACCTGATTCAGAGAATCTGACATATTTGTCAGAACCTTCTGCATCTGGGGCACTAGATTATTCTTATAGATTCCCTGCATATTACTTACAGAAGTCTCGCAGCTGTCAATGGCGCTCCTTAAATTATTCATGGCATTGTTGACATTGACCTTTGCATTCTCCGCAGCCTTGTCGTCCGTGGATTCCAGAACGCTGCCCACTACGGTATTCATCAGATCCAGTTCCTTCTGCATGGCTTTCAATGCTTCCATAGCCGCATCAGTTGCCGCTGCGTTGATATTGCTGCCGGTGCCGCCGTTCGCAGCATTACCGTCAGAGACGCTTTCCAGCTTTTGTTGGATCAGTGCCGCCAGCAGTGTATTTACTTGTCCGTTCAGCGTATTGGTATCTCTTGCCACCCGGTTCAGATCTCTCGTCATCTGGGCGGTATCCTCCGCCAGTTTGCTTTCATCCAGAGCCTTTTTGATACTTTCCAGAGAGTTATTGATATTGCTCATGGAAGTATCGATGTTGTTGCTGAAATTGCCCAGGGTGTCTCTGGTAGAAGACAGATCCTGACTGCTCTGGTTCAGACTGGCTGTGGTGCTGTCCAGTTTCTTCTGCATCGCGGGAATCTCATAGTTGACATGGGTGATGGCAGACTCCAGCCGCGCATTGCCTGCCTGAAAGGAGTCGATCATGGCACTGTATTCCTTCAGATTGTCATTCAGTTCCTCCAGTTTGGAACAGAATTCCTCTACATAACTGTCCCCCTGTACCTGATCCGACACCGTATTGCCCTCTTCAAATACCGTGGTAGCCGCCACCTTGATAAAGGTCTCATTGATGGTATTCTGCAGAGTTCCTGCCACCGTATCCGTGATTTTGGTGGCAATGGCATTGCTCTTCTGATTCTGATAATAGATCAGCGCCGGATTCTCAAAATCATCCGAAAATACATTGTACATACTATAAGTAAATTTATCGGTAATGACGACGGCTGCATAATATTTTCCGGCTTCCACGCCCTCTTTTGCTTCTTCCTCGGTATCCAGAAAGATCCATTTTACACTGGTGTTGGAATGCAGGCTTTCCAGTACGGATTCTCCCATATTTACCACCGATCCGTCTTTCAGCGTATAGTCCTGATCCAGGGATACTACCGCCACAGGAATTCCTCCGGTATTGGCATAGGGATCCCAGTTGGCAAATATATTAAACCACGCATACAGCGACGGTATCACGCACAACCCGATAATAATAACCAGCGCAAAAGGCTGCTTCACCAGTTTTTTCAGATCTCCGGTAAAAATCTTCCAAATATTTTTCATATAGCTTCTAGCAACTCCTCATCCGTATCCATTTGATTGGTTTTGGTCTTTTCTCCCCGGGCCGCCGCTTCACACAATCCCAGTATCAGGAAGAAAAGCGGCGCATTCAGCACCTGCTGAAAGCTGATCAGGGAATGTATCCCGTAGGTAAGCAGTAACAATACTGCGAGAAAATTCTTCCTGTATGTCTGCAGCGCCGTGATAAAAACAGCTGCATAGGCAGCCACACCCAGCAGTCCCATATTGACCAGTGTGGTGAGCCACTCATTATGTGCATTGGTAAAAACAGAACCTTCAAAATATCCTTTATCAAAAAGCACCGTGCCTCCCGGCAACAGTTCTCCCAGATACGATGCAAAACAATCCGGGCCTGCTCCCAACAGCTTCTGATGCAGATTTCCTTTCCGGAAACCCATCCATGCCATCTGCCACAATCTTCCCCGGCGATTGCCCCATTCCGCAAAATCGATTACCAACAACCGATGCAGATACCATGCCAGCACTACCGCTATTCCTGCCAGTGCACAACACAATACTCCCTCTTGCAATATTTTTTTCTTATTCTCCGGAATCCTGCGACAGGCTCCCCAAAGCAGCAGACACCCTGCTGCAACCGGAATCCATCCCTGCCAGGCTGCCAGTTTTTTGGCGATGCCATCCTGCAGGAGAATGTCAAACGTTCCCAGATATAACATCCATTTACCCCAACGGCACATTCCCAGCGCCACCGCTGCAAGAAAAAGGAAATATACTTCCCAATGTCCGGTTTGCTTCCGGTCGAGCCAAAAGCACACCCCCATGACTGTGCATGCCACGATCACACCGCTGTCACTTCCCTGTAAAAGCAGAAGCATCATGGCCAACATATTGCACGTTCCTGCCAGCAGTGTGGGACCTTTTTTCCCTGCTTCCACTGCCCGGTGAAACAGCGTCATGGAAAAGGGAAACATCACACTGTAATACCCGCTGAGCCAGTTGCTGTTCCCCAGCGTGGTCAACATATGGGTAAATTCCCAGTCCCCCACAACGTAACCCTTGAGAAGTCCCAGAGGATCATAGCCCAGCTTCTGCAACAGACCGATCAGGGTGACCGCCACAAAAGCCGCCTCTCCTAACCATATCGCCGTTTTACAACTACCTCCGTACTTCGCCGTCAGTAAAAAACCTCCGATCATCAAACAGATCGTGACAGCTCCCATGTACCATTCCCGCTCTCCGTTCCACGCGATACTGCCATAGGGGCTGCAGATTGCAGAGAGTAACGCACAGATTCCGTACAGGCAGACCGCCGTCGTTACCGCATGTGTTCTGCATTTATCGACCGATTTTTTCACTACTTCAGCCAGAGATCTGGCAAAAATCCGATGTTCCCCTGTCCACCGGCTGCTTACAGCAAAGACACACATTGCCAGCAATGCGATCCCCTGGCAAAGCAGTGAAACATTGCGATACAGGTAATATTTGGTATCACCCAGTTTATAATATCCATTCCAGGGAATATAATAAAGAGGCAGCACTGCCAGAATAACGATCAGATAACTCTCACATACAATTTTCAGAAATTCCTCTTTCCGGTTCTCCATCCTGCAGGCTCCTTCGTGTCACAGACAGCATAACTACTTGAATTGTAAGCGTTTCTGCCCATTCTGTCAAACCGTTCACCCTGCCTTTTGACAAAAAAACCAAACTGTATTCTATATCATTGACCTTCAAAGATACCTTTCACTTTTTCCCAACAAACCAGTAGCCCCGGCTGGGTGTAAGAATAAGCAGTGCCGTAAGCAGACGTCGGTACCATAGCGTCCCAAGGGACGCATTGCGGTCGTACTTTCCTCACTTATGTGCCGCTACGCTCTGCGATAGAGCACGAGCGTGCCGCGTTTCTTACCCCAGCCGAGGCTACGGGGAATTTTATTTATTAACTTTTACTTCCAAAACTTTTTCTTCTTGCCGTCCCTGGAGTCATTCTCCTTGGACTCTCCCTCTCCGCTTTCCGTTGCTTTCTTCACAGCATTCAGGGAATCTCCGGTCAGTACATCGAACTGCTTTAGCAGTTCCTTTGCTTCCGGTTTCAACTTGTCGGGAGTCTGAACCACCAGTGTTACATAATGGTCACCGCGGACATCCTTATTTCTCCAGGAAGGAACACCCTTGCCGCGCAGACGGATCTTGGTGTCGGTCTGGGTTCCGGCCTTTACATCATATACCACCTTGCCGTCTACCGTATCGATCAGCACTTCGCCGCCCAATGCCGCTACTGCAAAAGAAATAGGTACGGTAGAGAAAATATCGAAATCCTGTCTCTGGAAGATAGGATGACGACCTACGATCACTTCTACCAGCACATCGCCTCTGGGGCCACCGTTGACACCTGGCTCACCCAGTCCCGGCATACGGGTAGACTGTCCGTTGTCGATACCTGCGGGAATATCCACCGCATAACGTTTCTTCATAGGAATATATCCGGTACCACGGCAATCCGGGCATTTGTCCTTGATCACCTTACCGGTACCCTGACAGTCGGGACAGGTCTGTACATTACGCACAGTACCGAAGAAAGACTGCTGGGTAAATACCACCTGACCCTTACCACCACACTTGGTACAGGTCTCAGGGCTGGTTCCGGGCTTCGCACCGGAGCCGTTACAGGTCTTACAGGTTTCCTTTACCGTAAGATCGATCTCTTTCTTGCAGCCGAAAACTGCCTCTTCAAAAGTGATATGAACACTGGTACGGATGTTGGCACCTTTCATGGGGCCGTTATTTCTGGCACCTCTGCTTCTGCCGCCGCCAAAGATATCTCCGAAAATATCTCCGAAAATGTCTCCAAAATCAGCTCCATTGAAATCGAAACCACCGGCACCTCCTGCGCCACCGTCAAATGCCGCATGGCCATACTGATCATACTGACGTCTCTTCTCGGGATCACTCAGCACGGCATAAGCCTCGGAAGCTTCTTTAAACTTCTGTTCTGCCTCCTTGTCTCCGGGGTTCATGTCGGGATGGTATTTTTTCGCCAGTACCCGGTATGCTTTTTTAATTGCAGCATCATCTGCATTCTTATCTACACCGAGGACCTCGTAATAGTCTCTCTTCTGCTCTGCCATTTTTGCACCTCTGTCATTTAAATCTAAAAACGGTTATGCACAGGGCACGCTTTCGCATACCCTGTGCCCCCTGTTATTCGCAATCACTGTTACACAGCATTTACTGTTATACCACGATTTGCGTTATTTGTGAAGTTTAATTATACTTCTCTGAAATCTCCGTCAATCACATCATCGTCTGCGTTAGATCCAGCATTGCTACCGGCCTGTGCATTCATGTCAGGGCCTGCTGCACCCTGTGCACCCTGCTGTGCCTGAGCAGCCTGCTCATACATCTTGGTGAATACAGACTGAGCACTCTGGGTCAGTTTCTCTTTTGCAGCCTTCAGCTCATCTACATCGCTGTCGCTCATCTCCTGGTCTTTGGTTCTCTCCAGAATAGCCTTAACAGCTTCCAGATCAGCCTGTACCTGGGTCTTGTCACTCTCGGGAACCTTGTCACCTACTTCGTTCAGAGCCTTCTCGGTCTGGAATACGAAAGAGTCTGCTTCGTTTCTTGCCTCGATAGCTTCCTTACGCTTCTTGTCCTGTGCCTCGAACTCAGCTGCTTCCTTGACAGCCTTCTCTATATCGGAATCGGACATGTTGGAACCGGCGGTGATGGTGATGTGCTGTTCCTTTCCGGTACCCAGATCCTTAGCGGATACATTTACGATACCGTTGGCATCGATATCGAAAGTAACCTCGATCTGAGGAATTCCTCTGGGAGCGGGTGCAATGCCGTCCAGACGGAACTGTCCGAGGGACTTGTTATCCTTGGCAAACTGACGCTCACCCTGTACTACGTTGATATCTACAGCGGTCTGGTTATCAGCTGCGGTAGAGAAGATCTGGCTCTTTTTGGTAGGAATGGTAGTATTTCTCTCGATCAGTCTAGTAGCGACACCACCCATGGTCTCGATGGACAGGGACAGGGGCGTTACATCCAGTAACAGGATATCGCCAGCACCAGCATCACCTGCAAGCTTACCACCCTGGATAGAAGCACCGATTGCTACGCACTCATCAGGGTTCAGAGATTTGCTGGGCTCTTTACCGGTCAGGGCTCTTACCTTATCCTGTACCGCAGGAATACGTGTAGAACCACCTACTAACAGTACCTGACCCAGATCAGAATAGTTCAGGCCAGCATCCTTCATAGCGTTCTGTACGGGGATAGCAGTCTTATCAACCAGGTCTCTGGTCAGTTCATCGAACTTTGCACGAGTCAGGTTCATATCAAAGTGCTTGGGTCCCTCTGCAGTTGCGGTAATGAAAGGAAGGTTGATGTTGGTGGTCATTGCGCTGGACAGCTCTTTCTTAGCCTTCTCAG
>UMLJ01008478.1_pt1 | contig 15558 bp, 16 predicted proteins | sample 1966521 | NCBI WGS metagenome assembly UMLJ01 (sample SAMEA4836199, study PRJEB28245) | human gut metagenome | biome: gut microbiome; material: fecal sample | place: Denmark | collected 2008
GTTTCAATCCACGCACCCACATGGGGTGCGACCGCATATTCAGCAAAAGGCTGAATATCACATTGCAAAAGTATATAATTTGCGAAGAAAAACAAAAAGAATAATATTAAAAGAAATTAAAGCAAAGAAATTATGTAACTATTTGAAAATAAAATAGTGCGAATCTATTGGCCTTTTATGCAACGCAATAGGTTCGCACCACCTTGTCATATAATGAGTTCATCCGTAAAATCATTGCTAATGTTTATTCCTAACGTTTCGATTTTTCTTTTCCAATTGTTTCCTAAAATATAGAATCTGATGCTGTCTTGATTTGTGTCAATGATTTTTGATAATTTATTCCTTAAAACTGTAAGTTGAGCATCTGTCAAAATACATTCAAAAACAGAATTTTGGACTCTTTTCCCATAATTTTGACATTCCTTGGCCACATTTCGCAACCTTTTGGCTCCGTGAGGTGAAGTGATATTTACATCATAAGTGATTAAAATGAACATAAGCTATTTTATTAAAAATACAGGATAGTCATCTAAGTCTTTGCGAATGAATCTTGCTAAGAGCATAGATTGAATATATGGCAAAAGACCTATACTTACCTTTTCATTTAGGTAGGGGTGGGTTATCTGCTCTTTCTTTCTGTTTTGCCAAGCTGATATAATTGTTTTACGTCCAGAGTCTGTCATGATGATGCCTTCATCTCCTTGTTGCAGAAAATCTTTAATGGTAATTTGTTTTCTGTTTATTAAGGACAAAACCAATCTGTCTCCAAGATAGGCTCGTAATTCTTCCATCATATCTAATGCTAATGATGCACGGCCTGGTCGTAAGGCATGCATAAAGCCAACATAAGGGTCTAATCCTACAGTTTCTAATGCTGCTGTCATATCATTGCAGATGAGAGTATATACAAAAGAGAGCATGGCATTAATCGCATCTTTTGGTGGACGGCGATTTCTGCCATTAAAGATAAAATCTTCCTTTTGGTTTAGCAAAAGATGGGAGAATACACCAAAATACGAAGTGGCAGCTTCTCCTTCAATTCCCCTAATACTGTCAATAGAATCTGCATTCAACACTCTTCTTTTGCATCTTTGTAACTCTTCTGCTGCATTCACGATGGAAATATCTTCTCCGTTGTCTCTGATGAAACGTCGGAGAATGTTTCGGTAGTTTTGTATTTTGCCACTGATGAACAACTTGCACAGATGTAGAGAATAATTAGGCTCGTCAGAATTCTTGTATTGAGCCTTTCTTAGCAAAACATTTCCCTTCGTTGGTCCTTGTGAACGGCTTATGTAGCGACCTTGTGGAGAAAGAAATGTGAGAGAAACACCACTGTCAGCACACAGTTTCATAAGTCCTGGACTTGCTCCCATATATCCAAAAGTGACAATCTGTTCAATATTGTGAATTGGAATACGGAATATTTCCTTCTGCTTTACTGATATAACAACGTTAAGCCCATCTTTACTAAGATAAGCTTCTGGAGTTGTAACATATAATGTGTTAAGTAATATCCTCATATAAGTTTTTGTTTAAGTAGTAGGAAACTTGAGTACAATCACTCGTTTCTGGCATACAGATATCTTTTAAGGAACAATTTCTGCAATGGTGCGCTTTTATTGCTTTAGGCATGATTCCACTTTTGAATATTTCATGCATCTGTTTGGCACATTGCTTCGTTGTGTTTCTAAGTGCATCAGAAATAGAGATGATTTCACGATGTTTAGTCTCGTTATAGTATAGAGCTCCATATGGAATAGTTATGTCAAACATCTCTTCTAAGCATAAAACTTGTGCTGTCAATTGAACTTCGTCTCTTTCGTCTGGCTTGTGGTGTCCTCTTTTGTATTCTACAGGATATAGTTTCCAAAATCCATTGTAACGATTATGGGTAATAGCGTTTTCGGATGTGTCGGATGGTATTAGTTCGACAGCATCAGTTATGCCATATAATCCCAATTCTTTTGAGGCGATATGTAAAGAGCGAAGAGTTATGACATCACCATTTTTCTGGCGGTAGAAGGGATTATCTACATTTTGATGTAAGATGTTTCCTTCTATCGTCAGTTTATTTTCTGCCCATTGTTGCTCAATGTGTATTAAAGCCCACTGCCGGGGGCAGAACATATAGTGCTGTATCCCCGACAACATGAGCATTTCGTCTTCTGTGTACATAAGCGTACTAAATGAGTTCTTCAACAGTTACTCCTGCAGGAACATGCTCCTTATCAATTGTAACTTTGTAATCCTTAAATGATCTTGGCGCAGCATCTGTCGTTTTCTCAATATGTACCAAGTCAAACAACTTGTTGGCAGGTGCATTACCCAACTCTGAGTCATGACGGAAAACAATGAGCTTTTGAGCACTCATTAAACCACGTGCAGCAGAACGGTCTATGTCAAACATATTCTTTAATGCCTCAAAGAATAGGTTCAAATCATCCTCGGAAAAACCTGTTTGCTTGGCGAGGTTGGCAGAGATGAAACCATGACATACGTAGAGACCATATGGAATAGTAGCTTTACGTCCCATTGTATGGTTTTCTCCCTTCTGATTTTCAGCTTCTTTAGGGGTGGCAACAGCAACACGGGTAATGGAATGTTCTGCTGTTGCTATTGGATCTGCAGAACGTGCAAAAGTAATCTGGATAGGTCCTCTAACCTGACCAGCGTTCTTGCCTGTTGACATTACTGCTCCAAAAGTACGAATGTCATAATAGTTTTTGCACATAAATTTGCGAGCAGCAGCGGTCTTATCTTTGGCAGCTTTAACTTCTGAGTCGTCATGTGCCTTGTCAATCTCATCGTTGAGGACAGCTTTTTCCTTGATAAATATATCATAGCCCTCTTCTTGTCCTTCTTCAGTTCTTTTAGCAACTTGTACGTAATTGCGAACTTTGCGTTTGATGCAAACGTCAGTTACTAGACCTTCGCCTGTCTCTGCATCAATTCGTGGAAGATTGCCAGCATCTGGGTCACCATTAGGATTACCATCTTGTACATCAAACACGTAAACAAAATCGATTTTATTCTTTAAATCAGCCATAATAATTATATTTTATGATGTTAATACTTTAGTTATTGTTCTCTTCTTTCTTAGTAAAGAAAACTTGTCTTTGATGGTAATAACCAACAAAGAATCGACCTTGATCTTGAAGGTCAAGATGAGCAGGAAAACCATCGGCCGAAATCTTGTCAATGATTTCTTGCTTAATCTTCTCATAGAAGACTTTCTTTCCTTCGTTCGAAAGATTCTCTGAATGATGAGAAGAGAGGTTTAGTATTGTTGCAAATACAGAAGCAGGAGTAGAACTAGCTGCATTCATGTAACGCTCGCGAATACTGTTAATGTTGTTTGCATCTTCTTGGATTCTATCCAAGACAGCAAAGAGTCGACCACATAGGTAGCCTTGGTTGGTGTTGTCTTTGTCTAACATAACTTTTATTTTTTTATTGTTGTCATTAATTCTATTCAAATATGCCTTGAGTATAGCGATTCTACTGATTCGAACGCCACCTTTGTCACCTGTTTCTGCTCTTAAACGACGGATACAAGCAGAGAAAAGTGTGTATGGATATGGGAGTCCTTGGAAGATACTCTTGATGATAGCTTCGGGGAGATTTGGAGTAGCTTCCGATTGTTTGCCATTTAGGGTGACAGCAGATAGCATGTCTTTTATTCCCATATAAGGTTTCTTCTCTTTGCGTCCATCAATGACTTCCATGTCTTCAAAGTGCTTTAGTATTTTGCTCGCAAAATCTTTCAAAGATGTTTCTGACCAATAAACAACAGCTATTCGAGCAGAGTTTGGAGCAAGACCGAGTATGTAAAAACGGTCATCCAAATTGGTCTCTAAATATCCAGAGCTGATAGCTTTGAAAACTTTTCTGACCTGTTCTACTTTAGCATTTGGGTCATCAACTAGATCTTCTGAGAATCCCAACAAGTCGAAAAGACTCTCTTCTGCTTGTTGAGCAGCTTCATCTTTTGAGGATGCCCAAAACAAAAAAGTACGGTTGCCAACTCTAAACTTATTATGGGAATCTTTCCCTAACATAGTATTGAGTGCTGTTGTATAAGCAAACTCTGCTTCTTTGGATATAGGTGCATTGTTACACTTAGTCTTGCCATATGAATCGTAGCCTGAATTTACTTGAAAGGCGACAAGCTTTGCTGTGGCTTGACTCCCAGAAATCATTGTGGCAGTTGTCGTGTCAACAAGAGTTCCTTGATGTCCTGTTATAAGGCAGAGCTTTGTGTCCTTGTCATCTTTTTCGTCTTCTAAGAGTAAAAGTTCTTTTTTTTCAGCAACTATTTTTGTGTCTCCTTCAATTCTGAATGAAAATGTAGAGTACGATTTAGACAAGTTCTTCTTGATTTCTTCCCATAAAGAGTCCTTCTTGATTTCTTCTATTATGACATCTCTACCTTGTTTGTAAAAATTGAAGACAGCTTGTAAGTCTGAATTGTTTGGTAATGCATCATGTATAGAGTAAACTTTTTCTTTAAAAGTGTCGAAATACTTTTGCTCTTTTTCAAAGCATATCTTTTGTTTCTTTTCAAAATCTTCTTTTAGTTTTTCAAAATCATTCTCCGTTTCGGGAGTATGATTGAAATTTTCAAGTTTCTCCTTTAGTTTACTTATCTCTTTTCTTTCAGAAATACCCAAGGTGTAAGTACTGTTGTCATAAAGATAGTTTGCTACAGCGGCACTGGATCTTCCAACATGCTTTTTAACGAGATATGTTCTTGCATGTTTGTTGTCGATTCTGCAATCTTCAAAACGGATGAACTTTCCCTCTTTGGAAATAACGATGAGGAAGCCTATTTCTTTTTCTTCCATACCAGGAATGGGAAGATTCCCACATCGGTGGTAATAATCGTATAATGCTTTTAGTATCATCTTAAAATCTCCTCACTATTTAATGGTGGAACAATGATTACGCCGTGTTTCATTTCTGCACGATAGAACATGGCTTGAATATTCTTAGGATTGCTAAAGTCCATGTCATATAGCATGATACCTAAATCTCGGTCTCCTCCTTGTTCTGGAGAAAGAGTTACTTCCAAAGTCTCATTTTCTAAATCAACAAGTCTGAATGAAGCAGAAAACTCACGAGTTCCAAGATAGGGTTGATTGAAACATTGACCTTTAGAGGCTCTACGTTCGAACATCTGGTAGTATTTCATCGGATTCTCGTCTTTTCCAGGCTCGTGAGCAAATAAATCTCCTTCAGCTTTACGTTTCGCAACAGAACGAAATTCCATTTTTGCCCAGATTCTATATCGTACGTCTTTAAGTAAAAGGCTATTTTTTTGCTGACGATTTTTGGAATCGTCACAAAAGATGGGACCACTGTTGATGGATGCAAGTCTACCTACTTCATTTCTGCGTATAGATGTCCATTTTATAGGATTCAAAACTTCTATCTTGGTAATCTGCCAGTGAATAGCAGGCTTCCAAAATATTGCTTCAAAGATGGCACGAGCTGCTGATGGCGTAATGACATCATAGCTAACTCGTTCCACTTTCAGCTCAGGTCTTGTGAAGCAAGCCATGTCGCCACATACCTCTAAGCAGTATTCTTTGTCTGTATATTCCATGTTTCTTATTTTTTTATATTGTTGTCGTTGTCTTTCTTGTCTTCAAGATTTTTTTTTTGCTTTTGAACTTCAAAGAATCTTTTGGCAGAAAGTGGAGATACTACCTGTCTTCCCGTTTTTGCTTCAAGTTCCTCTCTTGCTACTTTGGCAACATTACCTCCTTCTTTTGCGCACAGCTTGTTCTCGTCAAGAGTTTGAGGATTCTTGGCTTTGGTGATGCTGGTCGCAGATAGTTCGGCAAGCATATTGAGCACAAGCTCCTCATTTGTCATGTTGTCACGTAGATTTTCTTTTTTGAGACTTTTGAATTGTTTGTATTCTTTGGTCGTTCTTCCTGCCCAAGCTTGGTAAATGATATCTGTGAGAGTTGCATATTGTATCCCTTCTTCTACATTGTGCAGTTTCCATTGGTCTGTAAGATCCTTGCGAATCTCTATGCTTTTCAATCGTTGGTTTATCCAATTGTCTGAATATCCAAGATTTTTATAATCCAACATGGCTTGCTGTATGCTTAACTCTGGGTCTTGCATTTGGTCTAATCGTTCTGCTCCAACTTTGGCAAGCCACATTTTAAATGGCTCTGCTTTTGGGGATGGAATGGATTGGATAATACGCAAAACTTGCTCTGTGTCAGCAACATCCGTTAGTCGCATCTTGCCATCTGCTGCAAGCATTTTCAAAGCGTTACAATTTGTAACGGTTTCATTTCCCTCATCCTTGAGTCTCTTCTTGAGGACCCTCCAATAGGTTTGAGGATTAGGGCTCTCTGTCAAGATTGCAACAATATCTACTACAGAAAAGAACCATTTTTCTTTTTTTTCGTCCCATACGGCTCGAACTTTTTCTTCGCCGAAGAGCTTTATAGAATTCTTTTTTACCATATTCTTCAGTTTTAAATAATTAATGAAGTATTCGCCCAATTATTGTCCATACGCAAACCAATATGTTTGTCATATTGTTCTTTGTATTCGACAACATAGATGCCTTCTACTTTTTCACTTATAACTCCCATATTGCGTAAAGCGACAAAATCATTCTTATATATATTGACAGTATATTTTGAGAGTTTCTTCATCAGTACATATGAAGGACCATTTTGTAATAGTTCTTGTACCAAATCCATGCTATTTTTCCAAGACACAATGACATTCTTTCCTGTGTCTTCGATAAGTTGAAATTCTTTGGCTGCAGTCGCAAAATACAAATCCTTTACATTGTACAGATAATGTTTAATATCTTTTTTGTCGAATGTATCTCTTCTGCAATATAATTGCTTGAAGTAGGAAGTCATAGCCTCTGGCGAAAACCAATCGACTACTCCTTCTAAATTTAAGCGAGCATTGTTTGCATCTTGTATATAACCTTTAGGCAAGTTATGTTCCTTTGACAGGCTAAAAACATAAGTAGTACTAATGCTATTTTTACCTTCACGATTACATCTGCCAGCTGCTTGTAGTATAGAGTCTAAACCTGCTTCTTGTCGATAGACCACGGGAAAGTCAATGTCCACACCGGCCTCAACCAATTGGGTAGATACTACACGAATTATTTTATTTTTGTCATCTTCCAAAGCAGCCTTTATTAGTGCTATTGTTTCACTGATATGAGCGGAACACATCATTTTGGAAAGATGTAGGGTGATACCTTCTTTTGGTAATCGCTCATATAATTCTTTGGCATCTTTGCGGGTGTTTACAATGCAAAGCACTTTGGGGTGTTTGCATAGCATAGCTGCCACTTCATCGTATGTCTTGCCTCTGTTGCTTATTTCTAACTTAACTCTTCTTAGTTTATCGTGAAGCTTGAAATCTTGTGGAATGATTTCCGTAACTTTATCTATGCCTTTAAATGTGGCTTTGGGGTTACACCCTTCTATAGCCCCACATAGTACTGGTTGACTTGCTGTTGTGAATAGGACAGATACGTAGAATAGTTTGTTGTATGTTTTCAAAGAATCTACTATTGGCTGCAAGTAGTCCACTGGGAGAGTTTGTACCTCGTCTAAAATGATGATACTGTTGACAATGTTATGTAACTTTCTGCATTTAGAAGGTTTGTTGCTAAACATCGACTCAAAGAGTTGAACGTTAGTTGTTACGATAATAGGGTAGTCCCAATTTTCGGTTGCCAATTTCATTTTCTCATTCAATCTTTCGTCTTTGATAGCTTCGGGATCAACATTGCTATGGTGTTCCAGTACATTTTCTTCGCCAAATATACTGCGTAGTATAGCTGCTGTTTGCATGATTATACTTGTGTATGGTATGGCGATAATGATTCTTTTCTGTCTCTTGTGAATGGCATGCTTCATTGCCCACAGAAGAGATGATAATGTCTTGCCTCCTCCTGTAGGAACGGTTAAGCTATAGAAGCCAATAGGACCTTCTGACATTTTAGAACACTGTTCTTGTACTTGGTTCCTTATTCTATTTACTTCTGTGTCTTTTGTATCCTTTTTAAAATCTTTTAGATGTTTCTCTAACATAGGAAGTAATGTGGCTAGATTGGCTTTGTTCTTTCGTAAAGCGGAAGACTCTTTATCCATAAATGCTTCTGTGTCGAGGAAATCTGCGTCAACAAGACAGGAATATAACATGCGTGCCAAATGATGAAAATCATTGGGCGCAATCTTAGTTGTAAGATGGTTTAGTTGTATCTTATCAACGCAGGCATCAATCTCACCAGGAATATCTTTACATAGATTTTGATCTAATTCATCAGAGTCATGTAACCCAGTGTGATGAGAGACGATTTGATTTGTAAGAAAGTTGTCGAAACTTTTGCCATATAGCTTTCTGGCAATAATACCTCCAACATAGGCATGATGATAGTCACTTGTAACTTTAGTTTCAGGTGCGTAACCACTTTCTTTTCTGATGTGTTGTTGGAAAGCGTTAGACTCTTTGCCTTTGTCATGGAGTAATCCCAATAACCTTCCCCATGAAGTCATACCGAATTCGTTGGCAAAGCGTGATGCACGCTCTGCCACTCCGGCTGTATGTTCCTCATTGGATTGGATAACCCAATGTCCGTCTGACTTGTCTTGATATAAATGTGATATAATCTCTTTCATTTCTCTTCCTCCTTGTTCTTAATATGATTGATGATTGAGTCAACTCTCTTCTCTCTACCGATGTTCTCAGGGAAAGGGTAGTGGCCCCAACCAATCTCTTTTTTGTTTTTGTTGATTCTCTCGTTATACCACCAGTCATAATGCTCACGAGAAATCATGTCGAGATCCCATGCTTCGTGTACTTGGGCGGCAATGGATACGCCATACAAATCCTTGAGGTCTATCATCTCTTCAAGCGTTAATTCTTTTCGGTGTTCTCCTCCCATCTCTTCGATGAATGTGTGTCTCGGAAAGAGGAAGAAACTGGCAAACTTGTTGCAACGTTTCTCGATACCTAGTTCTGTATCTTCCGGGAGGGTGAGTAGCAAGTGCCCCAACTCGTGGGCAGCTGTGAAGCGAAGGCGTTCTACCGAGTCTTTTCCTGGTCGCAAATCCATCACGATTAGTGGATGCTTCTCATCAGCCCAAGTACTCAATCCGAGCACTCCGTCGGGCAATTCTGCTGATAGAATCTTGAAGCCCTTTCTCTCCAGCAATCTCAGGATGCTAGGAATCGGACCGTCACTGCAATGCCAGTGCTTGCGAAGCATATCGGCTGCATGGAGGGCATCTTCCATCGATAAGACTGTTGTGCCTGCTATTGGATTCTCGAAACTTGTATGAAAACCAGTTTCTCGCTCCTTGGCGAGATATTGCTCCGTCCAAAAGGAGAGCTTTGCCTCGATGGTTTTTAGTTCCTCTTCATTCAGTTTATTGTTGGAGGTGGTTCGTAGCATAGGCATATCAATCTTTAGGTTGGTTCCATCAAAATACGCTTCGCTGATGTGGAGCGCTTGAGCCAAGGCTCGCAGGGCATTACGCTTGGGGTGCATAGTGCCTTTCTCATACCGAGAAATGCTCTGCTTGGTGATGATGCCACCTGTAAGCTCTGCAAGTTTTTCCATGCTGAGCTTCATCATGAGCCGAGCTTCATGTAGTCGGATCGAAAATGAGTCGTTAGCCATAATTTTCTTTAATTTGTTGACAAATATAGCATAAAAATCAATGCGTGTCAACTTTTAAAATGTGTTTTTAGCTTATTTTAGTACAAAACAGGCTCGTTTTGTAGATTATTAAGATAAAAACAACGGAAATAAAGATTGCTCATTTATTTTTGGGAGATTTATTTGTGTGTTTGCGTTTTTCTTTGTAATTTCGCACGGGAATCTAATATAATATTTAAATAAGGAGATAAAGATATGGGGAATTTGAAAACTTGGATGGTTTGTGGCTTGATGTTGCTGCCATCGCTCGGCAAGGCACAATCGGGCTTGATCGGAAACTGGCAAGGACAGTTGAAGGTGGGAATGACTTCATTAAACTTGGTGTTTCATGTCAGTGGGGATAAGTCTGTTACCATGGATAGTCCCGACCAGGGCGCATATGGTATTCCAACTGCTGTGAATTATCTTTCAGCCGATTCTGTAAATATCAAGATGGATGTTTTGAAGGCGGTGTATGCAGGAAAGTTGAAGGATGATGGCAAGTTGAATGGCGTGTTTACCCAAGGCGGTTTTCCTTTTGCGTTGGAATTAACGAAAGGGGAGTTGACCAATAAGGTAATCCAAACGATCATGGCTCGCCGTAGGTTATCCCGATGAGGCTCCAGCGGCTAAGCCAAGGGATGAGGGAAAGATAGAGTTTATCAAGTAATTCCCTCAAAAACTATTGTCCCTTCACTTCCCTCTAACATCTTTAAATTCCCTTCACTTCCCCAAAAATGAATCCAATAGCCATTCGATTGCTCTCGCAGCAACTCATCAGTCCACAATTCGCTTCTCCCAAGGAAGTGGTAGCCCACATGGGAGCAGTGCAAGCGCAAGACTATCGCATGATGCGATGGGCTGTGATGATGCGTATGAAGAAACCATCTGCCGAGGCTTTCCATCAGGCGTATGATGCAGGCGAAATCATTCGTCTGCACCTGCTTCGTGGTACTTGGCAATTGGTATCTTCTGATGATTATGGCTGGATGCTCCAACTCTATGCCGATAAGGCGGAGAGGGTAATCCGAAGTTGGATGAAAACGAACAAGGTGTTCATTGATGATGAGGAACTGTATTCTATCAGAGAGATTCTTGTGGATACTTGCGAGAGAAAGGAACCAACTATTAATGGCATGAAGGATGGTAGTGCCATTGGTTGTGATGTAGCTGGAGGCTGCGCTACAAGCAGTAATGTTGTTTATGGTAGTGCGACGAAGGAAGACTTTGCTCGTGCTTTGGTGGAGCATGGAATCGAGATGGATGCCCATCGCCTGAGCTATCATATCCGCTTGGCTGAACTCAGCGGAACCCTTTGCAGTGGATGTCTTACCCCGATGCAAGCTACTTACGCTTTGGTGGAGAAGAAACTGAAAGGGAGGAAGATTCAGTTGGAGAATCGGTTGGCAGAAGAAAAGGGTGCAGACGGACATAACGTTGAAGTTCCGACGAAAAGTTCGTTTGTAGAAATGGACCGAGATGAGATGCTGATGCTTTTAGCTCGCAAGTACTTCCAAAGCCATTCGCCAGCCACCTTCGAGGATTATCTATGGTGGTCGGGGTTGATAGCTTCGGAATGTCGTAAGGGGATAGAGTTGCTCGGCTCAGAACTCCGAAAGGAGAAATGGCAAGGCTATGATTTCTATCTTCATGAGTCTTGCCGAACACGAGGATTCCGCAAGGGCATCTCCCATCTTCTGCCCCCATTCGATGAATACTTGATAGGGTACAAGAGTCGAGAGTTATCTCTTTCTCTCGTGCATACGCATCATGCCCATACCAACAATGGCATCTTCTTCCCCATCATCGCCCACGACGGCATCGTCTGTGGCAACTGGACGCCTTGGGAGAAGAGTCTCAAAGCCTCCTTCTTCCTGCCACAGGAAGAGGAGTTGTCATTGGATAGGCAATGGAAGGCATTCTGCCAGTTGAAGAAATAATAATAGGAGATAAGCAGCAATTCTCTTGCTTCTTATCTCCTATTTGGGTTAGTCAAAGTCTTGTTCTAGTATCTCTATCATTTGGGCAGCCGTAACAACTTTTGGTACTTTAGGAAAATGTTTGAGATTACCTGTTACCAAGAAAGAATCTTCTTCGCTTAGTGCTACTTCATAGAATACTCTGTCATCCTCGTCAGGCATATCGCCATCGAAAGGAAAACGTTCTGAATCGATTCCGTTTTCTCGAATGAAATGGAGCAACCAAGTTATATCTTTTTTCATCAAGATGGAATTTGGAACGATGGAGCACTTCTGAGTATTCTTCTAAAATTTCATCATTGTACAATGGCTTTATTTGTCCATTAAACATACTTCTGATTACTTTCTTTGTTGAGGCTGTTTCGTTTTTTGTGATAAACGATGATACAAAGATGTTTGTATCAATGACTGCGTACGCCATTGCGTTTTCTCCTTTCTTCTCTAACGGACTTTATCTCTGCGTTAATCTCATCAAGAGTCATGTCTAAATTATACTTCTGAGCAGTTTCACACATGTGCTGAAAAGCCTCTTTAGCCTTAGCCGTAACCTCATCTTCTTCCTTTGCTTCCTTAACTTTGATGGTAAAAGGGATGCTCTTGGTGCGTATTACTGCCTTGACAAATACGTTGATAGCGGCATTTGCGCTCATACCAAACTGCTCGCAGAGCTGGTCGAAAAGTATTTTCTGTTGGCTGTCCATACGGACTGTCATTGCTGTCTGTGCCATAATATATCTCCTTTATTAAATATTAGATGGCAATATGCCCTCTATTCGATTGCAAATATAATGCTTTTTGTCGTAAGTTGTTTCTTTGTGAGGTACTATTTAGCGTTTATTAAATATATTGTCTAATAGTATGGGCGTTGGTTATTTGCTTAAAAAAATCCAAAATGATGCACTCTTTTGCTTGTTGTTCGGAAATCTTTTTATATGTTTGTGCCAAATGGCAATGCAATAGTGCTTGCTATAATTTTTAATATTGATGGTATGAATATAGAAGAGAATGTTCTTCACTATTGTGGAGATTGTATTAACAAAGTTGTTGATGGTCGTCTTCCTAAAGGTTCTTATAGATGCCATTTAGTAGCTAGAATTATAGGCACAGATGTTGTTCATTATGATACTGATGCTACTGATTGTGTAAGGAATGGATGGTATCAAAGAGTGAGTGATGCTAATAATGGTAATTGAACTTTTTTGTGATTGAAAATGAATAATATTACTTTGTCTTTTTATTAAATGACTCTTGGTGTTTGTAATGGAGTGTTCGCGCATCATGGGCTTTTATTGTACTCCTAAAAGATGATAAAATGATAGATAAAGAAATTGTAGAAAAAGTTTGGGCAAAGGCTTTTGCCTAGCTTAATTATAATTCAGAGCATATCCGTAAGGATAGATGTGGGGCTTTGAAGGTTTTTGAGGAATATAGAAATAGGGATAGTAAATATGGTTGGGAAATAGACCATATTATTCTTGTTTATAAAGGTGGAACCGATGATATGTCAAATCTTCAACCCTTACATTGGGATAATAATGTTGCTAAAGGAGGTGGTGAACTTGTCTATAAAGTTAAGGCGAATGGATAATACAATCAAATTAATCCTCTTTGGAATATTTTGTTGGAGTAACTCTTGAATAGAGAGGACGTAAACCTTTGTTTTAGGTTAACGTTCTCTCTTTGTTTAAATGCCGTATGTAAGGAAAAAGAGACTTTGTTTTTTTCAAATTTTGATAAATACCTATGATTAGTATTTACCTCCTACTCGATTGTTATAGAAACTTATGCCTAGAGTTTCTTCTCTTCTAACATAACTTCCCCCTGATTATGCAAGTTTTGCAGGGATTATCTGCTATTTCGTAGGATATTCGCTGCTTTTTCCTTGTCGCTATCGAAGGTGAATATGCGATAGATATCTGTTGCATTCTGCAAATCTACTATGCGGGGAGCCATCATGCTGAGGACTTTCATCTTGCTGTCGTCAAAAGAGAAAATCTTCATGATGCGAACGACCTGGGTACAGGAATAATAGCATCCGAGACTTGCTACTTCTATCAAGTCGAACTTGTTGTCATCAAAGTTAGTCTTCTTTATCTTGTTGTATAGTTTTGAAAAAGAAGCATCGTCCAGACAATAATCATAGTTCATTCCGCCGTTAGGATAATAACCTCCGTCGTATGGGGGAAGTGATGGTTGCTGAGGCTGCTGGGGTTGCTGTGGTTGCTGACCATTCGGCTGCTGGCTGTTGGATTCTATGATTCTTGTGTTGTATTCTACCACTTTTCCAGATCTGTCGAAGAATACCGTGATGTACTTGGAGTCTCCAAACAGATTGTTGTTTTTGGCATATTCCCATTTGTCTCCATAGATATTGAAACTGGTGAGTTTCGGTTCTCCCAAGATGGCAATCACTTCTTGTTTGGTCATTCCGCGCTCTACGTTTCTCTTTCCTTTAGCCGATGCTGACATACATACGGCAAACATCAATATGGTTGTGGCAATCAGTGCCATCAGTTCATTTCTTTTCATAATCGTTACTGTTTTTGAGGGTTCCTAATCATTTACTGAAACATTCTTGTTGTTTTGTTTCGCTTGCAAAAGTATGCTTTTCTTGTGAGATGGTATGGGATAAATCCCTAAAGTTGAAAGGAAAATCCCTATCGTGTGGGATTCATACACTTGGGAGTTGCTAAATCCTTCGGGGGATGCCATGTTCCTTCAGATTTTGCGGGTTTCAACATAAAATAATAATCAAAAAAGCCCATGAACAGGAGTGAATGCTCATGGACTTTATTCCTTAAATGAATGGTATCATGTAAAAAGGAAGCAACAATGTGTTGCCGTCTTTTTGTAAATCCTTGGTGTAAATCAAATAGCGTTGCGCAACAACCTTCGAGTATTTCTCGTAGAAGTTATCAAGTGAGACATGGGTTTTGTAGCCAGAAGATTTTACTTCAATTGGACACAGTTTGGTGCCGTTCGAGATAAGGAAGTCAATTTCGTAGTAATGCTTTTCGTCTTTTTTCCATGTGTGGTAAAAAAGTCTTTTTCCAGAGGCGGTAAGCATTTGTGCTGCAAGATTCTCATATACGTATCCTAAGTTAGCTGCAAGTTTGTCACTTAGCAGCTTAGAATAGATAATATTTTCAGTGAAAGATTTGTCCCAGAAAGCTAAGGTTACAAACAAACCAGTATCTGCAACAAACATCTTGAATTTTTCGAAATTGGTGCTCAGTGGCATTCCTACATTGGGGTCATCAACGTGGTAAGCCATATTGGTAATCTTGCTATCTTCCAATGTCTTGAGAAGTTCCAGCATTTTCTCCTCATTTGTTTCTCCTATTATTGATGATGGAACATAACGTGAAGCGTTACGCGAAAGGGCTGCTGGTATGGATAGAAACATTTTAGATGCACGTCCAGAGGTGTCTATCTTTAGCAAATCATCTTCATAGAGCTTAATGATTTTACGTTTAGTCTCATCTACCTTGCTCAGATTATTGGTTTCAATATAGGTGTTGATGGCTTGTGGCATACCTCCAACCAACATATAGAGGCGTAAGTTTCTTATTGCTTCTCGATGAGCTGCTCAGTGAACCTGTCTCAATATAGTCGTAACGACCATCTTGTATAAGGTATTTGATGGCTTGGCGAGCAAGTGGGCATTGCTGCACTTCATCGAAAACAATGACTGAATTTCGGTCAACCAGTTCTACGTGATAAGTTTGCTGTAATTTGAGGAATAGCAAGTCCATGTCCATCATGTCTTCAAAAAGATCTTTTACTTCTTTTCTTGCTTTATTGAAGTCGATGATGATACATGATTGATATTCCTTTCGAGCAAATTCTTCCACGACAGTTGATTTCCCTACACGT
>UMLJ01058865.1_pt1 | contig 15344 bp, 11 predicted proteins | sample 1966521 | NCBI WGS metagenome assembly UMLJ01 (sample SAMEA4836199, study PRJEB28245) | human gut metagenome | biome: gut microbiome; material: fecal sample | place: Denmark | collected 2008
TATAAGGCGGAAAAGGTGAAGCAGGAACCCTTGTTCCGGGAGGAGCGAAGGCAGAAGCGGCAGCGCAAGCTGGAGCAATCCGAGCAGCGAAAACGGGAACAAGCCGCCAAAAAGCGTGCGGAGCGGGCTGCTAAGGCTGAATGGGCGGCGAAGAAGAAGGCGGAGGCTGAAGCAAAGGCTCTCACCTTGGCAGAGTCCTCCGCTGAAGCCGCACTTGATACAATATCCGCAGCAATTAACCCCAGTCAAGCCGAGACAGTCTGAACGGAGACTGTCAGCTTTCCATAGGGGGACGGGGTTTAAGCCGCCCCGTCCCCCATCCTCAAATCCGCAAAAGGCAAGTCGAGACGGCAAATGCCGTTGTCTTTTCCATAGCGGGAGGGGTTTGCCGGCCCCTCCCGCATCCTCAAAATCAACAGCCCTAATGGCTGAAGGAGAATTGACATGAAAAAGAATCTGAGATATATCATCGCGTTCCTGCTGGCAATTATGATGCTGTCGAGCCTGTGCGCCTGCGCCCAGACTGGCACTGCCGGCAATAGCGGCGAATTGGATCTGGACTATGTGGGAGAGGATACCGACCAACCCGAAGAGGAAAAGCCGTGGTATTCCTGGTTTACGGAGGCCTTCAGCTTCGGCAAAAAGGACACGACCCCCACCACGCCCAGCAAGCCTGACAGCGTGGCGGATTTCTATGCTCAGGGCTCCGGAGATGCACCGCAGGGCAACAAGGGCAATAAGACAGACCAGACGCCCTCTACCACACCGGATGAGGATACCGCCAACAAGCCGTCCAACTCCGGTGGGAAAAAGGACGACAATAAAAAAGACGACCAGAAGGGCGAGGACAGCAACACCCCCGCGCCTACCCCCGAGCAGAAGCCCGAAAGCAAGAAAAACACCGTCACCATTACCATCCGCTGCGATACGGCGGTGAATAACGGTATGCACTTAGAAAGCAAGTGGGCGGGCATCGTCCCCGCCTCCGGCGTGATCCTGCCGGTGACCACGGTGGAGATCGAGGAGGGTGACACGGTCTTTGATGTCCTGTCCTACGTCTGCGATAAGTATAAGATTCACATGTCCTATCGCGGCGGCACGTCCAGCGGCTGCTATGTGGATGGCATCAATAACCTCTATGAGTTCGACGGCGGCCGCTGGAGCGGCTGGATGTACTGCGTCAACGACTGGTATCCCAACTACGGCTGCGGCGTGTACTTCGTCAAGGCCGGCGAGGTTATTGAGTGGAACTACACCTGCGACCTTGGCTGCGATCTGGAAAACGGAGATCCCTACGGCTACGGCAAGGAATGGAAGGATAACCATGACTGATACCCGGATGCGTTTCTTCGGGAACCTGCATCCGGCGGTCAGTATGGCGTACTTCGTGCTGGTGCTGGGCCTGACACTGGCCTGTATGCACCCAGTCACGGTGGTGCTGTCGTTCCTGGGCGCCAGTTGGTTTTCCATCCGGCTGCGGGGCTGGAGGGCCTACGGCCACACCATGCGGTTTGTGGGGCCTATGTTTCTGCTGATCGCCCTTGCCAATCCGCTATTCAACCATCGGGGCGTGACCATGCTTTTTACCATCAATCACCTGTGGTACACGCTGGAAGCCGTGTGCTACGGCCTGGTGTCCGGCTGCTCCCTGTGCGCGGTCATTATGTGGTTTACCTGCTATCAGGAGGTCATGACCTCGGATAAATTCCTGTACCTGTTCGGCAAGCCCTTTCCCGGTACGTCGCTGCTGATCACCATGACGCTGCGGTTCATCCCACAGCTTCAGCAGAACCGCCGCGAGATTCGTCAGTCTCAGGCCATGTTACAGGAGGAGGGCACGCGGCTGCTGCAAAGGCTGGGCAGCGCCCTGCGGAACCTGTCGGTGCTGCTGACCATGAGCATGGAGGCGGCGGTGGAGACGGCGGACAGCATGAAAGCCCGGGGCTATGGTGCCAAGCGGCGCACCACCTTCCACCTGTTCCGCTTCGATGGCCGGGACGCACGGACGCTGGGTCTTATTCTGGCGGTGGCAGGCGTCTGCATTACCGCCCGTGCCTTCGGTCACGGGTATATGGAGTTCTATCCCGCCATGACGCCGGTGCTGCTGGGCAGCGCCAGCTATACCATGTTTGTCTTTTACGCCGTGCTGATGTTCCTGCCCGGTATTCTTGAAACAAAGGAGGCCATCAGATGGCGCTCTTACGGTTTGAACACCTGAGCTTCTCCTACCCGCTGGCTGACACGCGGGCACTGGACGACGTCTCGTTGGCGATACATAAGGGTGAGTATGTGGTGCTGTGCGGCCCCTCCGGCTGCGGCAAGACCACACTGCTGCGCCATGCCAAGCCCGGCCTGCTGCCCGTTGGGGCAAAGGCCGGCGAGACCTTTTATAAGGACGCGCCCCTTTCCCAACTGCCGGAGCTGACCGCCGCGGCGGAGATCGGCTTCGTACAGCAGAACCCGGATAACCAGATCGTCACCGATTTCGTATGGCACGAGCTGGCCTTCGGCCTTGAGAATATGGCGCTGCCGGTTCCGGTGATCCGCCGCCGCGTGGCGGAGATGGCCGCCTTCTTCGGCATGGAGACATGGTTCCGCAGCAAGACCACGGAGCTGTCCGGCGGACAGAAGCAGCTGATGAATCTGGCCTCGGCGCTGGCGATGGGGCCAAAGCTGCTGATTTTGGACGAACCTACCTCCATGCTGGACCCGCTGGCGGCTCGCAATCTGCTTGCTACCGTCCAGCGGATCAACCGCGAGCTGGGCGTGGCCATCCTTTTGACGGAGCATCGGCTGGACGAGGTATTCCCCGCCGCCGACCGTGTGGTGACTATGGATCGGGGGCGCATCCTGTCAGACGGCGCACCGGCTGAGATCGCGCGGCAGCTGTCCGGCAGCGCGGAAAAGAGCCGTATCTATTTCGGACTTCCCGCCGCCGTCCGTATCTTCAGCGAATTGGAGCAAACGGAGGATCTGCCCCTGACGGTGCGGGATGGCCGCCGCCGCTTGGAGCGGCTGCTGCCCATCGCGGAGGAGGATTCCGCGTCTGAAACCGCAAAACCTGAGAAAGAAGCAAAGCACCCCGCCGTTTTAGAGGGCAAGGAGCTTTGGTTCCGTTATACCGAAAAAAGTAAGGATGTCCTGCGGGGCACAGACGTAACGCTTCATCAGGGTGAGCTGCTGTGTCTGCTGGGCGGCAACGGCGCAGGCAAAACCACGCTGATGCAGGCACTGGCCGGCTTTCGGAAGCCCTATCGGGGCAAGGTAAGGCTGGCAAAGGGTCAGCGGCTGTGTATGCTGCCCCAGAACGCCCGGTCGCTGTTTGTGGCCGATACGGTGGAGAAGGAGCTGCTGGACAGTGCCGAACAGGACAAATCCAAGGCCGTGCAGATGGCGGAGAGGCTGGAGCTGACACCGCTGCTGGCGCGGCATCCTTACGACCTGTCCGGCGGCGAGATCCAGCGTCTTGCCGTAGGCAAGCTACTGCTGCGGGAGGCCACGGTGCTGCTGCTGGACGAGCCCACCAAGGGGCTGGACGCCTATGCCAAGGCGGAGCTGGCGCAGCTGCTGCTGGCACTGTGCAGGGAGGGCGCGTCTATTCTGGTGGTGACCCACGATGTGGAATTCGCCGCCCGGTACGCCACAGGCTGCGCCCTGATGTTTGACGGGCTGCTGCTCTCCGAGGGCGAGCCCCACGACTTCTTTGCCGGGAACCGGTTCTATACCACCGATGCCAACCGTATCGCGGCGGAGCACTTCCCCATGGACATTACCTGCGAGGAGGTGATCGCGTCGTGTCGAAGCTCTTTGTCAGCAAAAGAACCAGAGCCGCCGCGTGGGTGATCCTTCTGGTGCTGCCCGCCCTGATGGTGGCCTTCGGCTATTACCACAGCCACCGCCCCGCGGTCAATCCGGTGGGCTCCCGCACCTTCTGGGATTACGTTATCCTCAACTCGGATATTCTGCTGGGGCTTTTATTTCTGCTGGCCTCCGCGATTCCCTTCATACTGGTATTTGATAAGAGGAAGCCTCAGGCTCGCGAACTGGTGCCGATTGCGGTGATGGCGGCTATTGCCGTGGTAGGCCGCACGGTGTTTGAGATCATCCCGCTGCCCAACTTCAAGCCCTGCTCCGCCATCATTATCATTACGGCGGTGGCCTTCGGGCCGGAGGCGGGCTTTCTTACCGGCGCGCTGACCGCCTTTGTCAGCAACTTCATTTTCGGACAAGGGCCGTGGACGCCATGGCAGATGTTCACCTGGGGCTTGGTAGGTTTTCTGGCGGGAATTCTGCAAAATGCCGGTGTGTTTGCGGAAAAGAACCGCCCCCACTTCACGGCGAAGCTGTGGGACAGGCTGTGTCCGGAGAATACGAACAGGGGCGACCTGCTGCATTTCGTGCGGCAGCTCACCGACCATGCGCCCCTACGACTGTGCCTGTACGGTTTCCTGTCCGGCTTTTTGTACGGCTGGATCATGAACCTGTATTTCATCATCGGGTATGTAAGCCCCCTTACATGGCAGACGATAGGCGCGGCCTATCTATCCAGCTTTTTCTTCGATTTCTGTCACGGACTGTGTACGTTTCTGGTGCTGTGGGCGCTGGGCGACCCGTGGGTGCGGAAGCTGGAGCGCATCAAGATCAAATTCGGCCTGACGGCGGAGGAGCGGAACTATGTGCTGCCGCCCTCCACATTTGAGATAGCGAGAGAGAACTATGAGTGAACGAAAAACGATCATCAGGACGGTGGGGCTGAAGAAGCACTACACCGTCGGCGGCAACACGGTCCGCGCGCTGGATGGCGTGGACATGTCCGTGCTGCAGGGCGAATTTGTCTGTGTCGCAGGCCGCAGCGGCTCCGGTAAGTCCACCATGCTGAATATGCTGGCAGGTCTTGAGCCGCCCACGGAGGGCGAGATCATTGTCCGAGGCAAGCATCATTTGGAGGCTATGGACGAGGAGCAGCGGACAAGGTTCCGCCGCCGCTATATTGGCTTTGTGTTCCAAAGCTACAACAATCTGCCCCAATACACGGCACTGGAGAATGTGGCGCTGCCGCTGGCCATCCGGGGCGTGCCGGAGGATGAACGGAACTGGCTGGCGTGGCAGGCCCTGAGCCGCGTGGGACTGCGCGGGCATGTAGATCACCGGCCTGCGGAGCTGTCAGGCGGTCAGCAGCAGCGCGTCAGTATCGCCCGTGCCATTATTACGGAACCCTCCATCGTGCTGGCGGACGAGCCTACCGGAAACCTGGACAGCCGTACCGGCCAGGAGGTCATGGAACTGCTGTGTGAGATCTTCCGGGAGAGGAACACCACCTTCATCCTCAGCTCCCATGACCCGCAGATGCAGTGTTACACGGATCGTACCGTCTATTTCAGCGACGGAAAGATAGAGACAGAAAATCACCACACCGGAGAGGAGAACGCACAGTGAAAAGAGAAACGGTAAAACGGGTACTGGCCCTGTTGATCTGCGTATGGATGACAGTATCCCTGCTGCCCGCCGTCGCTATGGCGGAGGAGGTCATGGATGATACGATAGATGGCAGTACGGAAACTTACACAACTTATGAGAACGAAGACGACAGCAATGTGGCCGCATTGGACGACGAGGATGATAGCGACTCCAGCAGCGGCATCCCCATTGAGGACGAAAAGCCCAACACGGATATCAAGGTCATACCCAGCGACGCCAACGCCCTGATCCTGATGGATACCGGCGCACAGTCCCCCCAAGGCGTTCCCGGTCAGGTGGTGAAGATCGTGCTGCCGCTGGCGGTCAACAAGGAGTATCTGCCCAGCGAGAAATACATGCTGCGCAACATCAACATCTATCCCGATGTGCCTACCGACGCCAGCGTGTCCAACTGGCCCTTTGAGCTGATCTACGCCAGCGATGTGCAGCACTTAAAGGACATGTCCTACAACTCCACGGCGGAGGTGTGGTTCGAGTTCAAGATCAGCGAGTTTGCCAGTAAGGGACGCTATGCCGTGCCCTTTAAGATCAACGCCACCGTGTGGCGGGAGGATGCCGTGAACGGCACCACCATCACCGAGGACGTGACCTTCAAGGTCAGCGCCTATGTGACCGTTACCGACAACGGCAATATGTCCGGCGTTACCACCGCCTTCGGCAGCCTTCAGGTGGCGGGTACCAACGCGGGCGGCTCCTATACTGTACCTACCGGCACACCCAATCAGACTATCTCCATGCGGATCCCCGTGATCAATGTGGGCGGCACCCTGACCAGCGTGACGGTCTATCCCGTGGTGTCCGCCGCGCTGGACGAGTTCCCCTTCGTGATCGATTCCACCAATTTGGGCAAGTATTTTGATTACTGGCCAAGCGGCGAGGTGAAGTATCTGGACTACACCTTCACGGTGTCGCCCTTTGCCACCTCCGGCAACAAGTCCATTAAATTCAAGGCCAATTATTTCGAGAACAGCGCCCCTGCGGAGGGCTCCTTCTCCACGCAGTTTACTGTGATCGATGGCTATGACGCCTCCGCTATGTCGGTGATGGTGCAGAGCTATAAGCTGTATGTGGACGATACCGAGGTATCCGGCCTGATGGCAGGCGAGGAGACGGAGCTGCGCCTGACCCTGATCAACAATTCCAAGTATGACACGGCCAAGAAAATCATCTCCAGTCTGGTATTTACCAATTCCCCCGGCCTGACGCTGTGCGTAGGCGGCACGGATACCGCCTATGCCGATTCCATCAAGCCGGGCGGTACGACGATCCTGAAATACAAGATCATGGCCAAGCAGGACGCGGAGGTTGGCCCCGCCATGCTGGGCATCAACCTGACCTATGAGACCACCGAGGCGGTGGCCGGTAAGGCGGCGCAGAACATCATGCTGCCGGTCAGTCAGAAGATGGATGTTCTGGCCGGTACGCCGGAGGTGTACGGCACACTCAGCAAGGATAAGGAAGCTACCATCTCCGTGCCGCTGACCAACATGGGCCGCGCCAAGGCTATGAATATCCGGGTGCTGGCCACCGACGGCATGACCGCCTCCACCCCCTGTTATGTGGGTGACCTGCTGGCAGGCGGCTCCACCAGCGCCGATGTAACGGTAGGCTTCTCCAAGATCGGCGCGTTTGTGGGAAAGATGATCCTCCAGTATGAGGATGCCAACGGCGAGACGTATTCTCAGGACATCTCCGTGCCGCTGAGCGTGGCGGAAAGCTCTGCGGATACAGATGCCAACAGCGTCAACGCAAATAAAGACGGCACAGGCAGCCGCTGGTGGCTGTGGCTGCTGATAGCGATCCTTGCGCTCATTCTGATCGGCATTGTGGTCTATGTCATCATCCGCTATAAGCGCGGCGAGATCGGGCCCGGTGCTGAAAACACCGCTGCCTTGGACGATTTTGACGACGACTTTGACGCAGACGGCGGCGCACCGGACATCGGGGAGAAGACGCTGTCCTACGACGGAAGCAATAAGGACGGGAATGTATGAAGCCAAAAGACCTGTTTCGCTACGGCTGCACCAACCTGTTCCGGCGAAAGACCCGCACGGCGCTGACAGCCCTATCCATGGCGGTGGGCGTCATGTGTATCGTGGTGCTGATCTCCGTGGGTCTCGGATATGAACAGGCATACCGCGAGAGCATCGAGGCATTGGGCAGCCTGACAAAGATCGATGTGACGCCTGCCACCGGCGATTACGGGCGCAAGGCACTGCTGAACGACAAGGCACTGGAGGCGTTCCGGGGCATCGACGGTGTGGAGGCGGTAACGCCGGTCTATCAGCAGTCCGCCTACATCGTGTCCGGCAACTATGTGAACATGGTGCGCGTCTACGGCATCGACATGACCACGGCGGAGCGTTTCATGCTGACGCCGGAGCGGGGCGTTATGGCCGAGGACGGTACGCGCCTGCATCCGGAGGTGCTGTTCACCGACGACGTGGCGGCTGGTCTTGCCAACAAGGCCAAGGACTGGGAACTGGCGGTGGACGAGAACGGCAACGCCCTGATCGACCTGCTGGAGGTGCCTGTCCGCATGACCTTCGATTCCTCCAGCCTGACCGGCGAGCCGAAGGCCGACACCGACGGACGGGCACTGCCCTCCAGTAACCTCTATACCCTGCGGGTGACAGGCATCTGCTCCACCCTGAACAACAACTTCGCCACCGCCGCGTTCATGTCCTTCGACCGCTTGCAGGAGATGACGCAGGCCAACGCCAATTACATGGGTGCGACTACCCAGACTAAAACAGCGGAGGAGAAGGCCAACGGTCCTACCTACGACTTGGTTTGGGTCATGGTCAAGAACGTCAACGACGTGCAGCGTATTGTCAAGCTGATCCGTGACACGGGGCTGAACACCTATTCGCTCAATGATATGCTTGAGACGGTGCGCACACAGTCCCGGCAGATCCAGGGGATGCTGGGCGCGCTGGGCGGCATCGCCGTCCTGATCTCCGCCATCTGCGTGGCAAACACCATGATGATGTCCATTACGGAGAGAACGCGCGAAATTGGCGTGCTGAAGGTGCTGGGTACCGTTCGCAGCGACATCTTCAAGATGTTTCTCTCGGAGGCACTGATCGTGGGCGTGATAGGCGGCGCGGCAGGCTTGGTGCTGAGCTTTATCGCCAAGTGGCTGATACCGATGATCTTCGCGTCCCGTGAGCTGCGGTGCGTGCTGCCCTGGTGGCTGGCGGTCTGCGGCGTGGTGTTCGCAGGCGCGGTAGCCATTGCCGCCGCATGGATCCCCGCCCGCAAGGCAACGCTCATCAGCCCCAACGAGGCCATCCGCTCTGAGTGAGGTGACGATATGAAAAAGACAACACAAAACGTAAGACGCTCGCTGCGCCGTGTGCTGACGCTGCTGCTGGCACTGGTAATGACCCTTTCTCTGACGGCGCAGGCTTTCGCAGCAGTTGGTACTTGGCCGGCCACCGGTACGGCCAGCGGTGACAGGTATTTGCAGAATAGCGGTACCTTCTATAATGGCAATGCAGTAATTGCCCCTAAAAATAGCGATTTTGGTGGGTTCATCAATGTCTATAGTGTGCCAAAAGGTGCTGACGCAAGTGCGTATATGATGACACCAACTACCATCGACTTTGGTGACCTGAAAAGTTCAAAGGATAATAAAGCTGATATAGCACTTAACAATTCTTATGATTTTTCAAGGCCGATTCGCTATAACCTTACTGCAGCAAACGGGCGAACTTTTCCCGTTTACGCTCTTGCGGCGGAGGCAACCAGCAAGGATACCTGGACTGAAGCAGATACACAGGCTCTGTTGGGTATGGCAGGATTGTTTGTAGATACTTACCATCAGCTCTACCTTACGATAGATAAAATCAACGCTTCGAGGACGGAAATCGGCACCTATCATCCGGCCAATGCGGATATGCTCGGCACACTGGGCTACTGGCTAGGCATGGATACCGCCTTTTATGACGACGATACTGTCGGCATGGGAGGTAACCGCCTCTTTGACTCTTATGAGAGCAAATGGCGCGCCGGAGACGAGGAAGCCGTTCAGTTCATGCGGGAATACCTGCAAAAATATATCGCAAAAAAAGGCTATAGTCAGGTCAGCCCCGCTGCTCTGCGGATCATCTATAAGAAGATCGTTCCTGAATATCTTTCCTACGTTGAACAGAATCGCATCAAGGAGCCGGTCATTGACCGGGTGACCATCGGCGGCTCTGTGGGCAGCATCGATGCCGCAGCCCGCACGGTGACGGTAAAGCTGCCGGAGAATATAGACCGTTCCAAATTAACAGTGGATGTCGAGGTAGGAACCGGACTGATCGCCAATTCGGTGGCAGGCTCTGTGACGCAGGGAACGCTGGCCTATCAGGTAACGCCCTATGATCCGGCCTATGGCACCAGGTACAGCGCTTTGGGCGCCACATGGAGCATCCTCATCGAAACGGGTACGCCGGACAATCTGGTCACCTCCTTCGCCGTTACCGCCAAGGATGGCAAGACCCGGTACGCCAAAATCGACGAAGCCACTAAGACGATCTTCCTGAACCTGCCGGAGGGCACCGACCTGAGCGCTATCACGCCGGTTATCACGCATACAGGCACGGCGACCAGTATGGACAGCGGCTCCTTTGATTTCACCAATTCCGAGACGACGCCCCTGACGCTGACGGTGACCAACAGCAATTTTGACCTGCGGACAGAATACAAGGTGACCATCACCGCCAGAAAGTCCTCAGAGAATTACATCACCGCCTATAAGCTGGGCGACGCGGAGGGCGTGATCGATGGCGACAATATCGCCATTACCATCCCTTACGCCATGGACCTGGCTGCCGTGGAGCCGGAGATCGCCAGGTCCGAGTTCGCGTCGCTTACCGCACCTGCCGCGTTGCAGGAGGGCAAAAACACCTACACCGTTACCGCCGAAAACGGCAAGGTGCGTACCTATACGGTGACCATCACCCGCACGGCGGTGGCAAGAGGCAGACAGATACTGTCCTTCACCTATGGCGCGGCGGCAGGCGTGATCGATCAGGTGAATGGTACGATCTCACTGGCGCTGCCCGCCGGGACAGGCACCACCTTTGCGCCGACCATCCGCGTATCAGATTTCGCCACGGTCACACCGGCCTCCGGCGAGACGCAGGATTTCAGCAAGCCGGTAATCTATAAGGTCACGGCGCAGAACGGCTCCACCAATACCTATACTGTTACCGTAACGGTTTCTCAGGAGCAGGTGGAGAACCCCTACAAGGCCGATATGGAGTCGCTGGTGCAGAAGATCACCACGCGGTACAGCCGGACAACGGCAGGCGCGTGGGAGGACTGGGAATGGATGAACCTGGGCTTCTACCAGAAGAAGCTGGGTAATCTTGACGACGGGTTCTCCATCGCGGAGTGCATCAAGCGGCTGGACACCACCACCAATGTGGCCATGACCAACATTGACCGCAAGATTATGACCCTGACGGCCCGCGGCATCGACTGTACCAAGCTGTCCAAGTACAACAACGGTGAACCCTTTATTGACGCCAAGGGCAACGAGGTGGACGACTTTGTTTCCATCCTCTATAACTACAGCGGCGGTTGGACTATCAACGGCCCCATCTTCGCACTGATTGCCCTGGATATGGGCAACTACACCATTCCTGAAAATGCCCTGTGGACGCGGGACAAGCTGCTGGAGACAATTTTGACCCATAAGTACCTGTCGGACGGCTTTGGCCTGGACATGGTGACCATGCTGATGCAGTCCATCGCGCCCTATCAGGATGATCCGGTCTACGGAGAGCGGGTCACGGCTAAGCTGTGGGAGGGCTTTGGCATCGTCATGGACAGCTTCGGCACCGACCCCTTTGACAATCCCTTCGGCGTACAGTGGGGCGGCGTGTATACCTCTGAGGGCGCGTCCCAGATCATCTGCGCTCTTTCCGCTATGGGTGTTGACGTCCACACGGATGTGCGTCTCAATAACGGAAAGGACAGCGTGCTGACCTCGTTCCTCAACTACGCTGACTTTGACGAGGGCTATTTTGCCCACAGCAACACGACACCCAAGAATGCCATGGCCACCTATCAGGGCTGCTATGCCACACAGTGGTATCTGGGCTTCCTGAAGGGCGGCGGCGCGGGACATCCCTATTCTCTGTATTACCAACGCTTCGATTTCTCCCGTAAGCTGTCCACCGAGGCAGACATTACCTCCTTTACGCTGGAGGGCAAGCAGGGCGTGTTTACCACGGAGGGCGGAGACAACATCATCACCGTGACGCTGCCCACCGGCACCCCCCTGAACGCTATGCACCCACAGCTTCAGCTGTCTGACTATGCCACGATCCTTGCACCGGATCTTACCGGCGGCATCACCTTTGTGAAGGATACCAAGACCGCCTTCACCGTGCAGGCGGAGGACGGCAAGACCACCAAGACCTATTATGTGGTAGTCAAGCTCTCGGATGAAGAAAAGCCCTCCGGCGCGGAGATCTACACCGATACCATTATGCTGAAGGACTCCAATATTCTGCGGGATCTGGATATTCTGGGCAAGAATATCACCGCTGGCACGGACAGCACGGATATTGAGCTGCTGCTTGACGCAGGAAAGGACACCTCAAATCTGATGATCTACGCCCGCCTCTCCTATGGGGCCACCGCCTCGCCGGCACTGGACGGGAAGAAGGGCATGAACCTGTCGGACTGGACGACCTTCACCATCACTTCCGGCGACGGGACGAATACCCGGACGTACCGCATCAAGGCCACGGCACGGACGCAGGCGTCTATCTCCGCCTTCAGCCTTACCATCGGCGGCACGGTCTATGAAGGTGTTATCGACGACAAGGCCAACACAATTACCGTGTCCGGTGTGGATGACAGCAATCTGTCAAGCACCTCCTTCGCACCGGATGTGACGCTTGGACCGGAGACGCTGGTCTGCTCTCCTGCCCCCGGTCTGGCGCAGGACTTCTCCCGCACGGTGCAGTATATCGTGGCGGGTAATGAAAAGGTGCTGTCCCGCACCTATACCGTCTCCGTGCTGAATAAGGCGGGTAAGCTGATCTCCGGCAGCGGCGGTGGAGGCGGCAGCGATCCTGTAACGCCGGCCACCGGCGCGAAGATCACGGCCTTTTCCGTGCTGGGCGTGGACGGCGTCATCAACCAGAGCGTAGGTACTATCACCGTAACGCTGCCTGCCGGTACGAACGTGACGGCGGTAGCCCCCTCCGTTACCGTGACGGCGGGCGCGGTGGTCAGCCCCGTGTCCGGCGAGGTGGTGAACCTTACCGCTCCGGTGGTCTACACCGTGACGCTGGGCGAGGAAACCAGCCGCTATACCGTCACCGTGACCTTCGAGCGCAGCGTTTCCCAGCAGCTTTGGGACGAGCTGGGCAACAACTCGGATGTGGCGGATCACCAGACCAGCCACACCAAGCGGGATTGGAGCTGAGTGCCATGAGGAAAAGAAAAACTGTATTTCTATTGCTGGCATGCCTGCTGCTGACGCTGGCGGCGGGCTGTGGGAAAGCGCCCCAGCAGCCGCAGGAGCGCAGCAAGTGGGACATCCTTTCCGCCAAGTGCGGCGAGGCGGAATGTATGGTGTCCGTCACCAAGAATTGGGGAGGACAGGAGACGGGCCTGAGCTGCGTGGTGTTCATCCCCCACAGTGATGGCATGGACGTGACCGCCGTGCCGCTGGTTCTTCAGCTTGCTGAGGGTGCCACGCTGGACGATACCGAGCCGTGCATCGTGTCCGTTGACGGCACATCGCTGGTAGTAGATCTGACTGTGGCCAACCCCTGTGTCACGGTTTGGAATGACGGTTACAGCCGCACCTACTGCCTGCAGCTTGAGGAGGCGAAGGGATGAAGCGCATAGTATGCTTGCTGATCGCCGCGCTGAGCGTAAGCCTGCTGCTGGGCGGCTGCGGCCAGAACAGCGATCCGTTGGCTATCCGGGAGTTTATCATCGGCGACAGCATTGGCACGGTGGAGCAGCGCGGCAGCGGAAAGGATGCGGAATATGTGATCTGCATCACACTGCCGATAGAAACGGATTTCCAGAACTGCACAGCCAACATTACGCTGGCGGACGGCGCGTCCGTCAATGGCGATAGTCCCTGCCTGAAGGCAGATTTGGGCGGCCGCATGGTGCTGGATCTGACGCTGGAACATCGGGATCTGATTATAGAGAATGGGTCAAGCAGCCGTTCCTACGGCTTTGAAATAGGGCTGAGCCGGTAACGGCTCATGATAGAAAAGAGGTGATGCATGGGATTACGGCGTTCCCTGCGCAGAAGAGATCAACAAAAAATTAACAGAAGGAGAACGAACATGAAAATGACGAAGAAGATCACCGCATTGTTGTTGGCTCTCGTTATGGCGCTGTCTCTCAGCACCATGGCATTTGCCGACGGCACCACGACGACCACGACCGGGAAAGTAACCCGCACGACCGTCAATTCCATTGACGCCGTGTCCTCCGTCACCATTGGCGGCACCACCGCCTATTATGAGAAGGACAGCAATACCGGCGATCAGATCTACATCCGCGCGATGGTGGCCGGCGGTTCCGAGTATGGCCTGAAGAGCACCACTGTGACGCTGAACCTGAGCAATGCCGGCGCCACCATCAACGGCGACCTTGCCTTCACGGGTGCGGGCAATGTCCGCACGGCGACGAATGTGAACCTGCTCAACAAGGTCTATACCGTGATCATCAGCACCTCCGAGGGCGGCGTCACGACCAGCAAGACCTATAAGCTGGCTGCCGGCTTGCCCAATGGTGTTGTTGCCATTGCCCCCAACGACCCCCTGCGCATTACCGCACTGAAGTTTGGCACTGTGGATGCCACGTTCACTGGAACCAACGTGCAGAACCCCTTCATGGGCAACACTCTGGTAAACACGGAAAACAAGTGGACCTTCGTGAATTACAAGGCAGATGCTACGGCTACTGCAACAATCACTGACCGTAAGAACGTTGCGGCAAATCTTACTATTCCTACAGGTATGACTGCTTCTGGCGGTTGCCTGGGTACGACCAGTGTAGTCGGCAATGGTAGAGTAAGGAGCCTTACTCTGAATCTCAGCGATCCGTCCACATTTATGAATGTTACGGTAAATGGCGAAACTCGTAAGTATTATGTGTTTGTGACCGACCCTGGTACGTTCAAAGTGAAGTATGGTATCGACTTTACCGAGGCTATGGCTGATTCCCACTATACCGGCGATGTAGCGACTGCGGTGAATAATCTGTATTCCCAGGCCAAGGAGTATTTTGGTGTTGCCGACAATCAGACTTGTGGCGCTTATGGCGAGATCATTGTCAATTCCGGCGAGACCGTGATGGATATCATGCACAAGTTTGCTGTCAAGTACAGCTATACTTCCGAGGTCCCCGAAGGCTGCACTTATATGGCGACTCTGAACGGTGTCGGTGAGTTCACCTTCGGCAATATGTCCGGCTGGATGTATACCGACGGCCCCTCCTGGACCAGTGATGGTAAGGCTGACTATACCAAGTGGAGCACTCCCGCTGTAGGCGGCGCCAGCTATACCCTGACTGCAGGTGACACCATCTGCTGGTTCATCTGCTGCAACTACACGCATCATCCTTGGGGTTGATTAGCGGGCCAAACGTAGAGAGCGAATAGAGTGGTAAGGGCGGGGCTTTCCGCCCCGCCCTTACCCTGCTCAGAACTGGAGAACAAATATGAACAGAGTAAAGCGCGTATTGGTTTGCTGCTTGCTTGTCGTGTTGTGCCTTGGAATGGTTCCTTTTGTCCCAGCATATGCTGAAACAGAATTATTCACCATTAAGGATAAAAGCGGAAACTGTTACGTTCCCGTAGCCACGGATATTAATGTTAAAGGTACGCT
>UMLJ01045956.1_pt1 | contig 15220 bp, 10 predicted proteins | sample 1966521 | NCBI WGS metagenome assembly UMLJ01 (sample SAMEA4836199, study PRJEB28245) | human gut metagenome | biome: gut microbiome; material: fecal sample | place: Denmark | collected 2008
AATGGCTCGACATGTATCAACGCCGGTAGCAAGCATTTCAAAGCTTTCCTGCGTGAATTCCTTATGGTCGTCGGACAAATAGGCGCCAACAGCGGCTATGCCGTCAAAGATGGACTGGCGCAGCTCCTTCGTATTCTCCATATTGTCCGCAAGCAGCCACGCCGCCTGCATCAGCCGACATTGAAGGGCCAGTTCGGACTCATCAACGGTACGATTCGCGACCTGAAGAAGAAAAGTCCTGTCATGATCCGTACCAAAATTGCTCTGATCTTGCGATTGGATCGAGTTCAAATACGGCGGGACGGAAACAGCACGAGGATGATATTTCTTCTTTGGACGGGGTTTCTTAGACACGGGAGCTCCTATGGGCAAACGCGTTCAATCTTATCGTTTTTGCGATACAACTTCCAATGGCGAGCCTCGAAACGAGGCTTGCCCCATGACATCGGGCGTTAGATCTTTATGTTCCGCAACTCAGGCGTGATGAAAGCGATGGAGTTGGGAGTTGTGCACGCGAGGAATTAGATGTTTGTCTAACGTTACATTCTCATCGGTCGTTCCCATGCCACATCCATTCGAAGAAAATAACAACGCGCAAGGTTCCTCGAGCGGCATGAATTAGCGACCTTGAGATCGTTTGCCAAAATTTTATCGCGGCTAAGAAATGGGGGCATGCCTCAACATCGCGAGTTACGCACAATTCCCTTCGAGATCCTCTCTCTCGCAACGATTAGCATTTTTCGTCGACAATGCCGTGAGGTTTGATCTTTCCAGCGTGCTGGGCTAAAATTGCGCCTTCGCGCCCTTAGCTCAGTCGGTTAGAGCAGGCGACTCATAATCGCTTGGTCGCTGGTTCAAGTCCAGCAGGGCGCACCAGATGCAAAGGGTGCTGTATTACAACAGCACCCTTTTTTTTCATTTCAGGCCTAGACGAACTGAAACCCTACCAGGCGGTGGTCAGCGGCAGCCGGAACTCGGCGCCAACTCACTGAAATCAACATTTCGCGCAGTCACCTTAGAGTTCCAAAATCTCGGACCGGCAGTCTGTTTAACCAGCTAGTCCGAAATTCTGGCTTTAGGAACTGCCAGATATTTGATTTTCTATAAAATCCACAACTCTTGTAGTGGATTTACCATCACAAGATAGCATGAATTTATCCCACAAATCACTAGGAATAAAATTACCATTGCTTAAACATTTATACAAGGAATCCCATTCAGTGAAAATTTGCGTCTTATTAGTAATTGAATCTAAGTGAATATACAGTCCTCTCTCGCGAGAAGTATAATCATACAGATCAGGAATAAAAAGGATTATAGGTCGGCGAAAAAAGGAAAAGTCAAATATAATAGAAGAATAATCACTTATCAGTATATCAACCTGCTCAAGTAGATCTTCTGGTTTATACTCAGAACCATCTAACCAACCATCAGGGAGATGTTTAATGGATAATGACGGATGAGGCCTATATAAGAATTTATATTTATCGAGTAATTGACTAGGCACAGGTTGAATCTCAGGACCACAACGAGAACCACCTAACTCACGAAAAGTCGGCGCGTACAGAACTACTTTCTTTTGGCGAGAAACTTTTTGGGAGGGACTACGTGCATAAAACTTATCAGTTCGGGGAATACCAAACGGAAGGATTTTACTTGCAGAAACATTAAAAGCTTTTGCAAAAGCATCGACAAATCTTATGTCTGAAATAATATAATAGTCAATATTACGATGGATCCTCATCAACCTTTTATAATCTCTAGGATTTTGATTCTTTATATCATCAAATGCGATTTTTTTTAGATACCCGCCTCCATGCCAACACTGAATAACAACAGTGTCTGCAGATAAGTTTATATTTGAAAGATAAGAATTCGACTGATCGATTAAAATTACTCTGGAGATAGAAAGCAAGAAAATGACCTTTAAAGGATTATCATTTCCAGAACAAGCGGCGACCGTAACTCCAGAACGCTTTAACAATTCTTCCTTAATGATATCTAAGTTGCGAAATTTATTTGAGCTTTGTGAGTAAAACAAAAGTACAGTCTGACAATGCCTTACATTAAATAATGTAAGGCATTTATATGCAACTCTTGCGAAAAGCCAACAAAAACGAAAACTAATCATCCGAATCAATTACACTTCTATTGCCTAACAATTTAGGACTCTTCGGGGATATCTGGGGTAACGGACATCCCCATTATTGCAGGATCCCTAAGTCGCACAGGCCATTCTACGGGTTTGGAGCTCGCCCAGAAAGCTGCACTACGAGATTCGAGCAGCAGAGCATGATCATATCCCTCATATTCTCCATGTTCCAGAACCCATAGGCCTTCCTCAGAATGAGCTTGATGGCGTTGTTGGCCGACTCACTCTTGGCGCTACCTCGTCCTCCTCTATACGCTCGCAGTCTTGTCATCAAAAAGCCTGTCCCGTTGAGCCAATCTCTTCAGACTCCAAGAGTCCCTTCCGTAGGATACCGTGCCCCCGCTCGTTGGCGCGAATTTCAACGTTTTAAGGAAGCTCTTCAAAAGCCCTCTTTAATTTTACGCCTCGAGAACTTTCATCTATTACACAGGCTAAATTACTGCACAAACGATTGTTCAGGGTACTTTTGAAGAGCTTCCTTAACCCACAGGTCTCTACGAAGCCTCCAATTAGACAAGGAAGGGGAGTAGTCTTTTTAATCCATTAGTTGGTGCATATTTATTGTGTATATCTCTCAACTCATCCACAGAAAGTTCCTCGACTGGTAAAGAACCGGCATTAGGCTTCAGCTCGCTTTTCTTGTCTAAGAATCTGTCTAGACTATATCTATAAATAAAAAAACTTTGGTGATAAGGAAAACCTTCAAAAAGGTATCCCTTTAGATTAGGTAGTTTCAAATTTATTAGACGTTGCGCTTCAGAAGCATCAATTGAGTCAGTGCCATAATACAAATTGTATTTAACATTCTCGGAACTCGATAAAACCTGCCTTAAATCTCCGTATTTATTTAAGTTTTCCTTAATAGATAGTGTAGACTTGAATTTTTCAAGTGACGCATAGTGAGGTATGGAGGAAAGACTTCTATTATCATTAATTAATGTCTGCGGCGAAAAAGCATGAACTTGAACATTAATATGTGAAAATACTTTTGATAAGTATGTCCCAAGCAGCAGTGAGAAATAAGCACCCGCACTACTACTTAAGATTGTAATGTTTTTATACCGCTTATTCTTAATCTTATTAGCAATTGTATCCAGTAGCACATCGGTATCAAGCATAAAATAGAAATACTGAAACCGCTGTTCAACAAACAAAACATCGCACTGGAAGTCGCGATTACCAAAAAGACTTCTTCCAGTAATCAGCGGATGGGTAAGTATATACAAATCATCATTAGAGTCGTCAGCATGCTCACGTAGTGTCAGACTATATTGTAAATTAACTATATCAGCGTGAAGTGCTTTACTGTTAATTTTAAATATATTATTCCCTGCAAAATTAATTATCTCACCAAAGATAACGCGTTTTTCGTTTTCAGTAAATTTGTCAAAGGAATCCAGGAACTCCGCCGAAAGGCATTTTCGATCAATCAAAAGACTTCCAAGATAGTGAGCTGCGCATTTTAAATTACTTGGGTCAGCATTAAAGTCTTTTATGAAATATTGGCAGGCGTGTTCAAAATCATTTCTTCTAAAGTAACTAAAGCCAATCAACGAATCATTATAAAATGTTCTATTAGTATCTACAACTTCTAGAATACGAAATATCTGTATAGCATTATCATAATTCTTCAATCTATAAAACGCCATTCCAGCGTAATATAACTTATCCGCCGAAAATTTGGGCAGTACTTCTGTCAACGCAGAAAATTGCTTCTTAGAATATAAGAATTTTAATTCTTCCTCGCTCTTTTCTTCTAAAACCTTGTCTTTTCTTTCGATAGCTGTTTTTTCTTCCATAATGTCTGTAAGAATTTTAGATATCTCAAAGAACTCCTCTTCTGAATCTCTTGAAAGACAAGTATTAAAAGCAAAATTGAGCAAATATGATATTTCGAATTTACCAATACCGCTACTATGCAATGACTTACCCTTGGTATTGTGAGCCCATATACAAATATGGTTATTCAGTCTAGACAATCCGTACGGGAGCTCTAACTCGCTACCAAAAGATGCCAAAAATGGCTTTAGCTGCGTAAGGTAATCCTTTTTGCTAGGAAAATTATAAGTTAAATAGAAATTAGTCCTCACGGAACCGTGAATACGTGGGATAATATTATCTCTCTCCGAATCTTTGATGACAAATCCAGTTTCAGATTCAAAGGCCGGATATTCATGCCAATTCGAAACTACTAATTGAGGAGATATAGCAATAACTTTACAGCCATTAATATGAGCTCCAATACTGCAAGCTGCATAACCACCTGCACTAGACCCCAGCAGGCAAAAATTCTCCAATGAAATTCCTAATTTCTTCGCAAGTGATTTTATTACTTCTGATAAAAATAAACAAAGATCAAATTCCTTTGTTCCTAAATACCAAGAAGGTGTGCTTTTTTGAAGAGAAGGGAAAAAGCGGCACATCGGCGAATCAATACAAATATAAATCGCATTGTAATATTTGTTGTACTTCCATCGAGTAAAAAACTGTCCTTCCTTTTCTTTAGCACGATTACCAGAGGTGAAGCTAATAATTACTTTATTAGCATTTTCCCTGCCGTAATATAAAATAGGAACCTCACACTGTTGTGTTTTTAGCAAATATCTACTAGTTTCAGATGGAGAAATTTCATCAACGCCAGAAATTATCTTTAATTTTTTCGGGATTGAAGTATCGTCCCTTTCTTTCCTAAATTGATCAGATAAGCGAACTGCTTCTGGGAAGGCAAGTATCTTTTGTCGCATCTTCTTATTCCTTAAGATAAGTGATTAAATCATCAATCATTTCATCTATCCCGAAATAGGGCTGCCAACCAAGAGATTGGAGTCTATTAACAGACAGATTTATGCGAACTGTCGGTGCATATTGATTTAGATTCTTTGACGTGTCTACAATAACAGCAGAACCACTAATTTTTGAAAACTTTTCGGCAAGTTCCCGTATCGTTATATAAGTGTTAGGGTTCGATACATTAAAGACAAGCTCTTTTGAATCCTTAAGCAAGATATATAGAAGCCCCCTGATTGCATCTGCAATATGAATATAGTCTCTTTTCGTCAGACCTTCGGTATGTAATACTATAGGAGTATGATTAATTGATGATCTTGCAAATTGGGCAAAAACTCGATTGTCAGTTTTGCTTATCCCAGGGCCGAATGTCAACGTTAATCTTGCAATTTTAATGTCTAGATTATATTCATTGTGCCATGCCAAACAAAGACTTTCTGAAAATCTTTTAGCCACGGGATATGAAGAGCGTGATTCACAAATATCAATAAACCCAAGATCTGATTCATCAACTATTTCTTGATCAACCCTGCCATACACTTCCATTGATGAAATATACAGCAATTTTGCATTATATTTGTTGGCAAAGTGTAGGATGCTATTAGTTAAACCTACAATATCAGACATCACCTCAACAGGGGTTCGAACAAAATCTCCGGACGAAGTCGGCGAAGCAAAATGAACAACGTAATCAAGCTTATCGCCGATAAACTCATTAAGATTGTTTATAAAATGCACCTGATCCATCTTAAGGAAATCATCAAATACAGACGATATTTTTTCAAGTGAACGAGACATCAATACAACATTGATGGCAGCATCTGTATCTTTAAACTTCGACAATAAACTTTTGGCAAATACCGAACCCAAAAGACCAGACGCGCCGGTAATTAAAATAGTTTTACCTGAGAGTTTTTCCCATGGGATATTGACATCGCTAATAACCTCAGTGATTTTTTTCTCTAGAATGCTCATGTTACAATCCTTTTTTAGTTAAAGCTTCAAAAATTCGTTCGCAATTATTATGATCTGAGTACGTGAAAAAATCAGAAACCCTTCTATCATATTCAACATTCATTTTACATCCATCCAGCATAGCCGAAATAATGCTATTTACCAATTCATCTTCACTTTTACACACAGGACCAAAACCCATTTCTTCATAGTTCATCGTTTTGGCCATATACTGCGGAGGTAATGTCTCTGGATGATAATATACGATTGGTTTTTTCATATATGCAAAATCGTACTGAATACCTGAATGATCTGTCACCATAAGGGAAGCTTCAGTTAACATTTTCTCATAGGAAATTTCATTCCCCGCTCCACCAAGAATTTCGACATAATCATTTTTATCAAAGTCACAAATTTGAGGAGTTAGAATAGGATGTATCAAATAGACTATTTTATAGCCAAGAGAACGGGCTGTTTCGATTAACTTTCCGTTATTTATAAGTGAGTTATAAAGTTTAAAGTACTCAGAATGCTTAAAACTCTCAGAATATTCATGTCTCTTACCTTTGGCGTTAGTCCCGGCCGTTACGTTTCTACGCCAGGTAGGGGCAATTAAAATAACTCTTTGTGCTTTATCAACTAATCCATCATATCTCGGGAGACCAGTCAAAAGAAGCTGCCTTTGTTCATAATCATATTGCGGTTGAAGTAAATTTTCAATTTCGTATTTTGACGCGCAACAATACAGCTTAGTATTATCAAATAATCTATTTTGATATTCAGCAATTTCTTGAATACTTAAGCCGTGTTGCAGGCAAACTACTTTATACTTTAAGAGATCCCTAAAGTAATGCTCTAACATATTCGAAAAGCCTAAATATTGTTTAACATCAACTCGTGTTGCCAATATAACTTTTGCTAGCAAAGTTTTGAATCTTAACTTGTCTGTGTTGAAATACAGCAGATTAGATGAATACTCCTTCCTTAAACGGAGTGCATCTCCACAATCCTTGTTAATTACATAGAACGGGCTTACAATATTCTTCTTATTATCGAAGACGTACCGAAAAAAATACTCGCCATTATCACCACCTTTGAATAATTGATCAAAAGTAATCCAGGTATCTTTATCTTTACAAAACGGCCTGGCAATCCAGTAAAGCGTCCTTAACAAGATAGCATCAGCCGCAAAATAAATTCTTCCTAACAAACTCGGATTATTATTTGATTTGAAAATCTCAAATATGAAATCCCTATACAATCCAAGCTCATATGAGGCCACTTTAAGCGGCGTACAATTCTGAATACTTATTTCAGAGTTTTTTTCGTTATATCTGAAAAGTTTTCCAAATTTAATATAATACGAACCTGGAAATTTGTTTGTTAACCTAGACGCAGTTTTGATAAAGTTTAAGGGGAGTTTAATAGTTGTGTTCAGGTATTTTAGTCTAAAGAAAATAAAGTTTCTGATCTTGTCCTTTGGAATTACAAATTTATAGACCTTTCCTTCTTTATAAACTTCTCCGAAATATTTATCCTCAGAGTAGACTTTTATCTGTTTGCCTTCACATTTGAATCCATCAGTATGTGCGCTAATTCTTAGACCCGTGTCTTGAATACAATATCCATTAACAAGTTCTGCATCAAAGATAATGTTTTTTGAATCATTGTTAATCGCATAGACATTTAAAGAAAAATTAGTGCTTCTCTCAATAATTCTCTTTTTAAAGCCGAAGAACATATCCTTCGCGCCAGAAAGCACCTCAAAGCGAATTCCGTTATACTTCAAATGCAATAAGCTTACCAACATATATTTAGGTAGCAGCTTTTTTTCGCCAAGATTATAATAACAAATTACACTATCTGGTAACTTCTTAAGCACATATGCAACTGATTTCTTGAATTCACAATACTCAGAATCACTCAATATAGATTTATTTCTATTGTTTCTATTGCAGGCAAATCTTAATTGAATTAAGAATGATAAGTATTTTTTACAAAGTGTTCCGGTTCCCCCTTCTTCTACTAGCTTTTTATAGTTATTTATCTCTTCCACATACCACGACTTACAATATTGCTTTCTAAAGTTATAGAAGTCGTTACATGGGTAATCCGTAGTCTCTATCTCTACATCAAGAACCGAAAATCCTTTTGCCTTTTCAATTGCCTCAGCAACAAATATAGAATCAAAATCTAAGGTTAGCGAGGCTACATTTAACTGTTGCGCGAATTTAGTCTTGAAAATAAAACAATCAATGCTCGTATTTATTATATTATCATTAGGCTTCACAATTATTTTGTGATAATTTTCAAAATATTTTTTCCTCCCATTCCTATCAAATCGGTAGACCTTAAAGGCCATAATGCTAGGAAGACCATTTACAGTTAACTTCTCTAAAATTGCAGATAGTTCCTTGCTTACACCTTCGGCATAATAAGAAGAAGTAAATATTACAAATTCTGTGTTACAGCTTCCCAGTGCCGTTGCGAAACTTTGTTTTCCCCAATCGTTAATTTTATGAAAGACAACTCGTGCATCTGCTATTTTACTCGTGATCGCATCATAACTTCTATTGAATTCATCAACGTCTTGATCGTATGGTTTATAAATAAAGATTGTAAGCATTTTAAATTAATATCCTATAATATCTAACACTTCACTAGATTCGAAAAGGGCTCTTATAATGTAGTAATCTTCCGGAGTTGTAACTTTAATATTGCTCCTGGGGCACTCAACTAAATGAAGTTGCTCACCTTTAATATGCCGTATCATAGATGCTGAATCTGTATAATCTTTCTTGCCCATTCCATTCGCAATGCAATGGCATTCATAAAGAGTTTTGAACCTAAAGCATTGCGGAGCTTTTAATATGTAGCACTTTTCACGATCAAGAATATCTATATTTGTTTCACTCAACAGAGAAACAGTTTCCGTTGCTTTTGCGGCCGCAATAGCATTCCCGAATTTATTACATTCCTGTATGCAATCTTCAATGAGTGAGCTCGTTATAAAAGGACGAACTCCATCATGAATTAATACATTTTCTGTCTCTGGGAAAGTCCTTTTAAGTACCTTTAGCCCATTCCATATTGATTCCTGACCTGTCTCGCCTCCCTCAGTTACGGCGAAGACTTTCTTAAAATGGTAATCGCTTATGATTCCTTTCATTTTGTCAATGAAATTATCTTTGCAAACAATTACTATTTTATCAATTGAATTACATTGTTCGAAATTCGATATTGTATGAGCAATTATAGGCTTCCCATAAACCACCAGAAATTGCTTCGGCAAGCCCTTTGTTCTCATGCGCTTACCTACTCCGCCTGCAAAAATTACTACGTTATTCATTTATAAATCCACCATAACTTTAGTCGCCACCGCAATCTGATATATTATTTGCATTATGTCTTTGGCTACAAGGATCCCCTTGGTATCTATCTTAGGCAGAACCATAATTCGATCGCCGGGTTCTATTCCTAAGCTCTCGCATAGCCCTACCTCCCCATTTTGTTTAACCACCAGAATTTGTTCGTCATTCGCTCGCGAAGAAACACCACCCGCAGCAGCTAAATAATCATCGAGCGACATCCCCCTCTCAAAAGCCACTGTTTTCGGTAGCACAACCTCGCCAGTCACCATAACAACATTAGATTTTTGGGGTATGACAATCTCATCGCCGTCCTCTAACCACAAATCCGAGATCTGACCACGCCTAGAAATGACTACTACACCATCTGGTTCCAACTGAGAAGCACGTTTTACAAAATCCTGAATGAGTTCCGCCTCCTTCACACGCACCTGTGCTTCCTCAGGCGTCCTCGATGTCGACGTCAACGCTGTCTGCTCCAGGCGGCGCAACGAATCCTGAATCACGGCCTTCTGATCGCGAGCGACACTCTTCCGGCGCAAATAAACCGCGTCTGTCGCAGCCAACTCTGGCTCCACTTCAATTTGGCGCAACAAATCGCGAAGTTTCATCGTTTTTCTAATGGGATAACGTGAAGCACTAATAATGGCTCCGGTTACAGTCGCCATAATCGTTTCGCCCGGCTTGTCGGCTACAAATTCCACGATGTCGCTATCAGACAATGTAAACGTCTTGAATTCTTCAATCGAAAAATATCGATTGAAAGGTACCTGATCTCGAGAACCCACTACACTAACATGTGACACATTTCGTTCAGGCGAGGAAAGCTCAATAAGTCCGGATCCCTTAGCCATTGACGGTCTGGAAAACTCGTATATCGCCTGTTCACGCAAAAGACCATAAGCAGAAACGGAAATCCCCTTTTCCTTAACCAAGATCACGTCTCCGTTCTTAAGTCGAAGATTCGGAACCGTCCCTTCCAATGCAAAGCGATATAGATCAAGCTTTTCTACAACCTTCTTGTTGCGAATGACCTCGATATGGCGATAGCTCCCACGTGCAGCATCAATCCCTCCCGCCCGATCAATAAAAGACATTATCGAGTCAAGAGATCCGCCAGCATATCGGCCTGGGCTATTAACAAATCCTGTCACGTAAACCGCCACAGGCTGAGCACTCTGCAGATTCACATAAACCTGCACGTTATCGGTGAACACTCGGCCGATTGCCTGCTTCACAGTCGACAGAAGACTACTCTGTCTAAGCCCTGCAACATGAATGGGACCAACTTCCGGCAAAAAGAGATTACCCTGCTGATCCACAACCAAAACATCGTCATAACTACGAGCTCCCCAGACGCGCACAACAATACGATCGCCAGGAGCTAGGATGTAGTCAGACGACGTCATGTCAGAGAATGTACTAGCAAAACGTCCCTCAAACAGATTGGAAGCGAACGGACGCAATATGACAGATGTTGCATTCGTAAGAGCCCCCTGAGCCCAAGCCGGTGCCGCAACATTCGTGGTTGGAAGAGTCGTACGACGATAATCATCGAAAGGAAGGTTCCCGCTCAACTGTGTACCATTGGTACCTATCAATGTCGTGGTCGGCATGGCTGATACTGTCGCGGGCATCCCAAGACTTGAAGGAGCGGGATTTGAACTATGTCCGAGCGCAGACTCATAGATTGTTGTGTTTTCTACTGCAGCAGATCCCACGCTTGACATCAGCGGCGTTGAGAGAATTGCCGACATCACGGCGCTTTTCAATATATTGAACTGCATTATTGACTCTGATATTTAGAAACCGGCGTGTTCACGAATGGAAGCAATAATCAATCGTACCATTCCATACAAGAAAAAAAAGCTGAAGAACGCACAGAGGGTGAAGATCCATGTTATCGGATAACGAGATTCATCCGGCAACGTTGGTTGCTGAATCGGCACTACGTACTGAGTTTTGGCTAATGCCATTGCTCGTGCCTGTTCCAGTGCTGTCATAGCTGAAATAAGCTGCTTCTGTGCAAACTCACTTTCTATCATCAGGTTTTCATATTGAGAAACCCATGCATTCAAAGGCACCGCCATTTTCTCATTGCCGGCAATACGCGCTTTTTCAGCGTGAAGTTGGGCTTCTACAGCAGCCAAACGCTTTTCAAGGCTTCTAACCATTGGGGCATCAGACCGCATATAAGAGCGTGCCTCTTCCAATTGCGAATTGACTTTAGAGCGTTCTCCTTCCAGTTCAAAGACCAACGTCTGCAGGCCTGAAGCTGTTGCCTTAGGATCCAACTCACGATGCTCATCTCGGAAAGATTCCAAAGCCTTCTGCGCCTTGGTCACACGTTGTTGGGCAACCTTCACCTCATTCGAGGCAAGCTTTATCGAATCGTTACGAGAACGCTCATTCATCTCGTTGACAAGAGCTTCACTAGCCTTTAATGCAGCCTGTGCAATGCTCTGAGCCATTTTCGGGTCGTAAGCACGGACATTGAAAGTCACGATTCCACTGTCAACGTCAAGTTTCGGCTGAGAAACACGAGACCAAAAGACCTCCTTATCCCAAGCCGTCGGCTCTTTTGACAATCGAGAAATCATGTCATGAGAACTCGAGGAATAATGATCAACGACCTTAAGCTCATGATCCAAAGCATTGAAGAGATCCGAAGACTGAAGGTATGCCTCAACAATACGAGCATTTTGTACGGATGCAGAGGAAGTCTTGAAAATTTGTGACGCAATATCAATGCCGGCGCCTTGTTCAACGACATCCTTGACTGCAAACTGCGTTTCCGAAACATACATCGGGGAGGCTATCAGGGCGAAGTATCCGAAAGTCAGCAACGTAGGTACCGCAACAAAACTGCAGAATTCCTTCTCGAAAACGCTGCGACGATGCCACCAATTCTTAAGTTTGGAAAGTTTCCGATCACCAACTGCAGAAGGAGCGGCAGTCTCAAGCATTTGATTCGCTTCAGGGACAGAAGTCACCGTTGGCACATCTTTTTTATCATCGTTTTGCATTGCAAATATCCGTATATTCCTTAATAGCCTCGTTGACGTCAGGGTAATAAACCAGCTGACCGGCATTGAGCACTGCACCGCATACACAGTTCTGTTTGACGGCTGCCATACTGTGAGAAACGAAAATCAGAGTGGATGTAGCAGCCTTTTCCTTTAACGCTCGATCCGCCTTTTTCTTGAATGCAGCATCGCCAACTGAATAAGCTTCGTCAATTAGATAGAAATCGAATCCGATTGCCATGGACAACCCGAAAGCCAGCTTGCTTCGCATGCCGGAAGAATATGTATTGATCGGCATGTCCATGTAATCTCCGAGCTCTGCAAAATCCTCGACATAATCGGTAACCTTTCGAATATCAGCACCGTAAACACGAGATACGAAGCGCAAATTTTCACGACCGGTTAGAGAACCGTGAAAGCATCCACTAAACCCTATCGGCCAAGACACGCGAGATGTTCGAATAACGCGTCCGGAATCCGGCTGTTCAGCTCCGCCAATGATCCGGATCATCGTAGACTTACCGGCACCGTTTACGCCGAGAATCCCGATGCTTTTGCCCTCTTCAATTCTCAGATTGACATTGTCGAGCACCGTGTGCCATCCGGTTTTGACGCGATAACGCTTGCAGACATTTTGTAATTCGATCATTGATCCATCCTGCGACTGCGAACGTAGCGCTCCAAAAAACCACCCAAGGCACATGTCGTCAGCGCGCTAAGGCACAAATAGCTCAAGCTCACGCCGGGCACGACATAAGGCGCATGCATCGCTTCACGACAGAGCTCAACGGCATGCATGATCGGATTCCACAAGAGATATTCGGAGACGGATTGACTGAAAATGGAAATGGAAAAAAAGACGCCGGAAACAAAAAAGAGAATGCGCAAAATCATCGGCACAACTTTATCGAGTGCCGGGATAAAAACCGCCAGAGAGGAAAGCACTAAGCCGAACCCCAGAGACAACAGCGGAATAAAAACCAGCAATGTCAGGAGCAAAGCCATATTTCCCAACATAAACGGCTCGCCAAGAAAAAGCGTCCCCGCTCCGATGATCAATGCCGTCACCAATACCTGCGTAGCCGTCGTAACGAGTGTTCTCGCAATCATGACATCCAACTCGGTGACCTGAGGAAATGTCAGTAAACCCCGGTTGCCGCTAACTGCCGTCATGCATCGACTGATCGTATTGGAAAAAATATTCCAAATCCCAAAACCAATCGATAAAAACATAGCCATTCCCATGCCATGAGGAGCCTGACTAGCTCCCATGAAATGACGCACGCACCAGAAAACAGCAATACCAAAAATACTCTGAATCAACACCCAGAGATAACCAAGCTTGCTGTTGCCGTTGATCGTGTGAATTTCACGCAACATGAGCGCGGCAATCACACGGGCTTCAACAATCGCACCGCGCTTCAGATCAGTCCAAAACGTAGGAGCCTTAATGCACGAGCTCGACATAGCGCCACTGCTGATCCTTGCCGCGGCAAACCGCCACGTGCTTTCGATCGTTTTCAGTCGTTACGGTAAAGCGATAACACGTTTCACCCAGACCATTCACATATTCACGATCCTTGGAAATTTGAGCCGGACCAAAGGGCGTGACATTGTTCACCTCCACGCTTCCCATCGGCTGATCGACAAGTGTTTGTGCGAAGCTCTGAAATTCAGGAGCTTGTTGTTTGTCGACAACAACTTGGGGCGCGGCCACTTCATGCTGCAATCCGCGGGGAGCCTGACAGCCTCCCAACATGACTGCTGTTGCTGCAGTCAACAGTAAAATCGATTTCGTCTTCATTTATGGCTTTTCCTTTAGAGACGCATTTCGTTCTATGCGCGAGCAAATTTTCCGCGTACAACCTTAGCAAGGCGACAGATCATAATCCACAGTCCGACTTCGGGCTGCTCATGGCGCAAGATGCGATAACATACGTCTTCCGGGCAACAAACTGCGGCTGTTGCCCAGTCCCAATATTTCGGATAGAGTATTATAACGCACGAAACAAACTCCCTGAGGGTTAACGCAGTATCCACTCTTTTTTCAGCGGCGAAATCCGTTGTCAAACCCCATCCAGCATAGAAAGGCATACCGTAAGTCACAACTTTTTTGTTGCGCAATAGTGCCTCAAATCCCGACAAACTGGTCAAGGTATGCACCTCATCCACATAAGGCCAGAAATCGTTCAAACTGCCGGACATCACAATCAAGTCAGTACAAGTTTTGACGGTTTTTTCCGATATCGTGCCTTCACGATTGCCCGTCACAACATCAGGATGAGGTTTAAAAATGATGAATGCCGACGGATTGGCTCTGCGAACGGCTTGAAGCAGCTTTTCGTTCGACTGAATCATCCCCCCGCCGCGCCTCACCGACGCATCACCGTCCACCTGTCCCGGTACCAGCACAATGGTGCGATCCCTCGGTAAAGCTTGTAGCTGCTCGACAACTGCAGGATCAGACGGCGTGTTGTATTTGCTCAAGCCATTTTCCACAATTAGCTGAATCAGCTTGTCGCTTCGTTCAAGCAGACGAGGTAGATCCGGATGCTTTTGAATGTTTTGAAGGATATGGGTGAGTCTGGAAGGCCGTGCCGGATCGAAATAGATCCCGCAATCATCCATCACCAGCGAGAAGGGATAGTGATAGTCGACTCCGAGCCCTACGGAGCGCAGGAAGCCGTCTTCCATTCGAATGAGCGGCACATGACGCCGACGGCAGCGAGCGACCACGGCATCGGTTGCCTTGCCTGCCCAAATAAGCACAGTCTTACCTTCCTGAGCAGCCAGGTCAATACCGTACTCGACTTCACCTTCAAATTGAATGGTCCCGCCCGTAGACGATGCAAAAGCCTTCACATGCGGCCACTTCCAGCGTCGGAATCCGACGGCAATGTAATCGCGGCGATTTTCTTCATTGGCCTGTCGGC
>UMLJ01059254.1_pt1 | contig 15168 bp, 8 predicted proteins | sample 1966521 | NCBI WGS metagenome assembly UMLJ01 (sample SAMEA4836199, study PRJEB28245) | human gut metagenome | biome: gut microbiome; material: fecal sample | place: Denmark | collected 2008
GCAAGGTTCAGGGTTCAGGGGTGTGGTGGCGGCTTCGCCGCGAATATATATGGGGCGATGCCCGAAGGTGGCATTTCAGTCACCAGTCACCAGTCACTAGTCACTCATCCCTGCTTTCCACCTTGAACTTATCCATCTGAATCTGGAACCATCAATGTTCGCAATGAATGACCTTCACATCGTGAATGCCATCGATGTTCATAAGGGCAGGGAGGATCGCAGTCGGGATATCTTTATCGACGGCGACGGCCATCACATTCGTGCCCTTGTCTGCGGAAGCGCCGACCTGCATGCCGTTGATATTGATGCCTGCACTGCCGAGGACGGAAGCGACCTGACCGATCATGCCCGGCTTGTCTTCATGCGGAGCGATGATGATGCAGCCCTTCGGTTCGAAGTCTACGCGGAAATGGTCGAGGGAGACGATCTTGGCATCCTTGCGGTCAAAGAGGGAGCCTGTGATGCGGTGTGTACCCTTGTCGGTGTCAATGGTGAGGGAAATGGTATTCGTATAGTAATGACCTTTTTTCGCTTTCACTTCACGGACATCGATGTGGCGTTCCTCTGCGATGCCGCGGGCGTTGACGAAGTTGACGGTCTGCTGGAGGACCGGTGAGAGGAGGCCCTTCAGGACAGCCGTGGTGAGCGGTGCGGTCTCGGTATCTGTGAGTTCACCGGTGTATTCGATATTGACGGTGGAAATGCGGCCGCCTGCGAGATCGATAGCGATGTTGCCCATGCGTTCGCAGAGGTTGAAGTACGGCTGGATGACATGCAGGGTAGCTTTTGTGATCGGGGAAGCATTGACTGCGGTAGCGACCGGTTCACCGTGGAGCGCTTGCGCGACGCCGATAGCGACGTCAGTGGCGACGCCGGCCTGCGCTTCCTTCGTGGACGCACCGAGATGCGGGGTGAGTGCGACATTCGTCATGCCAAGGAATGGATTTTCTTCCGGCTTCAGTGGTTCATTCGGCCATACGTCGATGCCGGCTCCGGCCACTTTGCCGGATTTCAGTGCATCGGCGAGCGCTTTGATATCGACGACGGCGCCGCGGGACGCATTGACAAGGCGGACACCGTCTTTCATTTTAGCGAGTTCTTTTTCTCCGATCATGCCGCGCGTCTCATCCGTGAGCGGGGTATGCAGGGTGATGTAGTCGGACTCTTTGAGAAGGGTGTCCAGATCGACAAGCTCGACGCCGAGCTGTTTGCCGCGCTCTAAGGTGATATAGGGATCGTAGCCGATGGTTTTCATATTGAATGCCTGCAGGCGTTTGGCCACATTTGAGCCGACGCGGCCGACACCGATGATGCCGACAGTCTTATTCAGGAGCTGGATGCCGGTGAAGCTCTTTCTGTCCCAGCGGCCTTCCATGATGGACTGGTGCGCCTGTGGGATATGACGGGTCATCGAGAGCATGAGGGCGATGGTGTGCTCGCAGGCTGCGATCGTATTCGATTCCGGCGTATTCACGACGGTGATGCCCTTCTTGGTGGCTTCGGCGATATCGATGCCGTCGATGCCGACACCGGCGCGGCCGATGACCTTCAGATTCTTGGCTGCATCGATGACGGCCTTGGTGACCTTCGTCTGGCTTCTTGTGATGATGGCATCATAGTCTCCGATCACCTGGCACAGCTCTTCTTCCTTCATATTCGGCTGAATGTCGACGATAAATTCTTTTTCCAGGATCTCTTTCGCTTCTTTGGCAACGTCTGCTGTGATGAAAATTCTAAACATAGTTTTTGCTCCTTATATGATTAAATGCAGCGGTATGATGCTTGGGGTTCAGGAAAATTAGGAATGAGGAATGAGGAATGGCGGTGCGGCGCCAGATCCTTCGACTCAGTTCTCACTGTTCCGCCTTTACATTATCGAACATCCGACATTTCACTCCGCTCAGGATGACGAAATGCGCCGCGGAGTATAAATAGGGCGATGCCCGAAAATAGTATTCCAGTCACTCGTCACTAGTCACTCCCTAATCCCTAATCCCTAGTCGCTTTTATCCATTCACTCTCATATATTCTTTCATAAAGTCAGATAGAGCCTCTGCCGCTTCCGGTGTGACGGCATTGTAGAGAGAGACGCGGAGGCCGCCGACCAGTCGATGGCCTTTGACACCGATGAAATCATTGGCTTTTGCCTTGGCTACGAAGTCGGCCTCCATCTCGGCATTCGCCAGATTGAAGGTCACATTCATGCGGCTTCTGGCTTCTTTTTCGGCATGACCTTTGTAGAAGCCATCGCTCGTATCGATCACATCATAGATGAGCCGGGCCTTGACCTTGTTTCTTTCTTCGATGGCAGGAAGGCCGCCCATATTTTTGATCCAGTGGAGCATGCGGTTCAGCGAGTAGATGCAGAAGACCGGCGGTGTATTGAAGGTCGAGTCCTTCTTGACGAAGGTCTGATACTGAAGAAATTCCGGTATATCCGTTCGTGCTGTGGCGAGGAGAGATCTCTTCAGGATCGCGAGCGCCACGCCTGCCGCGCCAAGATTCTTCTGGATGCCCGCCCAGATCATGTCAAACTGGCCAAAATCGATGTCGCGGGAGAGAATATCTGACGACATGTCGCAGATAAGAGGTACATTGACCTTCGGGAATTTCCAGTACTCTGTGCCGTAGATCGTATTGTTGGCGCAGAGGTACAGATAGTCCGTCCCCGGCTTCACCTCATAGGTGTCGGGGATGTAGGAGTAATTTCTGTCCGCTGCGGAATTGGCATCATAGGCTTCTCCGAAAAAGGCGGCAGAATTTCTTGCTTTGTGCGCCCACACTCCGGTGTCGGCATAGGCGGCGCGGGTATGAAGGAAATTATACGCCGTCATCAGGAACTGCATCGTGCCGCCGCCTTGGATGAATACGATCTCGTAGTCATCATCGAGGTGCATCAGCTCGCGGAGAAGAGCCTTTGTCTCATCCAGCATGTCCTGAAATTCCTTCGAACGATGACTGATCTCTGTGATGCCCATGCCCGTTCCTTTGAAATCGGTGAGGTCATTTTTCATCGCCTCCAAAACTTCCAAAGGCATGGGGGAGGGACCGGCGTTAAAGTTGTAGACTCGTTTCATGGCAAACTCCTTAAAAAACACAAAAAGAGAAGACGTCCCATGGGACGAGCTTCTCTTTTCTCGCGGTACCACCCAATTTAACCGGTGCATCAGTCAGTATACGGATAATAAAAAACGCCCTCCATCCTCAAAGGGACGAGAGCACCCGCGATACCACCCAAATTGCCTTCCGGCCATCTTTAGTCTCCTGTAACGGGCAGATCCCGAAAGATTCTTCATCTTTATCTCCGAAGTGGAAAGTCCTTGTCCCATTGGCAGCTCACACCGACCGCTGTCTCTCTGAAAAAGATTCAAGCACCCTTCTTCATCATCGCTTGTTTCGTATGATTGGATTATAGAACGAGGCGGGGAAGTTGTCAAGAGGGAATATGGGATTCAACGTTATTCCCTGGGGCGGCTCGCCCCTTGATTACGTTTGAAAGCCTCGATGGAATGAGAAATGAGAAATGGTGGTGCGGCGCATAAAAATATGGAAGCGCCGCGAAGTATAAATAATGGCGATACCCGCTTGAGACGTTAGACTAAGAGACTTTAGATGTCGGACGTCAGAAGTCAGCAGTTCGAAGTCTGACGTCTAATCCCTAATCCCTAATCTCCGCCCTCCTATCGAATGAATGCATGATGTCCATACTGACTCATGCCTACTTGATATTCGCTATATCATCCTAGAACGCTATAATGGAAGAAAAGAGCTTGGAGACATCGCCCGTTTTTATAGGGCGGCGAAGCCGCTGCCTTCATTTCTCATGTATAAGGAGCCAAACCATGGATTTCAGTATCAAATACTTCAAAGACTACATTTCCTTTCATGTAGATGACAGCCATCCGGTGAAAGAACTTCTTCCTCATCCTTGCGAAGAGGCAGATATCGAAGAAGAGGAAATCCGCCGGGCACTTGCTCATCCGATTTCCTCGGCGCGCCTCTCTGAGATCGTGAAGGCAGGGGAAAAGGTCGTTATCATCACGAGCGACGTTACGCGCCCCGTGCCTTCCTGGCTTCTGATCCCCTGTGTCCTGCAAGAGCTGGAAGCTGCGGGCGTCCGCGAGGAAGATATCACCGTCGTCTTTGCCCTAGGTTCCCATCGCCATCTGACAGAAGAGGAGCGAGAGCGCCTTGCCGGTGAATGCGCGTATCACAAAGTGAAATGCATCGACAGCGATCCGGAAGACTGCGTGCATCTTGGCACCTGCAGGAATGGGACCTCCGTCGATATCTTTCGCACGGTTGCCGAAGCCGACCGCCGCATCCTTCTCGGCAATGTCGAGTACCACTACTTCGCCGGTTATTCCGGCGGCATGAAAGCCATCATGCCGGGCTGCGCTTCGCTTGCCTCGATCCAGTCGAATCACAGAAATATGATCCGCCCCGGTGCGTATGCGGGGCATCTCGATGGAAATCCTGTGCGCGAGGACATCGAAGAAACGGCAGCGTACTGCCCTGCCGATTTCATCGTGAATGTAGTCTTGGATGATCATAAGAAGATCGCCTATGCCGCAGCCGGAGATCCCGTCGCAGCGCATCGTGACGCCTGCCGTTTCCTGGATGGCCTCTACAGAGTGGATATCAAGAAACCGGCTGACGTTGTCATCGTTTCTACTGGCGGCTATCCGAAGGATATCAATCTCTATCAGGCGCAGAAATCCATCGATAACGCGAAGCACGCTGTGAAAGAGGGCGGTATCATGATCGTTGCCGCATCCTGCCACGAAGGCTACGGCAGCGCGCCCTTCACCCGCTGGATCGAGAGCTATCCGACACCGGAAGAACGCATCGCGGCCATTCACGAGCACTTCGAGCTCGGTGGTCACAAATCGGCGGCGCTCGGCCTTGTGCAGCAGAAATGTATCATCTATCTCGTGACCGATATGGATGATGCCCTTGTCAGGAAAGCGAATATGGTGCCTTTCCATGAACTCCAGCAGGCTGTCGACCAGGCGCTGGAAAAGAGGGGAGAGAAGGCGAGTGTTTACGTCATTCCTGTCGGTGGATCGACACTGCCGATGATTCAGTGAATGGGAAATAGAAGCGCGGTGCATCACAAAAGAGAGGTTCTGCGGGTTTTAGACCAATAAAAAACGATCCATGGAGTCGTGCCATGGATCGTTTTTTTATTGGTGGAGCATAGGGGGATCGAACCCCTGACCTCAAGATTGCGAACCTTGCGCTCTCCCAGCTGAGCTAATGCCCCATGTGTTTACGTATTATACCCCTTTGGGGGGTGAGATGCAATAGATTTTTTTAGGGCAGGGGGAATGACAAATGAGGGAAAAGGGAAATGGCAATAAAAAATCCCACGGCGCGGAGCACGTGGAATTTTTTCATTATGGTGGACATATTTTACACACACACGAACTAAATAGCCTTATTTTTTATGAAAGATACTTCTGTATCCGTATTGCTGTATGATGATAGCCCGCCGAGCACATGCTCGACGGGCTTTTCTTTTTAGCCTTCTGGGAAAAGCCGATTGGTTAGAAACAAATTTATGATATATGTTGGCACAAGATATCAGTTGTTTTCGTCCCAGAAGGCTGTTAGATTGTCTGCGGCTTTGCTGAAAGCAGCCGCTGGTGGGGACTACAGGATTTGAACCTGTGCCTGGACGGTTATGAGCCGTCTGCTCTACCTAATTGAGCTAAATCCCCGCGATTGTTGGAACGGGTGGCCAGCCCTCCCCACTGGGTCCTAACTGGATTCGAACCAGTGGAGCAGTAGCAAAAATGTATAATACGTAACCTATTTTCAAAATTTCAAAAACAGAGACGCGCGGCGGGGATGCCGACCATTAGCGCGTCCCCCGGCTCGGTAGTACCTTGCCGCCTGGACGGAGGCGGGGCATGGCGGGCACATGCGGGGCGTGTCCCCCGAAACCGGAAGACAACGGACGCCGCACCCGTCCAGCAGACGGACGCGGGGCATGACGGGGCACATGCGGGGCATGCACCCGAATACTTTTTTGTTTCGTCCGCAGCGTGGGGGCTGGGGTGTGATCCAGCATGTCCAGGGCGTCCCCTTCCGGTGCGTCAAGCTGGAAGGGGATGACAACAAAAAAGGGGGCGCACATGCGGCCCCTTTTTAATTTACTATTTATTGTCAATCTTCCTTTATCCATTCTACTTTGTACCCCAGCGCTTCCATGATTTTAAGCACTTCAAGATATTTTAAGGATCCATTCTTTATGCGCTTGTTAAAAGTTGATTGCGTGATCCCTATTATTTCCGCCGCCTGTCCTTCCGTTACTCCTCCGGCCTCAATGAATTTTGTTTTTAAAAATACGTATAATTCCTTTTCTGTCATATCTATCACCTCATGATGATTATATCATACAATAACGAAAAAAGTCAAATAATGAATAAAATATTCTTGATAAGAATATGGTTATCGTGTATAGTATAGTCATAAGATGAATAATAAAGTTATGAAAAGAAATGAAGAAAGAAAATGAAAGAGGCAATGAAAGAGGCAATGAAGGAAGATATTAAGGATTTCGCAAAGGTTTATGCTCCAATTATTGCAATTATGCTTATGTTCGCTGGCTTGGCTGCAATAGACGGACACGCAAACGGGGCCGCTGCGTGCGCAGGCATTGCGACGATTGCCGCCGCAATGTATGCCGTCACAATCGTCTTGGTGGGCGATAACAGGATCGAACTGGTTCCGCAGCGAACACATTTTGAAGGAGCGAAGCAACGCGCAAAATGTAGTGAGTCGCGGATGCAGGAGGTTATATGACTGTAGAGAAAAAAGAAAAAAGCACCACGGAGCGGATCACGTGATGCTTTCTTTTGGTGGGCGATAACAGGATCGAACTGCTGACATTCTGCTTGTAAGGCAGACGCTCTCCCAGCTGAGCTAATCGCCCATGGTGACCTGTGGGGGATTCGAACCCCCGAACCCGCCGTGAAAGGGCGGTGTCTTAACCGCTTGACGAACAGGCCACTGGCTCCTGAAGCAGGGTTCGAACCTGCGACATCGTGATTAACAGTCACGCGCTCTACCGGCTGAGCTATTCAGGAATCTGTACGTGAGTACGTGCATTATAATATCAAATCTCGCAGTGCTTTGCAAGGGGGAATTTGATTAGAAAAAGATGAATGGGGTTTAGGGCTCAAGGTTCGGGGTTAGCTCATCGGGCGAGTTGCTCTTTGATTTCATTGGGAAAGAGGTTCAGCAGGTTCTATAGGTTCTGAGGGTAGGGCGGGGAAGGTGCGGCGCATTTCGTCATCCTGAGCGGAGAAATCCCAGTCACCAGCCACCAGTCACTCCTAATCCCTAGCTACCAGTCACAAGTCACTAGTCACTTTGCACCCCCTAATCCCTAATCTCTAGCCACTAGCCACTTCTCAGTAAAAATGGCAATAAAAAATCCCACGGCGCGGAGCACGTGGAACTTTTCATTATGGTGGGCGATGACAGGATCGAACTGGTTCCGCAGCGAACATCATTTGAAGGAGCAAAGCGACGCGCAAATGATCGTGAGTCGCGGATGCAGGAGGTTATATGACCGCAGAGAACAAAGAAAAAAGGCAAGAAAAAAGACTCCATGGAGCGGATCACATGAGGTCTTCATTATGGTGGGCGATAACAGGATCGAACTGGTTCCGCAGCGAACACATTTTGAAGGAGCGAAGCGACGCACAAAATGTAGTGAGTCGCGGATGCAGGAGGTTATATGACCGTAGAGAAAAAAGGAAAAGTCAAGAAAAAAGACCCCATGGAGCAGATCACATGAGGTCTTCTTTTTGGTGGGCGAAAACAGGATCGAACTGGTTCCGCAGCGAACATCATTTGAAGGAGCAAAGCGACGCGCAAATGATCGTGAGTCGCGGATGCAGGAGGTTATATGAGCAGAGAAAAAAGGGAAAAGGCAAGAAAAAAGACCGCATGGAGCGGATCACATGAGGCCTTCTTTTTGGTGGGCGATGACAGGATCGAACTGCCGACATTCTGCTTGTAAGGCAGACGCTCTCCCAGCTGAGCTAATCGCCCATAAATCATTGACGCAGACTATTATGCCATAGTCTCGCGTAAGATGCAAGAAGAAAATGAGTTCGGGGGATGAGGGGGTGCAGCGCATAAAAACAGGGGAGCGCCGCGGAGTATAGATGGTGGCGATGCCCGAAAGTAGTATTCAAGTCACAAGTCACTAGTCACTTGAGACTCCTAATCCCTAATCCCTAGCCACTAGTCACTAGTCACTAGTCACTAGTCACTCTTTATCCCGGAAGACCCACGCGAAAGGGGCCGCTGACTCTTTGAGTCAGCGGCCCCTTTGTTTACGCTTTCGTATTACGCAGCGTGAGGATTATTTTTCTTCTTTGGCTTTGCGATCTGCGATCTCCTGGTCATAGGATTTCTGGATGCGGACGTAGTTTTCACGGCGCTGTTTAGCATCGCGTTCGGTCTTTTCGAAGAGTTCTTCCGCTTTGTCTGGGAAGAGCTTTGCCAGAGATGCGAAACGGACTTCGCCCATGAGGTAGTCGCGGAAGTTGCCTTTCGGTTCGCGGCTGTCGAGGTGGAATGGATTCTTGCCCTGTTCCAGAAGCTCTGGGTTGTAGCGCCAGTTGCACCAGTAGCCACATTCGACGGCGCGTTTCTCTTCTTCGGAGGATTTGCCCATGCCGGCTTTGAGGCCGTGGTTGATGCATGGAGCATAGGCGATGATGAGGGACGGTCCCGGATAAGCTTCTGCTTCGCTGATGGCTTTGAAGGCCTGATTCATATCAGCGCCGAGAGCGATCTGTGCGACGTAGATGTAGCCGTAGGAGACGGCGATCATGCCGAGGTCTTTCTTCTTGGTCTTCTTGCCGGAGGCTGCGAATTTGGCGATGGCAGCAGCCGGAGTGGACTTGGAGGACTGTCCGCCGGTATTGGAGTAGACTTCGGTATCGAGGACGAGGACATTCACATCTTCGCCGGAAGCGAGGACCTGATCGAGGCCGCCGAAGCCGATGTCGTATGCCCAGCCGTCGCCGCCGAAGATCCACTGGGATTTCTTGACGAAGTGATCCTTGAGATCCAGCAGTTCTTTGTATTCCGGATGCGCGGAAACTGCAGCGGTGAGGGCCGCATCGAGCTTGTCGGCGCGGTCTCTCGTGCCTTCGCCGAGGTCTTTCTTGGCGAGCCATTCTTCCATGGCGGTCTTGACATCGCCTTCCGCTGCCGGGAGGAGAGCTTCGAGCTTTTCGGTCAGGCGGCTTCTGAGCTTCGCTTCACCGAGGTGCATGCCGAGGCCATATTCTGCATTGTCTTCGAAGAGGGAGTTCGCCCAGGCCGGTCCCTGTCCTTTGCTGTTCTTGGTATATGGCATGGACGGGGAGCTTGCGCCGTAGATGGAGGAGCAGCCGGTCGCATTGGAGATCATCATGCGGTCGCCGAAGAGACGGGTGACCATATTGATGTACGGGGTCTCGCCGCAGCCTGCGCAGGCACCGGAGAATTCGAAGTAGGTCGGTTCGAACATGGCGCTTCTGAGGTTCTTTTTGCCGAGCGGATTGTCTCTGGCCGGGAGGCTCTTTGCATAGTCCCAAAGGTTCTGCTTGGGAAGTTCTGTCTCTGCCGGCTGCATGACGAGGGCTTTCTTCGGAGCCGGGCAGGTATTCGCGCAGATGCCGCAGCCGTAGCAGTCTTCCGGATCGACGACAATGCGGTACTTGAGTCCTTTGACCGGGCCTCTGAAGTCTTTGACGATGAAGCCTTCCGGCGCATTTGCTGCTTCGTCTTCGGTGACGAGGAATGGACGAATGGCAGCATGCGGGCAGACGACGCCGCACTGGTTACAGCCGATACAGTTTTCCGGGATCCATTCCGGGATCATGATGGCTGCCGATGGACGTTCGTACTGGGAGGTGCCGGACGGGAAGGTGCCGTCTTCGATGCCTTTCCAGGTGGAAACCGGGAGGTCGTCGCCTTCCTGACGGTTCATGACGTCGCAGACGTTCTTGACGAAGTCCGGACGGTTGACCTTGGCGATGGAGCCGCCGGTGGTCGCATGTTCCCATTCGGCCGGTACTTCGACTTCGACGATGCCTTCCATCCCGGCGTCGACGGCTTTGTTGTTCATGTCGACGACGTTCTGGCCTTTTTTGCCGTAGGATTTTTCATTGGAGTCTTTCAGGTACTTCACGGCATCTGCATCAGGAATGATGTGGGTGAGGTGGAAGAAGGCAGACTGCATGATCATATTGATGCGGCCGCCGAGACCGATGTTCTTTGCGATCTCAAAGGCATCGATGATGTAGAATTTTGCCTTGAGGGCAGCGAGCTTCCGTTTCATGGCTGCCGGCAGGACGCGGTCAAGATCTTCTTTTCTCCATGGGGAGTTCAGAAGGAAGATGCCGCCCGGCTTGAAGCCGCGGAGAAGGTCGTATTTATAGATGTAGGACGGACGGTGGCAGGCGATGTAGTCAGCTTTGCGGATGAGGTAAGGCTTTCTGATCGGATCGGGGCCGAAGCGCAGATGGGAGATGGTGACGCCGCCGGATTTCTTGGAGTCATAAGCGAAGTAGCCCTGCGCATAGAGGTCGGTGTGGTCGCCGATGATCTTGATGGCGCTCTTGTTCGCACCGACGGTGCCGTCAGAGCCGAAGCCCCAGAATTTGCAGGAGACGAGCTTGGACGGGATTTCCGGTACCGGGAGCGGAGCGAGGGAGAGGTTCGTCACGTCGTCTTTGATGGAGAGCGTGAAGTTGTGGCGCGGGGTCTCTTCCTTCAGGTGTTCATAGACAGCCATGATGTCTTCCGGAATGACGTCCTTCGAGCCTAAGCCGTAGCGGCCGCCGCAGACTTTGATGGCGCGGCCGGAAGAGGCGATCGCAGATACGACATCCAGGTAGAGCGGTTCGCCGATGGCGCCCGGTTCACGGGTGCGGTCGAGGACGGCGATCTTCTTGACGGTCGATGGGATCTGGTCAAGGAAGTGCTTGACAGAGAATGGGCGGTAGAGGTGTACATTCAGCACGCCGACTTTTTCGCCGTGGGCATTGAGCGCATCGGTGACGTCCTTGCAGATGTCGGTGACAGAGCCGATCGCGATGATGATGCGGTCAGCATCGGCTGCGCCGTAGTAGTCGAAGAGATGGTAGCTTCTGCCGGTGATCTTGGAGATCTCATCCATGTAGCCCTGAACGATGTCCGGGAGGGCATTGTAGAAGGGGTTCGCTGCTTCGCAGTGCTGGAAGTAAACGTCCGGGTTTTCTGCGGTGCCGCGGATGACCGGATGATCCGGATTGAGAGCGCGGGCTCTGAAGTCGGCAAGGGCTTTCTGGTCGATGAGCGGAGCGAGCTCTTCATAGTCCAGGACCTCGACCTTCTGGATCTCATGGCTCGTGCGGAAGCCGTCGAAGAAATTGATGAAAGGTACGCGGCCTTTGATGGCAGCAAGATGGGCAACGCCTGCGAGGTCCATGATCTCCTGGGCATTCGCTTCTGCCAGCATCGCGCAGCCCGTCGCACGTGCGCTCATGACGTCCTGATGGTCACCGAAGATGGAGAGTGCGTGGTTTGCAAGAGCTCTCGCTGCGATGTGGAAAACGCCCGGGAGCAGTTCGCCTGCGACTTTGTACATGTTCGGTACCATGAGCAGCATGCCCTGAGATGCCGTATAGGTGGTAGTCAGCGCACCGCTCTGCAAAGAGCCGTGGAATGCGCCGGCTGCGCCGCCTTCTGCCTGCATTTCGACGACGTGTACGGTGTCGCCGAAAATGTTCTTCTTGCCGTGAGCGGCCCATTCATCCACTTCTTCCGCCATCGGCGAGGAAGGGGTGATCGGATAAATAGCAGCTACTTCTGTGAATGCGTAGGAAATATACGCAGCCGCTGTGTTGCCATCCATTGTTTTTACATTTCTCACAGATCAACACTCCTTTGTATGGGAAATCTGTTCAAGGGGAGCAGAGGAGATGAAGGATGAGGAAGGCGATGCGGCGCCCCGGATCGATCCTGGGAGAACGCAGCGCAGGGAAAGGGAGGTGCTTTTCCGATCCCGGATTCCTGCTCACCAGTCACCTGGCTTTTATACCTTTGCCTTTACTCTTCCCTTGCAAGATACCTGAAAATTAGGTACAATGGTTTTATGATAATTTTGCATAGATGGATTCACTTTATTCTATACTAAGTCATAGACCATGGACATTTCCAGGGCATCCGAATAGATACATTTCTATTATAGAATAAAGATATGGATTTCACAAGAAAATGAGAAGGAGAAAGAGATCAAGAGCAGCTGATGAGCGGTACTGCTGTTTTTTATGCTGAGCCCCTTGCCCCATGGAACCGGCGGAGCTTCTCCGGCATCTGAAGCAGCCAGTCCCACGGCCCCATCCAGAAGCATGCACCCTCTTATCTTTCTTTTTACTCTTTCATGGAGGATCACAATGGATTATCGTCATCTGAAATATTTCATGGAAGTCGCTGAACAGAAGAGCTTCTCGAAAGCAGCGCGCAATCTTCATATTTCCCAGTCCGCCATCAGCCGCATGATCAAGTCGCTGGAGGATGAGCTGGGGGTCGTGCTTTTCATCCGCAACGCAAAGACGGTAGAGATCACAGCGCCGGGGACCATTTTCCTGAACTATGCGAAGCGGTGTCTTTTTATTTTTGAACATTTGAAGTCGGATTTTGAAAATGAATTCAACCTGAAGCAGGATACCATCGAGATCGGGCTGCCGCCGATCACCGATGCGCATGTCTTTGCAAAGCTTCTTGGCGAATTCAAGAAGAACTATCCGCAGATCGCCATCAAGCTCTATGAGCACGGTTCGAAGGTCATCGAGACCTCTGTCCAGGAGGGGGTCATCGACGTCGGCATCATCTGCACCATTCCGAATAACGAATTCGAGTCCTTCTTCCTTTCGGAGGATGAGATGTGCGTCGTCATGCCGAAGGGCTATCCGCTCGAAGAGCACCCTGTCGTCCCGATGAAGCTGCTCGCAGACTATCCGCTCGTGCTGTACCGCGATGATTTCAATATGCATGATGACATCATGTCGAACTGTAAAAAGATCGGCTTCACGCCGAAGATCGTATTCGAGACGAGCCAGCGTGAGCTGATGCTGCAGACGGTCGCGAGCGGCCTTGGCGTCGCGATCCTGCCGTCGCGCCTGTGCCCGGCAAACAGCGAGGAAAGCAAGGTCGTCACCCGTGTGATGACAGAGCCGCGCATGACGCATCACCTCTATGCCATCTGGAAGAAGGGCCGCTACCTCTCCCGCGCTGCCCGGCTCTGGATCGAATTCACCAAAGACCATCTGACGCTTTTGAATGACCCGCGTAAGATCGATGATATGATGAGGAAATAGGATTTCCATGGAACAGTGGAAAAGGAAAATACAGTGGAGAGAGCGCAAATATCTCTACCTTATCATGGCCATGCTGCTCGGCATGGTCATTTATCAGCAGTTTTTGATCACCGACCTGCAGGAACGGATGATGAATATCGAGGCGTCCTGCTATGATGACCAGCTGAATGACATCCGCTATGAAGCGGAGGAAGCGCTTCGTCAGAATGAAGAGCAGGGAAAGGATATCTATTTTCTGCAGAAGCACAGTGCGGATCACCGCTTCCGCCTGCTGGAAGTGGAATGGGAGAAGTGAGTGGCGGGAGATGAGAGACGGGGAGACGGTAGACGTTAGACATCAGATGTCAGATATCTGTAGTCTAAAGTCTCCAAGACTCCAAGTCTCAAGTGGGCACTGCCAAGATGTATACTCCGTGACACTTTTGATTTTGTACGCTGCGCCTTCCATTTTTACTATTAGGGAAACGCTGATTAAATCGCAGAGTCAAATTCTACAAGAATTTTTATACATAGCTTCGTCATAGCCTTCCTTAAATAGCTCGCTATTCGCGTCAGGTTATTCCTCGCTATGCATAAAAATTCAAGAGTAAAATCTGACAACGATTGAATCAGTGTTTCCCTAGCGAGAATTGAAGGTGCAGCGCCAGTTCATATATTGTAAGATCAACATAAAGGTGACTTCTATGGCACAGGATCGGTTTATGGCTTTGGATGCGCTTGCCTTGATGAGACACAGCAATGCTTCATGGAAGCTTCTCGCTTCTGATGATGCAGCTTTCTGCTGTGCCTTTTTTTATCAGGAATTTTTGGCGGGCAATGTGAGAAATCTGCCGGAAGCACGTCTTTTGATGGATATGCGTCCATTTCTGAAAGAGAAGCATGCCCTGGCGAAGGAGCCGCAGCCGGAGGAGGAAGCGCTCGAGGGGGAAGCGAAGCTGTACCTGCGCCGGTGGTCGGATGAGGAGCACCGCTGGCTTCGCCGTTTCTATCGAAACCACATGACATACTATGACCTCACGACTTCAGGGCAGAAGGCCGTAGAGTGGCTGGAAAATCTGCGCAGTCGGAGCTTCATCGGGACGGAGTCGCGCCTCCACACGTTCTTCAATATTTTGCACGAGATCGAGCATAAGGCGAATCCGGATAAGAAGGCGCGCTTGGACTACCTTAGAAAGCAGCGGGCGGAGATCGATGAGAAGATCCGTCGGCTCCGCGAAGGCGGGGAAGTCGAAGTCTTAGATGAAGTGCAGATCAAGGAGCGCTTCATGGAAGCCATGGACATCGCGGCAGGGATTCTTTCTGATTTCCGTGAGGTCAAAGATAAATTTCAGGGCATCTACAATGATTTTCGCAATGAAGTGAACGAGTGGGAGCAGGGCAAGGGGGCGCTGCTCTCGCAGTTCATCGCGGACAGGGAAATCATCGAAGAGTCGGAGCAGGGCAAGAGCTTCGCCGCCTTCTTCGACTACCTGATGGCGTCCTCGCAGCAGGAGGATTTCGATCAGACGATGCGAAAGATTCTCCGTCTGAAGGCACTTGCCGGTGAGACGAACCGCTACAATCCGCTCCACGTGCGCCGCGCGTGGGTGGACGGCGCAGAAGACGTGCAGCAGACGATCGGCAAGCTATCGGAACAGATCCGCTGGTATGTCAATGAGAACAATCTGCAGGAGAAGAAAAATATCTATTTCCAGGTGAAGGAAATCGAAAAGAAAGCGCTCGCGATGAAGGGGAGAGAGCCGAAACGGGAGAAGGAATTTATGTGGCTCGATGAAGCCGCGCCGACGATTTC
>UMLJ01055270.1_pt1 | contig 15153 bp, 9 predicted proteins | sample 1966521 | NCBI WGS metagenome assembly UMLJ01 (sample SAMEA4836199, study PRJEB28245) | human gut metagenome | biome: gut microbiome; material: fecal sample | place: Denmark | collected 2008
ATTACATTTATACATTCCAAGTGTTTTAAAATAAATGGTCGTATCCATGCTGTATTTTAAAACAATATCGCCGGTTACTGGCCACATCAGCGTATCACTTTCATCAAAAGAGTACGCCGCAGCCGGATTCGCCTTGGCAGAAGTCTTTGCCGCCTGCGCTTCCTGTGATTCCTGCGATTCCTCTGCCGTGTCTGTTCCTTGTGCTTCCTTACCGGTTGTGATATTTTCCTGCGCGGCAGAAAGTCCTTCTGCCTTTGCACCGGCATTGGCAGCTTCCGCATCATCACTGCCGTCTGTCTTTTCCGGCACCTGTAAAATGTCAGAATATTCCTGTGTTACATCTTCTGTCCGAAGTGCTACATTATCCTGTCCCGATTCATTTAAGTTGACGATATTTTCCTGATTTTCTTTTCGTCCGGAATTGACCGCCACCGAATAAATTCCGTATCCAAGTGTCAGAATAATAGCAAATGATATAATTGTGCCAAAGACTTTTTCTTTATTCAGTTTGAATCCACTGTCTTTCATATGAACCTCCATTCCTTTTTCCGCCAGATATCTGACTGACCTTTGATGTTAATATGATTGCCAGTTTTCATCAAACTATACGTCTGATTACTGTGAAACAATGGTAATTCCACTGTAAAATGCCTTTAAAATCTGCTCGTAAGAACTGCCTTGTTTTGCCATAAAATCTGCGGTATAAAGGCTTACACCCATACCATCACCTAAGCCTTTTGTCGTAATTTTAATCTTGCCGTTACTGTTTTCAATCGTCATTGCCGCAGACGATAAACCCAGAATTTTTGCAAATTCCGTTCCGCTCATAATGACATTGCCTGCCTGTATTTTGGTCACATAACCGCTGTCGGTTTTCGACACAATCTGAATATCCTGAAACGGCGCTTCTTCGTGCAGCCCTGCCTGCTCATAGCCGCTTTTTATCTTTTTGACAAAGTCTTTATACGTAAATGTTTCTACCATTAAATAATCTGTGCTTTTAATATCCTCCGGGCAGTCCACCGCCGCAAGATACGCATATTTTTCTTCTGAAATCTCACTCCCGGACAACGTCTTTCCGGCGCTGACTGCTGTATATTTTGCCTCAATATATGCATTCTGATACATCAAAACACTGCTGCCGGTTGATGCCACACAGTCTGCAATCAACGCATAATTACTTTCATAATTTTCCTGCCATGATGCCTTCATCTGCTTTTCGGTGAAAAATTCCAGACCAAGGCTTGTACTGTCCGCCTGCATCGCCGCTCCCATCACCCGGTAAATATCGGTACGCACCATGACACTTTCCGCTTTTAATACTTCAATTTCCTGCGATTTGTCAAACCGTGCCGCAAGCACCATCACAATAAACTGATTCAAATCCACCGCCTGCGTGGCATTTTTATACTGAATAATGACTTTCCTGCCCTGTATTACGCTTTCCGACACATTCTGCTCAATTCTGCCTGTCACGGTGGCTGTTACGGCATACGGCACAAACAGGTCTATGAGAATCACTGCTGTCAGTACGGCGGCTTTATTTCTTAAAAAAATTCTTGTCCGGTTCATCGCGTTTTCCATCTCTTTCCGTAAACCTTTTAAGGTCTGCTATAACAGTTTATGAAAGAAATCAAAAAAAATGTACAGACAGCCGGGAAAGATTTACTTTTCCGGACTGCCTGCACAATTCCGTTTATAATCATTTTTATATCCGGTCACAGACCTGCATGATTTATCAACACTTCCATTTAGTTCATCGGAACGTGGACTTTCTTTAACTTCCAGATATCAGATACATATTCTTCAATCGTTCTGTCGGATGAGAACTTACCTGCATTGGCAACATTTAACATCACGGATTTCGCCCAGCCTGCGCTGTTCTTATAACGGGCATCAATCTGTTTCTGTGCTTCTGTATAAGAACGGAAATCTTTTAAGATAAAGTACGTATCTGCACGTCTTCCGCCCTGGTTACTCAGCAGTGAATTGTAAATATCACGGAACATCTCAGGGTCTTCCGGTGAATATTTACCGTTAATCAGCTCTGTTAAAATCTCACGGACCGCCTGATCATTGTTAAAGATTTCCATCGGGTCATAGCCGCCTTCATTCTCATAGCGGATAACTTCATCTGAACTCAGACCAAAAATCACTGCATTTTCAATGCCGACTTCCTGAACGATTTCAACATTGGCACCGTCCATTGTTCCGAGTGTCATCGCACCGTTTAACATAAACTTCATGTTACCCGTACCGGAAGCCTCCTTAGAAGCCGTTGAAATCTGCTCGCTGACATCGGCTGCCGCAAAGATGATTTCACCATTGGATACACGGTAGTTTTCAATAAATACAACCTTAATCTTTCCGTTGATGGAAGCATCGTTGTTAATCACATCTGCCACATTGTTAATCAACTTAATCGTAAGCTTCGCAATCCTGTATCCGGCGGCTGCCTTTGCGCCGAAAATAAATGTTCTCGGTGTCATATCCATATCCGGATCTTTCTTTAATTCATTATACAGATACATTACATGCAGAATATTCAGCAGCTGGCGCTTGTATTCATGCAGACGCTTTACCTGTACGTCAAAGATGGAATCCGGGTCTACATCAATGCCGTTATGCTCTTTGATATATTTTGCCAGACGGACCTTGTTCTTTCTCTTAATCTGCATAAATTCCTGCTGTGCCTTTTCATCATCCACATACGGAAGCAGCTTCTTTAACTGCGGCAGGTCTGTTACCCATGCATCGCCAATCTTATCCGTAATCCATGCGGATAACAACGGATTGCCGTGTAAGAGAAATCTTCTCTGTGTAATACCGTTGGTCTTATTGTTAAACTTCTGCGGCATCATTTCATAGAAATCCTTTAATTCCTGCTTTTCAAGAATCTCTGTATGGAGCTTAGCAACACCGTTTACAGAGTAGCCTGCGCAGATTGCAAGGTGTGCCATTTTGACCTGTCCGTCATAAATGATTGCCATCTTGCGGATTTTTTCCTGGTCGCCCGGATATTTTGCCTTGATTTCTTCAACAAATCTTCTGTTGATTTCTTCAACAATCTGATAAATTCTAGGAAGCAGTCTTGAGAACAGCTCTAACGGCCATTTTTCAAGCGCTTCTGACATAATCGTATGGTTGGTATATGCAACGGTCTTTGTCGTTACGTCCCATGCTTCATCCCACTCTAAGCCTTCTTCATCCATAAGGATACGCATCAGTTCCGCAACCGCAACGGTCGGGTGGGTATCATTTAACTGGAATGTAACTTTTTCATAAAGCTTTCTGCAGTCGTCGTGGTGCTTCTTATACTGGTCTACCGCTCTCTGGACGCTGGCTGACACGAAGAAATACTGCTGTTTTAAACGCAGCTCCTTACCTGCATAATGGTTATCATTCGGATAAAGCACTTCGACAATATTCTTTGCAAGGTTTTCTTCCTCAATCGCCTTCTGGTAATCACCCTTATCAAAAGAGTTCAGATTAAAGGTATTGACCGGCTCTGCATCCCAGATTCTTAATGTATTCACGGTATTGTTGCCGTAGCCGACTACCGGAAGGTCATACGGTACTGCAATGACAGAACGGTAATCTTCCTGTACAAACATATCTCTGCCGGTCTTTTCATCACGGTAAGAACGTACATAGCCGCCGAATTTTACTTCATAACGATATTCGTCACGCTTAATTTCAAATGGATTACCGTCTTTTAACCAGTTATCCGGCACTTCAATCTGATAGCCGTCCTTAATCTCCTGCTTAAACATACCGTATCTGTAACGGATGCCACAGCCGTATGCCGGATATTCCAGTGTCGCTAAAGAATCCAAAAAGCACGCTGCAAGACGTCCCAGACCACCGTTACCAAGTGCTGCATCCGGTTCCTGATCTTCAATCACATTAATATCAATGCCAAGCTCTGCAAGCACTTCTTTAATCTCATCGTATGCCATAAGGTTAATCATGTTGTTGCCGAGCGCACGGCCCATCAGAAATTCCATAGACATATAGCAGACAATTTTAACATCCTGCTTTTCATATTCCTTGTGGGTTGCAATCCATTTATCAATGATAATATTCTTCACAGAATACGCAACTGCCTGAAACTTCTGCTGATCATCACATTCATCGATATTCTTACGATACAGAAGCTTACAATTATCCTTGATATCCTTTTTAAATTCCTCTTTGTTAAAAGTATTTGTTCTAACCATCTGCGTCCCTCCGCTCACAAAAAGTTTCTGTCTTTTCTTTAAGAAAGTAATAATATACCAATAATTATACACTGCGAACCAGATTTATGCAACATCAGTATCTTTTTTGCTTTCCTATGAATTCCATCTTATTTTCTTGTCAGTTCGTAGTACACAATACTGCCCTGCAACAGTTTTACTTCTTTACGCTCGCCGATTTCATAATACGGCGCAAGCTTTGCCAGATGCTCCTCCTCATGGACATTTATCATGTACGGGTTTACAATCAGTACCGCCTTATCCTTTCCCTCTGATACCATTTTGGAAGAAAAATATTTTACTTCATTATAGAATTCCATTTCCTGTGTATTTTCATTCTCATAAAAAACTCTCTTTTTCGTTTTTTCATCCCAGTTTAAGTAATAAAACGGAAGATTGCCGCAAATAAATGAACCGTTGCTGTCCGGGATATAAATATCCGTTGTATCCGGGTGGTAATCCACATCTGCAAGCACTTTATCATATGCCTTGTCAATATACGTATACTGCGTATTATAAATGAGGTAATCCCCGTAATAAATGCTGTTGATATCGCTGACCTTTCCCGTAAAACAAAGCGTTGTATTTCCGGTATCCAGCTTTAAAAACAACCCTCTTGTCACCGGGTCAACCGTAAATACGCACTCACCGGCAAGTAAAACGCCAAATACTGCCGTCACTGCCATGCCTGCATATTTTTTCTTTAAAAATGTGCTTTCCGGCAATTCTGCCGCAAAAAGCGCCATACAATAAAAAAATATCAGATACAGCAAAACATCACCCGCTACATTATATCTTGCCACCGATGCCGTAATATACAGACATGAAAACGATAAAAATGCAACAAATGCTCCGGCGATACCGCAGATTTTACACGATGCCTGAATTTTTTTCCTGCCTTTTACTTTTAAAATAAACCACCACGCAACCGCAATGACAATACCGGCTGTCAGTATCCAATTGAAATTTAACAAAAACTGTTGTTTTAATTTAACTGCCACAAATGCCGGCTGAAAGCCCAGACAATTCTCTCCTGTGCTGTCCCAGCGCAGTCCCGGTTCTTCATTTCCGTTTTGTGTCCACGTTGCAATACCACCGATAAACTTTGTATAATACAGCTGTAACAGTGTCACTGCAAGAATTGCATATAACTTTACATCTTTAAAAATTGCTTTTACGGCATGGCTTCTCTTTTCTGCAATATGCTGGATAAAAATGCCAAACACCAGTCCGCCGACCAGCACCAGTCCTGTTTCTTTCGTCTGAAAGCACAGAAGCGAAAAAAACGCCGCAAGAACCGCCTTGTCATACACATAGCTGTATAACAGAAATATAAAAAATACCGCCAGTGCATAGTCCGGATTAAAATACATGGTCATACCGAAAAACAGTGGTGAAAATGACAGTAAAAATGTACACACCGCTGCTTTTCCTTCTGTAACCTGCGGCAGGATTTTTAAGAATATGCGGTACACACACCACAGCGCCAGTGTCGTCAGAATCAGGCTGGTCAGTGTAACACCGATGACTTCCTGCGAAAAAGCAAGTTCTCCCGGCAGATATACAAGGCAGAATCCCAGTGTCGGATGTCCGCACAGCGCATAATTTTCCACGAACTCTTTAAAACCCGTATATTCAAAATGATGTGTTCCGAGAATCAGCCGATAATAATATTCTCCCGAATCCCAGCGCGGAAGCTGTGAAAGCAGCGGTACACGGCATAAAACTGCAATAAAAATAAGAATCAGTACCCACTTATGCGTATTGAAAAATTGTCGTATATTTTGCAGCGAAGCATTTTCCATACACAGATTTAACAGATATTCTGTGATAAAATAAGCCGCAGCGAAAAAAATCATTGCCAGATAGAAAATACTCCGGCTGTCTGCTGCCACCATATACAGCTTATAAAGTCCGGTTGCCAGACAGAATGTCATCGGAACAATACAGACAACCGCAATCTGACCTGCATATTTTTTCAGATACCGGCACACCAGAGCAATCAGCACTGCTGTCACTGCCATTGCCGCTATCAGGATACAAAGTGGTCTTTTACCTCTCCATTCCAGTATATAGCCGCCGTAAATTAACGATGTCACCAGCATCAGCAGCACTGCCGCCACTGCATGATACACTTTTTTTAGAAACTCCATATTCATCTCCATTCTTTCTTTACGCTTAAAACACAAATTGCATCAGGCATATTTTTGAAATAACCTGATGCAATTTGTCCGTTGCAGTACTGTGCAGTGTTACACTAAATTCTCTCTACACCCAGTGTTACCTGCTCACCATTAATATTCCATTCTTTTGTAAAGCCTTTTGCTTCTCCCTCTGTAATGTCTTCTGCCAGAACAATCTTTGTAATCTGTGCTGCATTTTTGTCAATCAGTGCAGAAATCTTGTCATTTCCGCTGACCGTTACATGAATCTTATCCATTACTTCAAATCCTGCATCCTTACGCATGGTCTGAATCTTGCTGATGACTTCACGGATAAAGCCTTCTTCTAAGAGTTCCGGTGTTAAATTCGTATCCATAACAACCGTAATGCCCTTATCGGAGCTTGCCACAAAGCCTTCCTGCTGTGTCATTTCAATTAACAGATCTGCCTTTTCAAGCTGGATATCCTGTCCGTTTACCTGTAAGGTGATAAATCCGACCTTATTTAACTCATCCATTGCAGCATTGCCGTCAAGTTCACCAAGCTGCTTTCTGATTTCACCTAAGAACTTGCCGTACTTCGGTCCGAGTGTCTTTAACTGCGGCTTAAATGTGTAAGAAGTGAAATCTCTGACATCGTCCTTGTATTCAACTTTCTTTACATTTAATTCGTCTGCGATAATATCGGTAAAGAAATCATCCAGCTTCCACGGCGCTTTAATGAACATCTGTCCGATTGGCTGTCTGTTCTTGATATTGGTTGCGTTACGGCATGCACGTCCGATAACAACGGCATTTAATACGTCTTCCATATTGTCTTCAAGCTGCTTGTCAATCCATTCCTTATGAACTTCCGGGAAGTCACACAGATGAACGCTGATTGGCGCATTTTTATCAATGCTGCATACAAGATTTCTGTAAATGCTTTCTGTCATAAACGGAATCATCGGTGCGGCTGTCTTACACAGCGTAACCAGTGTTGTATACAATGTCATGTATGCATTAATCTTATCCTGTTCCATGCCCTTTGCCCAGAAACGTTCACGGCAGCGTCTTACATACCAGTTAGAAAGCTCGTCTACAAAGTCTTCCAACACTCTGGCTGTTTCCGTAATCTTATAATTTTCAAGATTGTTGTCCACTTCTTTGACAACCGTATTTAACTTGGAAAGAATCCACTTATCCATAACCGGAAGCTTATCGTATTCCAGTGTATATTTTGTTGCATCAAAATTATCAATATTTGCATACAATACGAAGAACGCATACGTATTCCAGATGGTTCCCATGAACTTTCTCTGACCTTCCGTTACTGCCTTGTCGTGGAAACGGTTTGGCAGCCACGGAGCGGAATTTTCATAGAAATACCAGCGGATTGCATCTGCGCCGTGTGTCTGTAACGCATCAAACGGGTCTACGGCATTTCCCTTGGACTTACTCATCTTCTGTCCGTCTGCATCCTGGACGTGTCCTAAAACGATAACATTTTCATAAGGTGCTTTGTTAAACAGCAGCGTTGAAATCGCAAGCAGTGAGTAGAACCAGCCTCGTGTCTGGTCTACGGCTTCGGAAATAAATTTTGCCGGGAACTGCTGTTCAAAAATTTCCTTATTTTCAAACGGATAGTGGTGCTGTGCAAACGGCATTGAACCGGAGTCAAACCAGCAGTCGATAACTTCCGGCACACGTTTCATCGTACCCTGGCACTTCGGACACTTGCAGGTTACCGCATCAATATACGGTCTGTGTAATTCGATATCGTCCGGGCAGTTGTCGGATTTTTCTTTTAATTCCTCAATGCTTCCGATAGACATCATTTCTCCGCAGTCTTCACACTGCCAGATATTGAGCGGCGTACCCCAGTATCTGTTTCTTGAAATACCCCAGTCCTGAACATTTTCAAGCCATGCACCGAAACGTCCCTTACCGATTGTTTCAGGAATCCAGTTGATGGTGTTGTTGTTGCGGATTAAGTCATCCTTTACTTCTGTCATCTTGATAAACCATGATTCTCTTGCATAGTAAATCAGCGGTGTATCACATCTCCAGCAGAACGGATAATCATGTTCAAACTTCGGCGCATCAAATAACTTGCCTTCCTTGTCTAAATCCTTTAATACTTCCGGGTCTGCCTTCTTTACAAATAATCCGGCATATGGTGTTTCTTCTGTCAATTCACCCTTACCGTCTACGAACTGTACAAACGGAAGGTCATATTTTCTGCCGACCTTGGCATCGTCTTCACCGAATGCAGGGGCGATATGAACGATACCGGTACCGTCTGACATCGTAACATACGTATCACAGGTTACAAAATGTCCTTTCTTATGCTGCTTTTCGGCAACTTCAGCCGCACATGCATATAACGGTTCGTATTCCTTGTATTCTAAATCTTTACCTGTATATTTTTCAAGAACTTCGTAGTCAACACCTGCGCCGCTTCCGAGTTCCTTACCTTCTTCAGCCTGAACGCCTGCCACAGTCTGACCTGCCTTAACAGCCAGTCCGCCAAGTACCTTGTCAAGCAGGGCTTCTGCCATATAATAGGTATAACCGTCTGCCGCTTTTACCTTGACATAAGTTTCTTCCGGATTAACACAGAGCGCAACGTTTGACGGAAGTGTCCACGGTGTTGTTGTCCATGCAAGAAAATACGCATCTTCTCCCTTTACCTTGAAACGTACGACTGCAGAACGTTCCTTGACATTTTTATAACCCTGCGCTACTTCGTGTGAAGACAGCGGTGTACCGCAGCGTGGGCAGTAAGGTACAATCTTAAAGCCCTTGTATAACAGACCCTTGTCCCAGATCTGCTTTAAAGCCCACCATTCTGATTCAATAAAGTTATTATCATAGGTAACATACGGATGTTCCATATCTGCCCAGAAACCAACGGTTGATGAGAAATCTTCCCACATACCCTTGTACTTCCAGACACTTTCCTTACAATGCTTGATAAAAGGTTCCAGACCGTATTCTTCAATCTGTTCCTTGCCGTCTAAGCCTAACATCTTTTCAACTTCAAGTTCTACCGGCAGTCCGTGTGTATCCCATCCTGCCTTACGAGGAACCATGTAACCCTTCATTGTACGGTATCTTGGAATCATATCCTTAATAACACGTGTCAGCACGTGTCCGATATGCGGCTTTCCGTTTGCAGTAGGCGGTCCGTCATAAAATGTGTACACTTCACCTTTTCTGCGGTTGTCTATACTTTTCCGGAAAATGTCATTATCCTTCCAGAACTTTTCTACTTCTTTTTCTCTTTCTACGAACTTCATATCCGGTGATACTTTTTCGTAAACCATATTGATACTTCCTTTCCTGCCCTCCGGCAAATAACTTCTATTTATAAACTACTGATTTTTGAGGTTTTGCACATTTCCGCGCCGAGCGCGGTCGTCTGCGGCAAACTGCAACTTCGCGCGAGTGCGCATCATCGGTACGTAGTGCCTTTTGTGTAATATTACACAAAAAACCTCCGCCGTAATACGGCGGAGGGTAAAATCATTCGTTCTATCCAAAATCCAAAACCAATTACGACATACCAGCATATGCGTCCCCTGTAACGGTGGGATTACCGTCCTCATTTACTTACAGGTTTCCTGCTTTCAGTTTGGATGCTTGGAAGTGATGTTCAGATAAATTCTACTTGCACCGGCTCTCACCCTCCCGGCTCGCTTTTGCGTTCAAAGATATCCTACTGTCTTCGTCATAGCATTTAGGTTCATTTTATAAGAGATTATGGTTCTTGTCAAGAATTTTACGCTAATTATTTGCTTCCAGCCTTTTACTGATTTTAGCAAAATCAATTTTAAGTTCCCCGTTATAAATTCCCACAGGAATCTTATCCTGAAATCCGAAAATACTGACCGTATCTTCCGCATCATCATTCTGTGCAAATGTATAGACAATCACTTTCATATCCTTCGGGTCAATCATCCAGTATTCACGGACGCCTGCGTTGGCATATTTATAGGTCTTAACACCAATATCCTTTCTTCTTGTGGACTTTGACAAAACCTCTGCCACAAAATCCGGTGCGCCGTAAATACACCGGTTAATATCCTTGCTTCTGTCACACAGGATAATCACATCCGGCTCCACCATCGTCTTATCATCACAGTCAAGCTGGACATCGACCGGCGCTATATAAGACATACAATTACCGCCATGCTCATCTATAAAACTTTCAATCTGATGACACATCTGCAATGCAATAATCTGATGCACCGTTGTCGGTGCTGTCATTTCATAAAGGACACCGTCAATCAGTTCATATCTTTTATCCTCCGGCAGTGCATAATAATCTTCAAGCGTATATTCCCCCTGCTTCTTCTGTCCGTACGGTACTGCCGTTTCACAAACCCTGTCCGCCTGATTTACCCCAGCATCCGCCCCAGACTGCCGAGACTCCATATACAGCCCCTTTGTGCTTTCCGCGGCTTTGGACGGATTTTCCGGCTTTAACACACGTTCCAGCGCCTGAAGCGTTTCGTATCTTGGCGACTTTGTAACACCTGTGAATATCTTCTGAATCGTGCCTTTGGGAATTCCCGTAAGCTGTGACAGCCGGTCATACGAATAACCGTACTGCTGTTTATAATACTGCATCTGTGATAAATTCATGGCAATCATCCTTTCTATTGGCAATGCAAAAACGGATATAATATGATACAAATTCATTATGTATCATATTATATCCGTTTGTCAAGAATGGACTGCCGTAAATATTATTTCCCATTGATATCATTATAATAGAACTGTAACAGCCCCACCCGTGCTTTCGTCCCCGTTTTTTCATTTAAGCTGGCAATATGGCGGTAAAATGCCGCTCGCGACATGCCAATCTCATGCGCAATCTCCTGTGCAGTCTTATCCGAGGTCACAAGTGCCTGCAAAACCTCCCGTTCCCGCTGTGTCAGCCCGTACTTCCCGCAAAATGCCGCAAATGAATCGTCAGAATCCGGGCAACGCTCCGTATCAATGCCGGTATCATCAGCCGTTCCACTAATATTTTCATCGGTATTCCCCACAGATAGCGGCTGTTTTTCCTGTTCCCCGGATTTCTTTTCTTTCACCGGACTTTGATACAAGAACAGCAGAATGCTGATTACCACAAACAGCACAACGGCAGCAATCATCATATAATATCCGTTTCCCATTTCAACCCGTGTCGTAATAAATACCGTAATCAGCGCACAAAAATTATTCACCGCACGCCCCATGCCTGCCCAACAGCCGGGGTGTTTCATTTCCGGTGCTATTTCCATAAATCCCGCCGTGAAATATACGGAAAAAAAGCCCGCTGACAGGTAAAATACGACCAGTCCTACAATAAACGGCATTCCAAGCATCATACTCATCATACAGATTGTCGATAACATCATCACGCAGTACATCACCATGTGCATATACCGCGATTCTCGAATGTCATACAGCATGCCTGCCGCAAGTCCGCTCACGGCAAGCAGAAGCCGCGGCCACTGTCCGACGTCCGCACTGCCCTCTGCATGAACCAGCGTGACCGCATTATCCAGCTCCGCAAATATAAATGTCATAAAAAATACGATTGCCGCCAGTAAAAATGCCCTGACACGCTTTTCTGTGACTTGTATACGCTCTTGCGCATACACCTCTCTACCACTGTCTTTCTTTCCATTTGAATCCATGCTCAACTTTTCTTCCTCAACAGCCGGCATATTTTCATCTTCCCGCAGGTATACCGCCCTTTCATGAAAAAAAAGCAGTCCCACTGCCGCAATGACAAATACCGCCGTTTCCGTCACTTTATCTTTTAAAAACCGGTGGTCTAAAAACTGTAAGCAGATGCCAAGCGCATAAGCAATTCCCGCAGGCACCGCAAGTCCTTTTCCTGCCTGCTTTTGCAGTGCCATATCCATATGGACTGCACTGCCTGTCATGCCAAGCATAAAAAATAAAAGACAGCCGCTTAACAGCAGCACACTGTAATTTTTATGCAGACATATTATCATAATAGAAACGGTGCAAAGCACTCCCGCCGCCCCTTCTAACAGCACTCTGTATCTGCGGTGTCCTGCATTTCTTATCCGCTCCGGTAACATTCCATATGCCAGAAATCCCATGGCACTGACCCCCAGCACGTAGCTTTGCGCCCGCACAACGCCGGTGGAATCTGTCACTGCCGCCATGAGATTGTCAAATAAATACTCCAGCCCCAAAAAGACAAAAAAGAATACACCCAGTCTTACAATCGCCGTCCATACCGTCTTTTCTTTTAACTGTGCAAACATTTCACTTTCCTGCTTTCTTCATATAATAAAGAACAATACGCTGTTTCCCAGTTCTTTGCTTTCTAAGAATTAAAACAAAAACAGGAGCATCGACAGCCAGTACAATTACTGCCTGAAAATACTCCTGCCGTCTGTTTTATTTTAAAAATTATCTCTGTACATCAAAGGAAGCATTGTTCATCAGACTCTTAATCTGTGCAACACTTGTAATATTCGTATCGCCGCGGATAGAATGTTTCATTACGGAAGAAGCCACTGCGAAATTGACAACATCTTCCGGATCCATATTTTCCATCAACGCATAAATCAGACCTGATGAGAACGCATCGCCGCCGCCGACACGGTCAACGATATCGAAATTAATGGTCTTGCTTTCGTAAGTCTCTCCATTGGTATAGAAGAATGCCTTTAAGGAGTTGTTGCTTCCTGAATGGACATAGCGGACTGTTCTTGCAATCGCCTTCATATGGTACTGCTTATCAATCGCCTTAAATACCCTGTCCATATCCTTAAATGAAGGGTCCATGGTCAGACCGTCTTTTACATCTGTTCCGTCCTCATTGTATACATGAATCGGCTCAATACCGATTAATACATCTACATATGGAAGATACTTGCTTAATACATCTCTTGCCGTTCCAAAAGACCAAAGCGTGCTTCTGAAATTCGGGTCAAAGCTGACTGTCAATCCCAGCTTCTTTGCAACCTTTACCGCCTTATCAATCATACGGCGGCAGTTGTAAGAAAGCGCCGGTGTGATACCGCTTAAATGCAGCCAGTCATAATCCTTTAATATATCTTCAAAGTCAACATCACTATAATCATATTCTGCAAATGCGGAGTTTCCTCTGTCATAAATAACCTGGGAAGCTCTTACGGCAACACCTTCCTCAAGGTAATACAGACCCATTCTTCCGTCTGCCTTGATAATGTGCTTTGTATGTACATCATTTGCCTTTAAGTAATTAATCGTAGACTTTCCTAAATCGGTATTCGGAAGTACCGTAAAAAATGTACTGTCTACGCCAAGATTTGCCAATGATACTGCAACATTTGCTTCCGCACCGCCATAATTTACGATAAAATCATGTGTTGTAACAATTTTTTCATAATTCGGCGGAGATAATCTTAACATCAGTTCTCCAATTGCTATAAATTTCATGTTGTCTCCTTCTCTGTATTTTCACAGTCGTATAAACGCTAATACTACAAAATAATCATACTACGGATTGCACTAAAATGCAAACATAAATCTTGCCGTCTTTTATCTGCCTGCCAATCTGCCAAGCACAACCCATAACAGCGGATTTACGGACACACTGCCGTCTGTAATGCCCTCGAAAATGCAGAATCCGATAACGGCTGTCACCGCCGTGTCAGCATACCTTTTCATGCTTCCCCTCATTTTCTATTTTTGTTGCATATTATCTGCGTGTAAGCTATAATAAACTTACGAAATTTTCACACGGAACAGGATTTAAGAGGTACATAATATGGATACATTTGCAGCACTCAATTCCATTTTGGTAAAGCTTTTCAACGATATTTTAAATATTGAAGAAAAGGCATTAATTACAGAAGAATTTAAAGATATTTCCGTAACGGATATGCACATTATCGAAGCAATTGGTATTGCAGAACCTCGTACCATGTCTATGATTTCAAAGTCCCTCGGTGTCACAATGGGCACACTGACAACCGGTATCAACGGACTGGTCCGCAAAGGCTACGTTGTCCGCAACCGCAGTGACCGCGACCGCCGTATCGTATACGCTTCGCTGACCGAAAAAGGAATTGCCGCATATCATCATCACATGAAATTCCATAAGAGTATGATTGACAGCATTATGCAGGATTTAAGCGAAGATGAAGCCGTTGTGTTAAATAAGACCTTTAACCGTCTGGAAACATTTTTCGGACAGTGGACAGATAAACATTAAAAAGCTGCGTCTTATAAACGCAGCTTTTTTTATTCATGAAAGAGTGTATTGCGGTACTTCTTTAATGCCACTCTGAGCAGACTGCCTAATACACCGCAGACAATCACTTCCCCAAGTCCCACGGTCAGCATAAAATACCACAGCATGCCTTCTGTACCATACGCATATTTTAATACAAACGGCACGATAACAGTGTTTGCAAGTATCGGCGGCAGTGGCGCTGCCCACGGGTGTTTGCGCAGCATATAGGTTCCGACTGCACCGATCAGTGTTGCAAGACTGCCAAAGACGATATCCCAGATAACCGCACCACCCGTAATATTAGCAATCAGACAGCCGATAAAAAGTCCCGGCACTGCCGCCGGTGTAAATACCGGAAGAATTGTAAGTGCTTCCGCAACCCTGAACTGTATCGGGCCAAAGCTCCAGTAGTCAAAGACAAATACCAGCACGACATAAATTGCCGCAATGACCGCTCCCTGCGTAATAAACGTTGGGAGTATCCCAAAGTTTGTGTAAACCTCCAAACTGATGTAAG